>ERZ795053.1164-NODE-1164-length-33556-cov-9.679502_pt1 | contig 33556 bp, 35 predicted proteins | sample MGYA00375137_ERZ795053 | MGnify/ENA primary metagenome ERZ795053 (study PRJEB30182, sample SAMN05720284) | activated sludge metagenome | isolation source: Anaerobic digester | place: Hong Kong | collected 2014-12-17 ...
AGGATCAAACTCTCCGTGAATGAATGTGTTCGCTCACGAATTGTAAGCCTGGCAAGAACAAATCTGACTTTCATCAAATTCGTCATGCCTCAAAGAAATCCCTTTCGCCAACCGACTACTGCCGGCCAACGAACGGGGTTGGCATTGATTTTTGGCACACTGTTGAGTTCTCAAGGAGCGGGCGCACACCATCACCTTCAGCTTTCGCTAGGAGGTTTCCGGGGCAACTTCTCCACTGTACCAGGTTGGGCTGACTTGTCAACCACCCCCTGGTTCCCGCGCGTCTCGGTTGGCCTTTGCAGGCTCTCGAGGCGGTTGGGGGCTGCTCTTTCGAGCAACAGGATCAAAGGTAGCAGGCATCCCGGGGGCCTGCGAAGGGGGGTCACCCCCGGGATGCTGACGCGTGGGTTCCGACCCTCAGAGCCCTTACCGCGTCTTGCGTTTCAGCGTCAGCTTCGGGCCGACTCCGGACTCGTTGCCGGCGCGGATCTGCATCTTGTAGGTCGTCCTGCGCTGGAGGTTCTTGAACACCACCTTCGGGTTGTCCAGCGTGCGCCAGTTCTTGTAGGAGCCGCCCTTGCGGATACGGGCCTTGTAGTAGGTCGCGGTCCGCACGTCGTCCCACCGCAGCACGATCCGCTTCTTCTTGCGCGTCACCTTCAGGTCGTCCGGCTTCGGCGGTCGGGTCGTGAACGACTCGGCCTGAGTGGCTGCACCGATCCCGTCGGAATCGGTCGCGAGCACGTTGTAGAAGTACGTGCGACCACGCTTGAGATCCTCGAAATCGCAGGTCACGTTGGTCTCACCGTTGGCGGCAGCCGTCTGCGGACTCCCCTTCATCGAGGACGCCGGCGAGTCGTACGGATCGGCCAGATCCGCTTCCTGCCGGCTGTAGATGCAGCGGATGTCGGTTGCGCCATCAGCGTCTGTGGTGACTGTGGCACGACCCGTCGCGGTTGTGCCCTTCACATCCTGAGCCTCGGCGAGCGTCACCTTCGGCACGAGGGCGATGATCGTCGCCGTGCTGTTGGCCACGAGCGAGCGCACCGCCACCGCGCGACTGCCGTCATCGCTCACGGCGATGCCGTTCAGACCTGGCTGAATCGGGGTCGTACCGGTGATGGCTCCGTTGGACAGCTTCACGGCTGCCACCGCTCCGCCGTCGAACTGCGTGACGTACAGCGTCTGACCGTCGGCGGACAGCGCTGCCGCGATGGGCCGGCCAGGCACGAGAAGGGTGCGCGAGACCGACCATCCGCCGGCTCCCAGGGAGATCTCCTGGACCGCGTTGGCGCCCAAGCCCAAGTTGGTGACATAGGCACGGATGCCCGAACCGCTGCCGCGCGTCACGACCCAGAACGGATCCGGGCCCACGGGCACGGTGGCGACGACGCTCAGGGCCGGTAGCGCCAGGACGGACACAGTGGAATCCGCCCTGTTCGCGGTGAACGCAAAGGCGCCGTCATCGGTGACTGCCACTGAGTTGGGAAAGTTGCCCACCGCCACACTGGCGACTTCGGCCAGGGTCGCCGTGCTGATCGCCACGACCCGCCCCGCCGCGGATGCCGACACATACAGCCGGGAGCCGTCAGGAGACAGCGACAGGCCGTCCGGACCGCCCGCGACGGCGACCGTGCCGATCACCGCGTTCGTTGCGGCGTTGATGACGGAGACGTTGTTGTCCGCCCTGTTGGCTACGAAGACGCGCGAACCGTCGGCAGTCATGACGACGTCCTGCGGATCCAGCCCGACCGGGATCGTCGCCGATACAGCACCCGCCTGCATCGAGACGACGGACACGGAGTTGGAGTCCGAGTTCGTGACGTACGCCGTGGTGTTGTCCGGCGATATGGCGACGTTCTGCGCGAAGTTGCCGACGGTCACAGTGGTCACAACGTCGGCGGCGTGTACGGGCCCCACGAGGGTCAGTCCCAGGAGGGCAGTGGCTATGGATGTGATGATCGCGAATAGTCGTTTCATGTTGGCCTCCTCACGCCCAGTCAACGCCGGGTGGGACGACCCGTCCGGTAACTCCGGACGAAGCGACCGCTATGCGTGCATGTCCACCACTGCGATCGACCGCTTGCCCCTGCGCAACAGGAACCAGCGCCCATGCAGGGCCTCTGTGGCATCCAGCACCGCCTCCACGTCCCCTGCACGTTCGTTGTTCACGTAGGCGCCGCCCTCGGAGATCGCACGGCGCGCAGCGGACTTCGATGCGCACAACTGCGTCGACATGAGGACGTCCACAAGCGCCGCACCAGGTTCGACCGAGACCGTCGGTACGTCCTGTGTGGCCTGTTCGAGGATCTCCTCGGGCAGCGCTGCGAGGTCACCGCGGCCGAACAACGCAGCGCTGGCCGCTTCGATGTGCTCGCGGGTCTGCCGGCCGTGCACGAGGTCTGTGAGTTCGGCCGCCAGCGCCCGTTGACTGCTGCGGCGGGCGGGATTCTGCTGCCCCTCGGCGATGATCTGCTCGACCTCGGCAAGGGGACGCAGACTGAAGTACCGCAGCATGTTCGCGATGTCCCGGTCATCGGTATTGAGCCAGAACTGGTAGAAGGCGAAGGGCGTGGTTTGCCCGGCGTCCAGCCAGATGGCCCCGCCGGCGGTCTTGCCGAACTTCGACCCGTCGGCCTTGGTCACGAGCGGGACGGTGAGGCCGTGGGCGTGGCTGTCCGGCCCCTCAACCTTGCGGATGAGGTCCAGTCCGCCGGTGATGTTGCCCCACTGATCGGAGCCGCCGACCTGCAGGCGGCAGCCATGGTCGCGGAACAACTGCAGGTAGTCCATGGACTGCAGAAGCATGTAGCTGAACTCGGTGTAGCTGATGCCGTCACCGTTGAGTCGCGCGGCGATCGACTCCTTGGCCAGCATGGCGTTCACGCTGAAGTGCTTGCCGACATCGCGAAGGAACTCGATGGCACTCATCGGCGACGTCCAGTCGAGGTTCGACACCAGGGTCGCCGGGTTGTCGCCGTCGAAGTCCAAGAAGTGCTGCAGTTGTCCTTTGACGCGCTCGACCCACTCGGCCACCGTGTCGTCGGTGTTGAGTACCCGCTCGGAGCTGCGGCCACTCGGGTCGCCGATCAGGCCGGTGGCTCCACCGACCAGAGCGATCACCTGGTGCCCGGCCATCTGGAAACGACGCAGCAACAGCAGTGGCACGAGGTTGCCGACGTGCAGGCTCGAGGCGGTCGGGTCGAAGCCGCAGTACAGGGTGATCGGCTCGGCCATGGCCTCGGCGAGCGCCCCGAGGTCGGTCGAGGAAGCGATCAGGCCACGGGCTTCGAGATCGGAGAGAAGGTCGGTCACGCCCCCATCTTGGCATCGCGCGACGGCATCGCAGTGACCTCGGTCCACCGCCGCATCGCCAGACCCACACCCGCCGCACTCATCGCGATGGACGGGAACTCCCCGACGACCGCGAAGAACACCGCCGCGATGAAGGCCGGGCCTTCGGAGACGACCACGACGTTGACGAAGGCGTCCAGGAGGAACAGCACCATGCCCATGGAGCCGAGCACGATGGCGGTACGGTGCCTGCCCGCACGCATCCCCAGCCCCAGGCCGATCAGGGCGACCACCTCCAGGCAGTCGTAGACCACGATCAGGAACCGAAGATGGTCTGCGGCAATCGAGGTACCAGTCCACGCAAGACTGACGCCCAGACGGACTATGAGCACCAGGGCGATGCCCAGCAGGAGTGCAGGAAGCCACCGGGACACCGTCACGTCGGGATGCTGCAGGACGTCGCGGGTGGCCATGGCCGCCACAAGCAGGCCCGGGATGGTCGCCAGAACCACGGGCACGGACGAGATCGTCAGGGCGAAGAGGAGAACGACTCCCATCCAGGTTCCGGTCATGACGGTCAGGATCGCGGCGGAACGCGCGCCCCGCCACAGCCAGCCCGCGGCCAGGGCCGCGAGAACCGCCGAGCCACCGATCAGGCCGGCCGCGGCGACGTGGGTGTGCTGGGCGACACCCTCGGGCGCTTGGAAGAAGAACAGGTACCCGACCCATGGGATCTCGAGCACACCGAACGTGAGGATGAGCAGGATCAGCCACTTGGGCCCGATCGCAGCGCGCACCGCCCGAGTCTATGTCCGTTCAGCCGGGCCTGGCGGCCGAGCGCCGATGCCACGCGTACAGCGCGGCACTTGTCGCGATCAGGACGAAGCCGGCCAGCAGGAGCGCGATCCCAGCATTGACGGCGACCATCGACCACAGGCCCACCAGCATTGCTGCCGACAGGGCAGCCCCGAACGCCCAGGTCCAGTCACCACCGCGGGCGAACATCCTGGTCCCCACAACGATGAGAGCAAGTGCACTCAGTCGGCCCGCCCACCGGGACGGCTCATCGGGTGCGTCCGGGTAGCCCACCATGGCGGTCAGCAGCACGAGATCGCCGATCAACCACAGCCCGAGGCCCATGACCCGGGTCAGCCAGTCGGGCGGGAGGTACCGGTCCAGCAGCAGACACAACAACGCCCCGACGATTACGAGGAACCCCGCCACGGGCCACGGCGAGGAGCCCGCCGCCAGGACGAGCGGCTGCAGCCAGGAGATCCCCGTCATGACGCCCAGGACGACCAGCCCGATCGTGGTGATGGCTCCCGCCGCCCACCGCGAGGCCACGAAGCACACCAGCAGACCCACGCTGCCCGCCACCGCGAAGTGCCAGTCCCAGTCACCGTCGTACCCTTCGACCGGCGGCAGGAGCATGAAGGTCGTGAGCACCGCCAGCACAGCAGCCACGACACCCATGACCTGAGCCAGCCGGGCGCGTACCGGATGCTCGGTCAGAACCGGCACCGCTCGCACGATCAACCACGCGCCCACGAGCAGTCCGACGGTGGCGATCCCCGGCAAGGCCACTCGGATAACGGAACTGAAGTCACTCCACACCTGACCACCGATGACGATCAGTCCCACCGTCGCGAGCCCGGCGCCGGCGTATGCGGCCAACTCCGCCAGTCGCTGCTTGGCGTCCACCCGGGGCGCGTGCAACTCCCGGCTGAGATCAGCAGCGAGGTCGGCGGGTAACCGCCCCTCATCCACGAAGTGGGTCAGCGTGCGATCGAGGCGATCAATCATGAAAACCACCCCTGCTTCAAGTCTACGCCCGGAGACGGTCCGCTCCCCCACCTTCGTCCGCCCATCAGGCCCGTTCGGGGGGCTGACGTGACGGGCTACCGGCGTCCGGTTAGAGATCGGCATCCCGGTTAGAGAAACGGCATTCCGGTTAGCCGTATACGGCCGTGGGACTCTAACCGGACGTACCCATCTCTAACCAAAGTGCCGATCTCTAACCGGAGTGCCGGTCCGGCCACATCGCCCGTCGGTGGCCGCAGGGGTCTGCCGGAAGAACGTCCGGGTCTTTCAGCCGAAATCGGCCAGCGCCGCCCGGGCTTGCGACAGTTGCTCAGCGACTGCCGAGGGTGCTGTCCCACCGGGATGGTCTCTCGCCATGAGGGCCGCATCGACCGACAACGCCTCGTGCGCGCCGTCGAGCACCGGATCCACATCGGCAAGGTCGAGTTCCCACAACGCCAGTCCGGCTTCATCAGCGGCCTTGACCGCCCGGCCGGCCACTTCGTGGGCTTGTCGGAAGGGCATCCCCCGGCGCACCAGCCAGTCCGCAAGTTCTGTCGCCAGCGCGTGACCGTCGGCAGTGGTCGCACCGGCCACGCCGGGCCGGAAGGTCAACGTTGCGACTGTCCCGGTCATGGCGGGCAGCACCAGCCGGAGTGTCGCGATGGCATCGAACACCGGCTCCTTGTCCTCCTGCAGATCGCGGTTGTAGGCGAACGGCAAACCCTTGAGCATCGTCAGCACGGACACGAGGTCTCCGATGAGGCGACCGGACTTCCCACGCGCCAACTCCGCGGAATCCGGGTTCTTCTTCTGGGGCATGATCGACGAGCCGGTGGAGAACTCGTCGTGAAGCTTCACCCAGCCAAACTCCGTGGTCGCCCACAGGCAGATCTCCTCGCCGAGCCGTGACAGGTGTACACCGATCATGGCCGCGATGAACAGGAACTCGGCGACGAAGTCACGGTCGGTCACCGCGTCGATGGAGTTGGCGAAACTGTCCGCGAAACCCAGATCGGCGGCCGTGGCCACCGGGTCCAGCCCGAGGCCGTTGCCCGCCAGCGCGCCGGCACCCATCGGAGAGACGCTGGTCCGCACCCGCCAGTCCGCGAGCCGGGACAGATCGCGCAGGAAGGGTTGGACGTGCTTGCCGATTTCATGGCCCAAGGTCACCGGCTGCGCGTGCTGCAGGTGTGTGAAACCGGGCGCCGGGTCCGCGTGATGGCGTTCAGCCTGATCCAGCAGTGCCTCACACAGCGCCACCAGTTCCACGCGCAGGCTGAGTGCGACGTCGAGCAGCAGCAGCCGCAGGTCCGTGGCCACCTGGTCGTTGCGGCTGCGCCCGGCTCGCAGCCGTCCGCCGACGTCCTCCCCCGTGATCTCCACCAGTCGGCGTTCGAGGGCCCCGTGCACGTCCTCGTCCGTCGGCGCCGGGATGAACGATCCTGATGCGACCTCTTCCGCGAGGGTGTCCAGTCCCACGTTCAGGGCCGAGTACGTCGCGTCATCGAGCAACCCGGCTCGCAGCAGCGCGGCCGCGTGTGCCTTGCCCTGCGCGACGTCGTAGGGGGCCAGGGCCCAGTCGAAGTGCGTGGATCGCGACAACTCCACCATCGCCTCTGCCGGCGGCACCTCGAACCTGCCGCCCCACAGACTCCCCTCCCCCGTGCGGCCCTCAGCCATTGATGCGGTTGTCCCGGGCGTGGGCCATCCGACTGGGCAGACCCCACAACTCGATGAAGCCGTGCGCCAGAGACTGGTCGAAGGTGTCCCCGGAGTCGTAGGTCGCAAGGCCGTAGTCATACAGGCTCGCCTCGGAGCGGCGGCCCGTGACCGTGGCCTTGCCCGCATGCATGACCATCCGGATCTCACCGCTGGCCGCCTCGTTCACCTCGTCGACCACGGTGCTCAGGACCTTGCGCAGCGGGCTGAACCACAGGCCGTCGTAGACCAGTTCGCCCCACCGCTGACTCACGCCGCGGAAGTACCGCAGGAGTTCCCGCTCCGTCGTCACGTGCAGCAGTTCAGAGTGCGCTGCGATCAGTGCCATCGCGCCCGGGCTCTCGTAGATCTCACGGCTCTTGATGCCGACGAGGCGGTCCTCCACGGTGTCGATGCGGCCCACACCCTGCCCGCCGGCCCGTTCGTTGAGCACCTCGATCGCCTGCAGCATCGAGACCTTCTCACCGTCGATGGCGACCGGCACACCCTTGTCGAACGTGATGGTCACCTCGTCGGGCTCACGCGGTGTCGCCGGGTTCTGTGTGTACGTGTACAGCTCCTCCGAGGGGCCGTTCCAGATGTCCTCGAGGAAACCGGTCTCCACCGCTCGGCCCCAGACGTTCTGGTCGATCGAGTACGGCGACTTCTTCGTGACATCGATCGGCAGGCCCTCGCGCTCGGCGAACTCGATGGCCTTGTCCCGGGTGAGTGCCAGATCCCGCACCGGAGCGATACAGCTGAGGTCCGGGGACAGCGCCCGGATCCCGACCTCGAAGCGCACCTGATCGTTGCCCTTACCGGTGCAGCCGTGGGCGACCACGCTGGCGTTGTGCTTGTGCGCCGCAGCCACCAAGTGCTTGACGATGATCGGTCGCGACAGCGCGGAGACCAACGGATAGCGGTCCATGTACAGCGCGTCCGCCTTCAGCGCGGGCAGGCAGTAGTCGTCGGCGAACTCGTCGCGCACGTCAGCGACCTCGGCCTCCACTGCCCCGCAGGCCAGCGCCCGCTCCCGGATGACGTCCATGTCCTCGCCGCCCTGCCCCACGTCCACGGCCAGCGCGATCACCTCGGCACCTGTGGCCTCTTTGATCCACCCGATGGCCACGGAGGTGTCCAAACCGCCGCTGAAGGCGAGCACCACTCTGTCTGACATTTCCTGTCTCCTTATCGACGGTTCTTGATGAGTTGTTGGAGGCGGTCCGCGACCGCCTGTCCGGAACTGGATTCGGCCACCACAAGCAGGATCGTGTCGTCGCCGGCGATCGTCCCGACGACATCATGCAGATGGGAGTGGTCGAACGCGCTGGCCAGATACTGCGCCGCGCCGGGCGGCGTGCGCAGCACCACCAGGTTGCCGCTGTGATCGACCGACACCATGGTGTCCTCCGCCACCCGCACCAGCCGCGCGTTGATGTCCTCGGCCTCGTCGACCCAGAACCGGTCCTCTCCACCTTCGGCAGGTACGGCATAGAGGAGGCGACCATCGGCGGCCACGGACTTGACCGCACCCATCTCGTCGAGATCGCGCGACACGGTGGCCTGGGTCACGTCGATACCGCGTTCCCGCAGGTGCTCCACAAGCTCGGACTGCGAGGCCACCGCGTTGTTGCGGATGATCTCGATCATCAGTTCGCGGCGCGCGGCCCGGGTGTTGAGGATGGTCATGACGAAATCCCATCGGCGAGTGTGGCGACCGCGCGGTCGGCGTGCTCGGTCGTCAGATTCAGGGGGGGCGCAAGGCGGATGACGGTGTCCCCGATCGCGTTCACGAGCACGCCGTTGCTCCTGCAGGACAGTTCCACTGCCTTGGCGATCGGCTGGTCGAGGACCACACCGAGCAGCAGGCCGCGCCCGCGCACCGCAGCCACACCCGGGACTGCGGCGAGGTCGCTCGCCATACGCGCGCCGAGGTCCGCGGCGTGCTGCAGGAGACCCTCGGACTCGATCTCGGCGATGACCGCCAGCGCAGCGGCACACGCCGCCGGATTGCCGCCGAACGTCGAGCCGTGATGTCCGGGCTGCAGAAGTTCGGCGGTCTCACCGAAAGTCAGCAGCGCTCCGATCGGAAGCCCGCCGCCGAGACCCTTGGCCAATGTGACCATGTCCGGGGCGACGTCTTCATGTTGGTGGGCGAACCAGGCGCCCGTGCGCCCGACACCGGTCTGCACTTCGTCCACGATCAGCAGCGCATCCAGCGCGGCGAGGTCGGCGAGGTATCCCGCCGGCGCCGGGATCACGCCGGCCTCACCCTGGACCGGTTCGATGATCACTGCCGCGGACTCCGGTCCGACCTCGGGGATCTCGCCGAAACCGAAGTACTCGACACCGGGCACGAGCGGTTCGAACGGCGACCTCTTGGCTGGCTGGCCGGTCAGACTCAAGGCGCCCATCGTGCGTCCGTGGAACGCGCCTTCTGCGGAGTGGACGACCCGGCGACCCGTCAATCGGGCGACCTTGAAGGCGGCCTCGTTGGCCTCCGCGCCGGAGTTGCAGAAGAACACCCGACCAGGGCGTCCGGCAAGTGCGATGAGTCTCTCGGCCAGTTCCACCCCCGCGGGATGGATGGCGAGGTTGCTGGTGTGTCCGTACTGGCCCATCTGTGTCGCCACAGCCTCCTGAACCGCCGGGTGTGCGTGCCCCAGGGCGTTGACGGCGATCCCGGCCACCATGTCCAGGTATTCGTTGCCATCGGCGTCCCACACGAGCGCACCGGCGCCGCGCACGATGACGACCGGCGGCGTGCCGTAGTTGTCACTCATGACGGCACGCCAGCGGTCCGTCCACTGGGAGGAGGTGGTCATTCGTCCACCACCATCGTGCCGATCCCCGAATCCGTGAAGACCTCCACCAGCACCCCGTGGGCGATGCGACCATCCACGACGTGCGCACGGGTCACCCCGCCGTCGATCGCGTGCAGACAGGCCTCCATCTTCGGCAGCATCCCGGAGTCCAACCCGGGCAGCAGTCCACGCAGCTCTCCGGGGGTGATCTGGTGCACGAAGTCCTCGCACGTCGGCCAGTCGCGGTACAGCCCCGCGACGTCGGTGAGCACCACCAGTTTCACGGCGTTCAGCGCGACGGCCAAGGCCGCTGCGGCGGAGTCCGCGTTGACGTTGTAGACAAGACCGTTGTCGCTGCGGCTGACGGTCGACACCACGGGGATCAGATCGTCCTCGAGCAGCGTGTGCACGAACTCCGGCCGCACTTCGGTGATGTCTCCGACCAGACCGAGGGCCTCGCTGCGGGGCCGGGCGGTCATCAGGTGGGCGTCCTCACCGCTCACACCCACCGCGAACGGACCATGCTGGTTGATCAGTCCGACCAACTCCCGCTGCACCTGCCCCACCAGGACCATCCGGACCACGTCCATGACCTCAGGGGTCGTGACCCGGCGGCCGTCCACGAACTCGGTGGGTACGTCGAGCCGTGACAGCATGTCGGTGATCTGGGGACCGCCGCCATGCACGATCACCGGCTTGATCCCGGCGAGCTTCAGGAAGACCACATCCTCAGCGAAGGCCTTGCGCAACTCGTCGTCGACCATCGCATGCCCGCCGTACTTGATGACGACGGTTTGGCCGTGCCAGCGCTGCAGCCATGGCAGGGCGCCGGCAAGGGTCGTGGCGATCTCGATGTCGTTCATGTGGAATAGGCCGAATTCTCGTGGACGTAGTCGGTGGTGAGGTCGGTGGTCACGATCGTGGCGGCCTGATCCCCTGCATGCAGGTCGATGACCACCTCGACCTCCCGTGCCGAGAGGTCGACCGACTCGCGGGGCTCTCCCGGACCGGAGTCCCGGCAGACCATGACACCGTTGATGGCCACGTCGATGCGCAAGGGATCGAACTCGGCGCTGGTCGTGCCCACTGCGGACAGCACCCGACCCCAGTTCGGGTCCTCACCGAACATCGCGCACTTGAACAACGCACTGCGCGCGACGGCTCGCGCCGTCTCCTCGGCGTCATCCTCACTGGCGGCACCGACGACCCGGACGTCGATCAACTTGGACGCACCTTCGGCATCGGCGGCCAACTGCCGTGACAGATCCGCACAGACCTGCTGCAAACCGGCCTCGAAACCGGCGTCCGCTGCGATCCCGCTGGCGCCGTTGGCCAGGACGATCACCGTGTCGTTGGTCGACATGCAGCCATCGGCATCGACCCGGTCGAAAGTCTGCGCCACGCACCTGCGGAACACGGCATCGAGGTCAGCGGCGTCGATCACAGCGTCCGTGGTGATCACCGAGAGCATGGTGGCCATACCCGGTGCGAGCATGCCCGCTCCTTTGGCCATGCCACCGATCCGGTACCCGGCTTCGAACGTGCTGATCTTGGGCACGCTGTCGGTGGTCATGATCGCCTCCGCCGCGGCCGGCCCGCCGGTGTCGTCGGCGATCTCCAGCGCGTGGTGCACGCCGGCCAGCAGTCTCGGCATGTCGAGGCGCTCACCGATCAGGCCCGTGGAGCACACGGCGACGTCGATCGGTCCGATTCCCAGTTGCCCGGCGACGGCTTCGGCGGTGTGGTGGGTGTCGGCGAATCCCTCGGGCCCGGTGCACGCATTGGCGCCACCGGAGTTCAGCACCACCGCGCGCAGACGTCCGTCGCTGAGGACCTGCCGAGACCACAGAACCGGTGCGGCCTGCACACGGTTGCGGGTGAACACACCGGCGGCGTCCCAGCGGGGACCATCGTTGACCACCACTGCGACATCGGGGGCACCCGAGGCCTTCAGCCCGGCCGTCACTCCGGCCGCCCGGAAACCCCTTGGGAAGGTGACGCTCACGGCGCAACTCCGTTCACGGGCAGCCCGGTTCCCTCAGGCAGACCCAACATCAGATTGGCGTTCTGGATCGCCTGTCCGGCGGCACCCTTGCCGAGATTGTCGATCGCGCTGCAGATGACCACCCGGCCGGAATGCTGGTCGTACGCGCACTGCAGCACGACGCTGTTCGTGCCCAGTGTCATCTGCGTACCGGGCCATTGCCCGTCGGGAAGGATTCGCACGAACGGCTCGGCGTCATAGGCCGCATGCAACGCCTCTCCGATGGCATCGGGTGTGGTTCCCGGACTCAACGGTGCTGTCACCGTGGCAAGAATCCCCCGTGCCATGGGCGCCAACAACGGGGTGAAACTGATGCGAGCGCCATGGCCGAGGGTCTGCTCGATCTCTGGGGTGTGCTGATGGACGCCTCCGACCTTGTACGCACGCACGCCCGAGGTCACTTCGCTGGCCAGCAAGGGCACCGACGGTGAGCGACCGGCGCCGCTGGTACCGCTGGCAGCCACGACGACGATCTGTGCTGGATCCACGAGACCCGAGCTCACCACTGGTGCTGCGGCCAACGCGATGGCCGTCGCATAGCAGCCGGGGTTGGCCACTCTGGTCGAACTGGCGATCATCTCCCGCTGCCCCGGGATCTCGGGCAGCCCGTACGTCCAGGTGCCGGCGTGTTCGCCGCCGTAGTACGTGCGCCAGGCCTGCGGATCCCGCAGCCGGAAGTCAGCGCCGAGATCGACCACGGTGCCCTCGATCATGGCGGCGTACTGTGCGGACTGCGAGTGCGGAAGCGCCATGAACACGAGATCCACATCGATGGCCTCGGGGTCGAACGCGGCAACCTGAAGATCGGCCAGCGTCGCCAGGTGAGGGTGCAGGCTCGCGACGGACTGTCCCGCGGAGGCGTTCGCCCATACCTGCTTCACCTGCATCTGCGGGTGGTCGGCCAGCAGCCGCAAGAGCTCGCCGCCGCCGTAGCCGGACGCTCCGAGCACTCCCACTGAGACCATGACCCGCACTCTATACGCATATACGCATGGATGCGGTGGCACCCCCCTTTCACCCTGGGTGAACAATGGGAGCATGCGTCCCCTGGACCCGTTGCGCAACGTGGCCGAAGCAGCGGACATCGCCCGGGCCGGGACCCTCGGCGCCGTGCGTTCCGGGCTCGCCAAGCCCCGCAATCCGCTGGTCGCCAGCCGGATGTTGTCGGCGCTGCGCAAATGGGGAACAACCCCGGCCCTGGGCTTCACACTCGGTGCGGTGCGCGATCCCGAGGACACGGCCATCGTCGACGTCGACGATCCGCATCAGGAGGAGATCACCTTCGCTGAAGCCGAGTACAGCACCACCGTGCTGGCCAACTCCCTGATCGATCGTGGAGCCCAGCCCGGCACGACGGTGGGCCTGCTCGGCCGCAACTCGCGGGCGTATGCCGAGACCATCGTGGCCGTGTCTCGAACCGGCGCGGACCTCGTGTATCTGAACACGGGCTCCTCTGCCGAACAGGTCGCCGCGGTCTGTGCCGCACACGACATCACGATGATGATCCGGGACCGCGAATTCGCGGATCTGTGTCCCGGTTCGGTCCTCACGCTCGGCCTCGACGATCCCGCCGGTATCCCGCTGCTCGACTCCATGCCCTGGAGCGGCGACGTGACCGCACCCCGAACGGCCTCTCGACACGTCATCCTCACGAGCGGCACCACGGGCGGGCCATTGCGCGGGGCCGCCCGCACGACGGCGCCACTGGATTCGGTCGCTGCGCTGCTCAACGCCTTCCCCACCAAACTCGGGGGTGTGACGCTGCTGGCGGCGCCGATGTTCCACGCCTGGGGGTGGATGCACCACCGCATGGCGACCGTACTGGACCACACGCAGGTCCTGCTGCGGCACCCGGATCCTGAGCGACTGCTTGCTCTGGTCCAGGCCTACGAGGTCGACACGATCATCACCGTGCCGGTCACCCTCAAACGCCTCGTCGACCTCCCAGCCGAGACCAAGGATCGCTACGACTTCTCGTCCGTGCAGTGCGTGGCCGTGTCGGGCTCTGCCATCCCGGGCGACCTCGCGACAGAATTCATGGACGACTTCGGCGACGTGCTCTACAACCTGTACGGCACGACGGAAGCGGCATACGCCACCATCGCCACACCGGAGGACCTGCGCGAGGACCCCCACACGGCCGGGCGACCGATGCCCGGAGTCCGGGTGGAGGTGCTCGACCGCAAGGGACGGTCGGTGCCCAAGGGCAAGGACGGCCGGGTCTACGTGCGCAGCCGCACGTCGATCGCCGAGTACATGGCCGACGGCACGCGCGGAAGCATCAAGGGCATGGTCCCGACCGGTGACATCGGTTGCATCGACGCCGACGGCCGCCTGACGATCAAGGGTCGCGCCGACGACGTCGTGGTGACCGGCGGCGAGAACGTCCACCCGACCGAGGTCGAAGAGGTCCTGCGCCTGCATCCGGGTATTGCCGATGTCGCGGTGACGGGCCGGCCGGATTCGGTCTACGGGTCGGTGCTCGTTGCGCACGTGGTGCTCTCAGACTCCGGACTGTCCGACGAGGAACTCCTGGACTGGGCGCGACACCATCTCGGCCCCCACCATCGGCCCCGAGAGGTCCGACGCGTTGACGAGTTGCCCCGCAACGCGACCGGCAAGATCCTGCGGAGGGTGCTTGCCGGCGAGGTCACCATGGACGAGTTGGACGAGGAAGACCTGCTCCTCTAGGCCGCACGCCCGCCAGGCAGTGTTCCAACACCGCGACACTTACCCGCGAAGCGTCGCGCCCAACTCCCCCGCCGCAGCCAGTGCTGATTCGCGCACTGCAGCGATGTCCTCGTCGGTGAGGGTGCGATCGTCCGCGCGCATCCGCAGCGAGAACGCCAGCGACTTCTTGCCCTCCGGCACCTGCGGGCCTGAGTAGACGTCGAAGAGTCGCACGCTCTCCAGCAACGAGCCACCGCCGGAACGCAGTGCTTCCCGCACGGCGTCGGCCGCCAGACCCTCATCCACCACCAGGGCCACGTCCTCCTTGGCGACGGGGAAGGTCGACACCCGTGGCGCAGAGGCGACGGGCGAGGCGGCGTCCAGCAGGATCGACAGGTCCATCTCGCCCGCACAACTGCGCACGGGCAACCCGAAAGCCGCCACCACGTCCGGATGCAATTCCCCGGCGTGGCCGATCACCTGACCTGCGACCGACAAGCGTGCGCAACGACCTGGGTGCCACGGCGAGTGCGCGTCCTGCGCAACCTCCACCTCGACGCCTGCGGCGCGTGCAACCAGCGCTGCGAGCCGCACAGCATCCGACCAGTCCACAGGCCTGCCGACACCCCACCACCCCGCTTGCGACCAGTCCCCGCAGAGCACGAATCCCAGGTGCTCCGGCTGTCGCGGAAGGCCGGACAGCATCTCGTCGAGCACGTCGTCGGCCGGGCGCGAGCCGGCCGGCGCCACAGGAGCATCCACCGTCTCCACATCCCGGAAGACCTGACCGTATTCGTAGATGTGCACGGACTCCGCCCCGCGGCCGACGTTGCGGCGAGCCCCGGCCAGCAGACCAGGCAGCAGGCTCGTGCGCATGAGTGGTTGCTCGTCGCTGAGCGGGTTGGCAAGGCGCACGGCCACTCTGCGCGGATCGTCGGCGGGCAGTCCGAGTTGGTCCAACTCCCCTTCGCCGACGAACGGGTAGCTGAGCACCTCGATCAATCCGAGCTCAGCCGGGCGGCGGCGCAACTGCCTGCGCAGGCGGTCGGAGTCAGACAGCCCGAGGCCGGTCCCCATGGCGGGTCCACGCGATGGGATCTTCTCGTAGCCCACCACTCTCGCGACCTCTTCCACGAGGTCGATGGCGGCAATCAGATCGGGTCGCCACGTGGGCGGCGTCACCGTCTCGCCCTCCACAGAGCAGCCGATGTTGGCGAGGATCGCACGTACCGTTTCTTCCGGGATGTCCACGCCCACGATGCGCGAGGGCATGTCCATCGCCATCTCGATGGACATGATCGGCTCACGTCGATCCACGTCGACGAGCCCGCCGACCGTGGCTGAGGCCAGGGCGGCGAACAGTTGCGCGGCGCGGTTCGACGCCGCCAGTGCAACATCGCTGTCGATCCCGCGCTCGAATCGCCGGGACGCCTCGGACGACAACTTGTGTCTGCGGGAAGTCGCGGCCACCAGCGCGGGCTGGAAGTGGGCCGCCTCGAGCACCACGGACCTACTGGCCTCATCGATCTCCGTGGTCAGCCCACCCATCACACCGGCCAGTGCGACCGCGCCGGAGTCGTCGGCGATCACAACGTCCGCTGCGTCCAGTACGCGGTCCACGTGGTCGAGCGTCTCGAGTTCCTCGCCATCGCGGGGTCGGCGCACCTGAATGGGACCGGTCAGCTTCGTGCCGTCGAAGGCGTGCAGCGGCTGACCTAGTTCGAGCATGACGTAGTTCGTGATGTCGACCGCCAGGCTCACCGGCCGCATGCCGCACTGGTTGAGCCGCCGAACCATGTAGGCCGGACTCGGGGCATCCGGATCGACGTCGGTGAGCACCCGCGTCGTGAAGCGATCGGCGCCGTACTGCAGATCAACCTCGCGGACGGGCCCGTCCGAGGGCATCTCCGGAACCAGCGACGCCGGGTCGGTGAACGCCACGTCGTATGCCAGCGCTGCCTCCCGAGCGATGCCCCGGATCGACAAGCAGTAGCCGCGGTCAGGGGTGACCGCAATGTCGAGGACGGCGTCGTCGAGCCCCAGCACCGGACCTGCGTCCTGGCCGACCTCGCCCTCGGTCAGCACGAGGATCCCGTCGTACTCGTCGTTGATCCCCAACTCGCGTCCAGAACAGATCATGCCGTCGCTGATGTGTCCGTAGGTCTTGCGTGCGCTGATCTCGAAGCCACCCGGCAACACAGCCCCGGGCAGTGCGACCGGCACCAGGTCACCGACGACGAAGTTGGTGGCGCCGCAGATGATCCCGTTGACCGTGCCACCGAGGTCCACCTGGCAGTACCGGATGGGCTTCTTGAACTCGGTGAGTTCTTCGATTTCGAGCACCCGGCCGACCAGCAGAGGTCCGCTGATCGAGATCTCGTCGACGGTCTCCACCTCGAGGCCGATGCCGATCAACTTCTCCGCGAGATCGCGGCCCGTCACACCCTCGGGAAGGGCGGCGTATTCCTTGATCCAACTCAGTGGTGCGCGCATCAGCTGTCCATTCCGAAGGCCGTGGTGAAGCGGACATCCCCCTCGACGAGATCACGCATGTCGGTGATCCCATGGCGGAACATCAGCGTCCGCTCGATGCCCATCCCGAACGCGAAGCCGGTGTATTCGTCCGGGTCGATCCCGCATGACTGCAGGACGCGTGGGTTGACCATGCCGCAGCCACCCCACTCGATCCAGCCCTCGGACGAACACGTCCGGCAGGGACGGTCGGGGTTGCCGACACTTTCCCCGCGGCAGGCGAAGCACTCGAGGTCCACTTCGGCGCTCGGCTCGGTGAATGGGAAGTAGCTCGGCCGCAGCCGGGTAACGATGCCCTCGCCGAACATGGTGGCGGCGAACCAGTCCAAGGTCGACTTCAGATCGACCATGCTCAAGCCCTTGTCGACGGCCAATCCCTCCACCTGGTGGAAGACCGGGGTGTGGGTGGCGTCGAGTTCATCGGTCCGGTACACCCGGCCCGGGCACACCACGTAGACCGGCGGGGCCTGGTCGAGCAGCGTGCGGATCTGCAGCGGAGAGGTGTGCGTCCGCAGCACCGCGCCGCTGTCCGCGGACCCCACGAAGAAGGTGTCCTGCATCGTGCGGGCCGGGTGGTCGCGGTTGATGTTGAGGGCATCGAAGTTGAACCACTCGGACTCCAGCTCCGGGCCTTCGACGACGCCGTACCCGATGGAGACGAACGCGTCCGCGATGTGCTCGCTGATGCTGTGGATCGGATGGCGCGCGCCCACCGGTTCGCGATCGTTGACCATCGTGACGTCGACACGCTCGGCGGTCAGGATGCGCTCGCGCTCCGCCTCCTTGAGTTCGGCCTCGCGGGCCTTCAACGCCTGGTTGACGCGGCCACGAGCAGCACCGACGGCCTTCCCGGCGTCTGCCTTCGCGCTCGGCGGGAGCGCACCGATCTCACGGTTGGCCAGCGCGAGTGGCGAGCGATCGCTGGTGTGATCGAGGCGGACCTGTTTCAGGGTGGCGAGATCCTCGGCGCCGGCGATGGCGGCCAGGGCGGCATCGACGTTGGCCTGCAGGTTCGCGGGGTCGAGCGCGGCCGGCATGACCGGGTCGAAGTTCTTGTTGGGTGCGGACACCCCTAGATTCTATTCGGCGGCCTCAAGCGGCTTAGCGGGTGCAGGATGAGCCCATGCACTCTGACACCGTCGACCTCGGCCACGACGTCTTCATGATGGACACGAGGATGGGTGGATACGAGGCCATCACGTCGTCGTACCTCATCCGCAGTTCCCGGCCGTGCCTGGTGGAGACCGGCACCGCTCGTTCGGCACCGGTTGTGATCGAGCAACTGGCAGCGCTCGGCATCGGGCGCGACGACCTCGCGACCATCGTGGTGACGCACATCCATCTCGACCATGCCGGCGGCGTCGGCGACCTCGCGGAGGCGTTTCCGCACGCCCAGATCGTGGTACAGGAACGCGGGGCGCGGCATCTGGCGGATCCGAGTCGGCTGGTCGCCAGCGCGCATCGGGTGTTCGGGGAGGCGATGGACCGGCTGTTCGGCGACCTGCGGCCCACGGATGCCGCGCGGATCGTGTCCATCGCGCAGCGCGGTTCGGTGGACCTCGGCGACGGCCGTTCGCTGGCCGCCTTTCACAATCCGGGGCACGCATCCCACCACATCGGTCTGGTGGATTCGGCGACGGGAGACCTGTACACAGGGGATGCAGCGGGGGTGTATGTGCCCGAGACCGCCGACGTGCGCCCGGCCACGCCGCCACCTGACTTCGACCTCGACCTCACGTTGACCTCGCTGCAGGCGATGCGCGACGTCCAACCCACCCGGTTGCTCTTCAGCCACTTCGGGCCGGTAACGGAGATCGACGAGACGTTGGATGCCTCGGTGGACGAGTTGCACGCGTGGGTGGATGCCGTGCGAGTGGCCCGCGAGGTGTCGCCGGACATGGACCATGCCGTGGCGATGGTGCGCGAGAAGGACCGCATCCGCCATGCTCGGCTCTACGACGATCCCGCACTGCTGGCCAAGCAGGAGGAGCTGTCGGGGACGCAGGCCAACGTGGCCGGGATCATGCGATGGCTGGACCTGCAGGAGCGGGGAGACTGAGCCGCGGCATCCGAGCGGCCCCGATCCCAGCCGTTAGCGTTACGCAGATCCGTTAGCCGTTGAACGCCGCCCAAGGGCTCACGGATCTCCGAAGTGCTCACGGATTCTGTGCCATCGCGGTCGCGTACAAGCACACCGCCGCCGCCGAAGCCAGGTTCAGCGACTCTGCCGCGCCGAAGATGGGAATGGACACGGTCGGCAGCCCCATGTCGGGTAGGCCGTGGGCCTCGTTGCCGAACACCCACGCCGTCGGCTGCCGCAGGTCCACCCCGCGCAGATCCTGCTCCCCCGCTCCTGACGTCGCCAACACCTGCAGCCCCGCCACAGGCACCTCATCGAACGCGCAGGTCGTGAACGGCACATGGAACAGCGAACCAGCGGTGCTGCGCACACATTTGCCGTTGTAAGGGTCGACCGAATCCCCAGTGAAGTAGACGGCATCAGCACCCGCAGCATCGGCGGTCCGCAGGATCGTGCCGGCGTTTCCGGGGTCACGCACATCGTGCAGCACGACGATCAGCCGCGGATCAACCCGCGGCTCGAACGGAAGGAACCGGCAGACCGCGGCAACCCCCTGCGGGTGAACCGTCTCGGTCATGGCGAGCAGGACAGGCTCGGGGACCGTGGTGACCTTCACACCGTGGGCGGGGAAGTCGACGCCGTCGACGACGAACACCTCGTCCACGAGTTCGGGGTGGTGCACAACCGCCTCGCGTACGGCCTGCGGCCCCTCGACCAGGAAGCGTCCGACCTTCTCGCGGAACTTGCGGTTGGACAGACGCCGAACGGCCCCAACCCGGTCGGACTTGACCGAGGTGGGGCCGTTCGAGGTCATGTCAGGCTGCGGAGGGCAGCGCTGCCTTGGCGGTCTCCACCAGCGAGGCGAACGCCTTCTCGTCGTTGACGGCCAGGTCGGCCAGCATACGGCGGTCGACCTCGATCCCAGCGGCCTTCAGGCCCTGGATGAACCGGTTGTAGGTCATGCCGTTCGCACGGGCGGCCGCATTGATCCGCTGGATCCACAGGCGACGGAAGTCACCCTTACGGTCCTTGCGGTGATCGTACGCGTACACGCCCGAGTGGAGCAGTTGCTCCTTGGCCTTGCGGTACAACCGGGAGCGTTGCCCGCGGTAGCCGCTGGCCTTCTCCAGGGTGCTGCGGCGCTTCTTCTGCGCGTTGACTGCGCGCTTCACACGTGCCATCTGTCAGTCCTCCTCAGCGCTCGCCCAGCAAACGCTTCGCGATCTTGGTGTCACCAGGGCTCAGCACCTGGTCACGACGCAGGCGGCGCTTGCGGCGCGACGACTTCTGCTCGTAGAGGTGCTGGTTGTTGGCCTGCTCGCGCATGATCTTGCCCTTGCCGGTCTTGCGCAGGCGCTTCTTGGCGCCGCTGTGGGTCTTCATCTTGGGCATCTATTTCTCCTTCAGTGCTTCAGGCCTACTCGCCCTTGCCGGACTTCTTCCGGTGCGGGGCGAGGACCATGATCATGTTGCGGCCGTCCTGCTTCGGCGCCGCCTCCACGAATCCCAACGATTCAACGTCCTCCGCCAAGCGGGTCAAAAGGCGGAAACCGAGTTCCGGACGGGATTGCTCCCGGCCACGGAACATGATGGTCACCTTGACTTTGTCGCCCTGCCCGAGGAACCGCTCGATGTGACCCTTCTTGGTCTCGTAGTCGTGCGTGTCGATCTTCGGGCGGAGTTTCATCTCCTTGATGACCGTGTGGGTCTGATTGCGGCGGGCTTCGCGTGCCTTCTGGGCGGTCTCGTACTTGTACTTGCCGTAGTCCATCAGTTTGCACACCGGCGGCTTGGCCATCGGGGCCACTTCCACCAGATCCAGGTCGGATTCGGCTGCTAGTCGCAGCGCGTCCTCCACCCTGACGATGCCGACCTGCTCGCCGTTCGGCCCGACAAGACGGACCTCCGGGACCCGGATGCGGTCGTTGACGCGTGGTTCTTCGCTGATGAGGCGCCTCCTTCGTTGCGTTGGCAAACGGAAAGGCGCGCCTGACGGATCAGGCACCCGCAGACCATCGGATTCGCAGATCCGGGAGGTGGGAACGGACGTTCCGCTTGCACAGGTGTCGAGTTTTCGACCCCCTAAGCGTAGCAGGAGCTGCTCAGACGATCTCCGACAGCCATCCGGCGGCAGCCGCACCGAGGGCCGACCAGTCAGCCACACCCCCGCCCGCGTAGGCCGCCAGCAGGGATTCGACGGTCTGCGGCCCGCCGCGGACCGGCCGCTCGCGCACACTCTCATCGTGCAGTGTGCACAGCGCCAGGAGGTAGGCCAGCGTCTGCGGGTACGGAGCACCGCGCTTTGCCAACTCGGCATCGATCTCGATCAGTAGGCTCAGCACGCTGCGGGTCGTCGCTGTGAGGTCCGGGTTGTCAGCCAGCACCCCATCGACAAGGGCCCAGAACGCAGGTTCCGCCATACCTCCTATTCTCCCCCGCCCGCGCTGCTACACATCAGAGCCCTCACCGAGCGCAGAATGGGAAGGGAGGTCGACATGTTGCGAATCGTGGGCACCACTGCTGCAATCGGGCTTCTCACCATCGCACCGGCCCAGGCCGCGGAATTGACTCCCGTGCTGCGGATCAGCAAGAGCACCGCCCCTGTGGGTGTGGACGTCCCCTACACGATCACGGTCAAGCCCGCGGCCAAGGCGAAGGGCAAGCGCGTGCGGATCCAGGTGAAGGCGTACGTGGGATGGCGGGGTTTCGACACCTTCCGTCTGGGCAAGTCCGGTGTTGTCGAGGACGACGTCGAGGGGTACAACCCCGGCGTGGGAAAGTACCGCGTGCTCCTGCTGGGGAAGAGCGGTGGTGTCTTGGCGAAGTCACGGACCGTGACCGTTTCATGGACGCCGCGGGTCACCCAGTAGACCGGAAGCGGGGGTATCCGGGGCAGCCGGAGGTCAGGGCGATCAAGGTTGAATGAAATCGACAACCTGGTTGCCCTTCTCATTCAACCTTCCAGCGCAACCACCCGGGCGAGCGCCACGTCGACCAGTTGCCGGCACCGTCTCGCACCCGCACACCCGCTTTCCTGCACGCAGCGTCACCCAGTGATCCTCACCAGGTGATCGACCGTCCCGTTGATGCGCATGAGATACGGCAGGTCGAAGGCGGCCCCGAACAGCAGTTGCATACCCACCCGGTCGAACGACTGCACCCGGAATTCCGCGGCTGCCGCGGCCGCGTACAGGTCCGGGTCGACGTCCAGGCCGTTGTCCGACAATGCCTGCCAGTGCACGGCGAGCAGGTGCAGCAGCTCGTCGACCCCGGTGTGAGCGTCGAGCGTGAAGGTCAGCAGTTCGGCGACATCGCGTTGCGGGGTGTTCACACGCGCGAGTTCCCAGTCGAGCACCACCACCTGCCCGGAGTCCCGGAACCCCACGTTGCGCTGATTGAAATCGTTGTGCACCAAGCAGGCGGGCATCGCGTCCTTCACCGGGTGCCACTCGGTGATCGTCTCGATGAGCGCGAGGCGCTGGGCAAGAGTGTCGGAGGTGACCACCTCTGGCAGTCGCTGCGCCGCGTCGCTGAGGATCGCCTGCCACAACCCAGCGTCACCAGCGACTGTGCGGGTACTCGGTCGCAGAATGGTCCAGGCGTAGTCATGCCCGGCTGTCGCAGCATGGAAGCCGGCGGCGGCACGCAGCGCCGCCTCGATCTGCTCGGTGGGCCAGCGCTCGATGGCGCCGCTGGCGTCAAGGCCTTCGATCGGGTTCAGATCCTCGAGAACCAAGGCGGTCTGCCCATCGGCCTCGAAACGACCCAGTTCGGTCGGTAGCACATCCCGCAACGCTGGCAGGCGGTATGCGGCCGGCTCCCGCCTGCCCGTGTCGCTGACCTCTGCGGCCGCTGTGAAGTCCTGATACGGCCCGGGCATGACGATCCCCTGCTCGCGGATGATCCAGGGGATGAGCGTCTGCCCGATCCCCCGCTCAGGGTTGACCTTGACGATCACTGCGCGGCCACCGACCTGCGCCTTGAGCACGCCGTAGAGGTCGTCGGGATCCTCGCCGTACTTCACGGTCAACCATGGCTGGCCGGTGTCATCGGGGATGTGGAGTTGCGGCTCGCCGCCGAGCAGCCGCTGCAATCCGGATACCACCTCTTCTGCACGCACCACCGAAGCGTAGTTCAGTCCTCCGGGGTCCGCGTTCCGGGCAGCAGCAGGACCGGGCTGGTCACCCCGATCGCCAGGGCGAGCAGGATGCCGGCAGCGGTGATGCCGTTGGTCGCAGCGTCGATCAGGGGGTTGAGCGCTTGTACGCCACCGCTGCGGGCGATCACGACCGACTCCAGCGCCTGCAACGCCTGGAAGACGTAGATGCCGGGGATCAGGGGAACGACCGAAGCGAACCCGTACACCGGAGCCGCCTCCCCGGTCGCGGGTCCCAAGGTGTAGGCGACGACTCCGACCAGCAACGCCGCAACGAAGGACGCAAAGACGACACTCATGTCCTCGCCGACGAGCAGGACGGCCACGGACTTGGCGATCACCGCCAGTGCCGCGATCGGCAGCAGTGCCCGCCGACGCACGTTGAACAACACCGCGAACCCCACGGCCGCGGGCGCGGCGAACAGCACCGTCCAGGTCATGACACACCCCAAAGGCTCAGCGCGCCGAGCAACCCGATGGAGGCGCCCACGAAGATCACGGTGCTCATCGTCAGGCGCACCATGCCGTTCAGGTAGTAGCCGGTGAGCAGGTCCGCGGTGCCGTTCAGCAGTGGCACCCCTGGCACGAGGTACAGGATGCTGGCGGCCAGCGCCGCCTCCAGATTCCCGGTCAGTGACTGCAACCCGATGACCACAGAGATGCTCAGGAACGCGCAGAACACGCTGAACACGAAGGGCTTCAGGTGGCGCTTGATCAGCCACGCTCGCAGGGCGGCCCCGACCCCTCCGGCGAGGCCGGCGATGAGCATCCCTCCGGCGTCGGCCCCGTACAGGGCCGCCAGTCCCGCGGATCCCATCCCCACTGCCGGCAGCACGACGCCCAAGCCATACCGCTTGGAACCGGCCACGATCGTGTCGAGTTCCGCGCGTACCTGCTCGGGACTCTTGCCGTCGCAGTTCTTCGCCAGACCGGACAACTCGGTGAGTTCGGAGAAGTTGACCCCTGCGTTGACCGCACTCTTGACGGCGGTACGACTCCAGTCGTTCTTCGTGACGGTCAGTCCTACCAGCGTTGCGGTGATTGCCGGGTCCGCCTTGTCCGCGCCCAGCGCGAGCGCCACCCGTCGCATGGCGCCGTCGGTCCGCGCGGTGTAGCCGCCGGCCTTGTGCACCTGCACTCCCACAGCCATCGCCGTCTGCAATATCTGCTCGAGATCGGCGCGCTCGTCCACGGTGGATCAGGCTAGCGGGTCAACGGCTGGGCCCGGCCGCATCCCCAATACCCACACCCCGTCGATCCGGTGGCCCCGCTGCCGGTGACATGCTGGGCGCATGGACCCGACCGCCGCCGAGCGCGACATCGCCGACGTCCCTGCAGTTGAGGTCGTCTCGACCGTTGCGGTCCATCTGATGACTGCGGCGGCCGTCAAGTGCGGCCTCGGCGACGACCCCGACGAGATGGATCTGGACGAGGCGCGCACCCTGATCGAGTCGCTGGCAGGCCTGATCATCGCGGCGAGCCCGTACATCGGCACCTTCCATGCCAGACCGTTGCGGGACGGGCTGAAGTCGTTGCAGTTGGCCTTCCGGGAGGCTTCGATCGTGCCCGACCCACCCGGTCAGGGCCCCGGCGAGAAACTCACCGGTCCCGTAGTCGGAACTCCAGCCGGCTGACCCTGGCCTGCACCTCGGGCGTCGCGCTGAGCACATCTGCGAGCGTCGCGACCGACGCCTCATCCGCGACGTCGAGTTCCAGGGCAACACCGTCAACCGTGGACGGATCCACCACGAACCGTCCGCTTACGCCGCTTCCGACAAGCGCACGCTCCAGCACCTCGACGACCTCCGGGGTGTCCAACGGGTGCCGCCAGGGTCCACCCGCGGCCAACGCCCACAGCCCCGTGCCGGCAAGCGCGTAGCGGGTCGGGCCGGCAATGTCGATCAGCAGCGCGTCACACCCTTCCTGCAGAGCTGCCTGCGCCGCCTCCACCCCGGCCACCGGGATGGGCCGGGCATCCGGGCGCCACATCGCGACCGAGTCCACACCTGTGAAGGTGATGAGCGCCTTGCGGCCCTGCGCGTCGGAGATCGTCACCGCGGCCATGTGACTGTGCTTGTCCCCGCCGTCGGCGTCCTTCTCCTCCAGATTGGCCACCACCGGGATCAACAGGCGGCCGGCCGCCAGCCGGTCGACGATCTCGCGCTGGGCGGCATAGGTCTCCGGATCCCCGATGAGCTCGCGCAACCGGGGGTCGGCCTCCCCGGTGTCACCCTGGAACCGGGTGACGAGAACGTCGGCTCCTTCGAAGTCCGTCATCGGCGGTCCAACTCCCGGGCGATCGCGTCGGCCACCGCACCAGGCAGGTCCGGACCCTCGCCCACGACGACGTCGACCACGCCGGCATCGAGCAGCGCCAGAGCGGTGACGCCCTGCGACCGCGACATCTCCGCGGCACGTTCCGTGGTGCGGTGACTGATGACCGATGCCCCTTCGGGGGGCAGCGGCGACACCCAGCCGTTCTCCATACAGATCACCGTGTCCGCGGGGATCAGGGCCAATGCGGCCCCACCGCAGCCCTGCCCCATCACACAGGACACGGTGGGGACGCTCAGCCCGGTCAGCATCTGCAACGTCCTGGCGATCTCGCCGGCCATCGCGGCCTCCTCCGCCGTTCCCGAGAGTTCGCCGCCGGGGGTGTCGACGATCGTCACCAGCGGAAGGCCGAGCCGCTGGGCGAGCCGCAGACCCCGCTGGGCGAGCCGTAGATCCTGCGGGGACACCGACCGCCGTCCCTGGGCCACAACCACCGCGCGGCGCCCCCGGATCCGGCCCAACACGACCCGCACCCCGGTGCCCGTCTCACCGGTGTGGGTGCCGTGCAGTTCCGTGCGCTCGGTGAGCAGGTCGAGGACCGCCTCCGGGCCGGGGCGTCCGACATCCCGCGTCAGGGTGATCGCGTCCCACGCGTCGACCTCCCCGGCAGGCAACGGGGCTCCGACAGACTCCGGCACATCGACGCCATTGGTGACCGAGAGGATCCGGGTCACCCATGCGCGCAGATCCTGCAATGCGATGACCCCGTCGATCACACCAACCCGAGCCAGGTTCTCCGCGGTCTGAACCGGCGGGAACTCCTCGTCGTGCAGCGCCTCGAACACCTTGGGACCCAGAAAACCCAGCAACGCTCCCGGTTCGCCAGCGGTGACGTCCGCGTACGACCCCCATGTCGCCTTCACACCGCCGGTGGTCGGATTGCGGAGCCATCCGATCCGCACAGCCCCCGATGCGAGGTGATCGTGCGCGGCGCGGGCGATGTCGGTCATGCGGAAGAACGCGGCCGTGCCCTCCTGCATCCGCGTGCCGCCGGATGTCGGCAACGTGATCACGGGCAAGCGTTCCGCGGTCGCCCGGCGGTAGCCCTCGACGACCCGATCGGCCGCGGACTGGCCCACAGAACCGGCCAGGAAGCCGAACTCACTGGCGATGAGAAGCACCCGGTGTCCGTCCACGGCGGCCTTCATCACCTGGACGGATTCGTCCACGCCGCTGCGGGCGGCAGCCCGCTGCAAGGTTTCGGCGTACTCCCCCGAGACCTCCCGCAGCGGCACCTCTATGCGTTCGACAGTCCCCGGGTCCACGAGCGCATCGAGGGTCTCGGCCAGCGACGTCATAGGCGGCAGGCGTGGATGTCGGTGACGAGGATCGCCCGGCCTCCGAGTTCGAACAACTCGTCCATCACTTGGTGCACCCGGACACGCTCCACCATGGCGCGCACCGCGACCCACCCAGCCTCCTTCAACGGGGACACCGTCGGCGATTCCAGACCTGGGGTGATCGCCGACGCGGCCTCCAGCAGGCGCTCCTCGATGTCGTAGTCCACCATCACGTAGGCCCGGGCGACGATCACGCCCTGCAGGCGGCGCACGAATGTCTCCTCCGCGCCGTTGCCGGGGGTGTGCGACGGCCGCACGAGCAATGCCTGGCTCTTCAGTAGCGGCTCCCCCACGACTTCCAGGCCCGCCTGGCGCAGTGTGTTGCCGGTGTCGACGACGTCGGCGACGGCATCGGCCACGCCGAGCTGCACCGCGTTCTCCACCGCACCGTCGAGTTTCACCACCGTGGCAGCGGTACCGCTGCGCTCGAGCCAATCGCGCAGCAGGCCCGGGTACGACGTGGCGATGCGCTTGCCGGACAGGTCACCGGAATTCGGCGGCGCGGCCAGCCTGAACGTCGAATGCCCGAATCCGAGTTCGATCACCTCGGTGACCGGCGCACCCGAATCGACCAGCATGTCCCGGCCCGTGATCCCGAGATCGAGCGTCCCCTTGCCGACGTAGGTCGCGATGTCCTTGGGTCGCAGGAAGAAGAAGTCCACGTCGTTGTCCGGGTCGTGGACCATGAGTTCGCGCTGACCCGCCGAACGCAGGTAGCCTGCCTCCCGCAGCATCTGGCGCGCGGGCTCACCGAGTTGCCCCTTGTTGGGGATCGCCACTTTCAGAGTCACAGGTACCGCCCGACCTGTTCGGGGGTCACGCCGACAGCGAGCATCATGGCCTGCACGTGGTAGATCAACTGGCTGAGTTCCTCAGCCGCCCTCTCCGGGGTCTCGTGTTCGGCAGCCATCCAGGCCTCCGCGGCCTCTTCCACCAGCTTCTTGCCGACCTCATGGACACCGGACTCGACCAGCCGCACGGTGCCGGACGTGGGGTCGGCGCTGGCGATCTTCTGTGACAACTCGTCCCAGAGGCCATCGAAGGATTTCACGGTTATCAGGGTAGTCAGCGGCCGTTGCCGCCACGGTCACCGGTGCGCGGCCACCGATTGGGCCGGCCCGACGCAAAGGCTGCATACCGGCTGGTCGCCGTCGCAGACGGGATCCACCATGGCGAGCGGCGAGGGGTTGTGACCCCAACGGGTCACAACCCCGCCACCCGAGGAGCTGCTAGCGCTTGACGCTGTAGGTCCTCTTGTTCCCCGTCGCCGACCACGCCAGGGTCTTGCTGTCGTAGGAGACTGCCGGGCTGAACCCCGTCGACGAGTGCTTGCGCACCAGTTGCCACTTGCCCTTCTTGTAGATCGCTGACCGCAAGGACGAACCCTTGTAGTCGGTGTAGGTCCACGCCAGCGTCTTGTTGCTCAGAGCGATCATCGGCCGGCTGGACGAACCGAGCTGCTTGGCCTTCAGCCACTTCACGCCGTTCCAGCGACTCACCATGAACTGCCGGTCTGTGTTTCCCCACGCCATGGTCAGTCCGTCGGGAGACAGGGCCGCGGAGTACGTTTCGTCGACCGTGACGGTGGACGCGGGCGCCCATGTCGTCCCCACGCGGGTCGAGATCAGAATCCCGTCACCTGCGCTGGTGAGCCACATGACCTTCGTGCCATCGGCACTGAGCATCAACTCGTACAGCGAGGGTGACGACGCGAACTGCCGGATCATCGTGGGCGCGGCCCAGGATCCGTCATCGTTGAGCGTGACGCCCATCAAGGCGTAGGTGTCCGAGACCCACACCACCGTGGAGCCGTCCTTCGAGAAGGCGACGGTGTCGTTGTAGTAGTACTGACCGTCGGGGTCCACCGTGCCGATCTGGGTCGGCGCCGGCCACGTGCCGTCGGCGTTCTGAGCCACGCGGTACAACTTTCCCGGTGGCGACGGGTAGACGTCAGGGCCCCAGTCGACGTAGACGACCGTGTTACCCGCACCCAGCAATCCGCTGCCGAGGTTCGTTCCTGAGACGACCGTCGCGGCCGGCAGCCAGGTGTTCTTGGTGTCCCGCTGCGCCATGACATAGCCGGTACCCGGTATCTCGATGAGTGCCTGGTTGCCGTTGCTGCTCAACTGGACATTGGTCGCCCCGGATGCCCCGGGGATGGCCGCCGAGGGGGTCCACCCCTTCTTCTTGCTCTTGTACCACGCGGTGCGTATTGGCCCGGAGGCCGAAGAACTCGTCTTGTTGGTTCGGACCCACGCCGCCACGCGACCTCCGTCGGACACGGCGAGGTGGTTGCCGAACTTGGAACTCACTTCCTGTGGACTACCCCAATTGGAGCCCGCCTGGGCCGGCGCCGTGACCAGCAGTCCGGCGGCCAGACCTGCGACTGCCGCGGTTGAGAACAACTTCTTCGTATGCATGACCAACCTCCCTCTCACCGGAGAACTGGTCGCCGCCCCACTGTCCGACGCTCGATGCGCCCTGCCACAGCGTGCGCCAACCCACGGACAACGTGACCGGTGGCCAGTCGACCCGGTGGTCTGCAATTTCAGGTTACACCCGACAAATCGGAACATGTCTGTCTCACGTGACCCGGCTACGCCAAGTGAAGGACCCTCACAACTGCTGAAGGACCGTCCACGTCTCGACCGCGGCTGCAGCCGCCTCCCGACCTTTGTCCTCGCTGGCATCGGGCCCGCCCGCTCGGTCGAGGGCCTGCTCGAGGGTGTCGCAGGTGAGGATGCCGAAGCCCACCGGTGTGCCGGAGTCCAGCGCAACCCTGCCCAGGCCATCGGTGACCGCGTTGCAGACGTACTCGAAGTGAGGCGTGCCGCCGCGGATGATCACCCCGAGCGCGACCACGACGTCATGGGTCGTGGCAAGACGCGCCGCGACTATCGGGATCTCGAACGAACCCGGGACGCGGACTTCGGCCACGTCTGCGTCGACCTCGGCGAGATAGGACCGGGCACCGGCGAGCAGCCCGGCCATGACGTCCTCGTGCCAACTGGCGGCGACGACTGCAACCCGCACGCCGCGCGCCGATACCGCAGCCTGCTCGGCGCGACCCTCACCACTCATGACTCTCCTCGTACTCGTGCCCCATCAACGCGGCCTTCGCCGCGAGGTACCGCTCATTGTGCGGATTCGGCGGGATCGCAAGCGGTACCCGCTCCTTGATCACGATGCCGAAGCCGTCGAGGCCCGCGCGCTTGGCCGGGTTGTTGGTCAACAAACGCATGGATCTCACGCCGAGGTCGGCGAGGATCTGCGCCCCCGTACCGTAGTCGCGGGCATCTGCCGGCAACCCGAGAGCGAGGTTCGCTTCGACCGTGTCCGCCCCGGTGTCCTGCAACTGGTAGGCCTGCAGTTTGCTCAACAAGCCGATACCGCGGCCCTCATGACCCTTGACGTACAGGACGACCCCGCGACCTTCGGCGGCGACCGCCCGCAACGCCGCATCGAGCTGCGGGCCGCAGTCGCAGCGCAGCGATCCGAAGACGTCGCCGGTGAGGCATTCGGAATGGACCCTCACGAGGATGTCCTCACCATCCCCGATGTCCCCGAGTACCAGCGCAAGCTGCTCGGTCGGCTCGACGAGGCTGCGGTAGCCGATCGCGCGGAAATCGGCGATCTCCGTGGGGATCACGGTCTCCGCCACCCGTTCGATCTGCTTCTGGGTGTGACGGATGTGGGCGATCAGGTCCGCGATGGAGATCATCAGCAGCCCGTGCTCATCGGAGAACTCCCGGCACTGCGGTGCGCGCATCATCGAGCCGTCGTCGTTGACCAACTCGCAGATCACGCCCGCGGGGGTGAGACCGGCCAGCGTGGCCAGATCGACCGATGCCTCGGTGTGACCCGCACGCTGCAGGACTCCGCCGGGGACGGCACGCAGCGGGAAGACATGGCCGGGACGGGTGATCTCCCACGGCTCGGTGGCTGAATCCACCAGAGTGCGGATCGTGCGCGCCCGGTCAGCCGCGGAGATCCCCGTGGTGATGCCGTCGCGCGCATCCACGCTGACCGCGTAAGCGGTTGCCTTGCGGTCCTCGTTGACCGCGGTCATGGGTGGTAGCAGCAAGCGGTCGAGATCCTCACCGAGCATCGACACGCAGATCACGCCACTGGTGTGGCGGATCATGAAGCCGACCAACTCCGGTGTGGCCTTGGACCCGGCGAAGACCAGGTCCCCCTCGTTCTCGCGGTCCTCGTCGTCGACCACGACAACCGGCTTGCCCGCGCGGATCGCCTCGATGGCCTCGGCAATGGGGTCGAACCTCATCGGTAGCCTCCCAGCAACGATTCGACGTACTTCGCGATCACGTCCACCTCCACATTGAGCCGGGTGCCCGGCGCGACGGTGCCCAGCGTCGTGGCCTGTAGCGTCTCGGGGATCAGGCTCACTTCGGCACCATGGGCCGTCTTCGCCGACACCGTCAACGAGACTCCGTCCAAGCAGATCGAACCCTGCGCCACGACGTAGCGCCGCAGATGTTCCGGTAGGTCGAAGTGGATCACTTCCCAAGCGGGCTCCGCACGACGGGAGGTCACCGCGGCCAGGCCATCGACATGGCCCTGAACCATGTGTCCACCGAGGCGGTCACCGATCCGCATCGCGCGCTCAAGGTTGACCCTCCGACCCACCTCGATGTCCGACAGAGAGGTCAACGACAGTGTCTGGGACATCACGTCCACTGCGAACCAGGTCTGCCCCCAATCCACGACGGTCAAGCACACGCCACTGGTGGCGATGCTCTCGCCGTGCGCGTACGGCTCCCATCCGTCATCGGGGGCGATTGCGACGCGCGTGGTGTCGCCGTCCTCGATCGCGGTGACCGTGCCCATCTGCTGTACCAGTCCGGTGAACATCAGGCCCTCCTGCTACGGATCATCACGTCGTCCCCGATGCGCTCCACGGCCGTCACGTGCCACGACACCGCCGAATCGATGGAGGTCACACCCAGATCGCCGACCGCACTGGTTCCCGCCCCAAGCAGTTTGGGTGCGGTGAACCACACGAGGTCATCGACGAGATCCGCCCGCAAGAAGGCTGCGATGATCGTCGCCCCGCCCTCGAGGAGCAGATGGCGTACCCCGTCGTCGTACATCGTGTGCAGAGCCGCAGTCACGTCGCGTCCGGGGATGGTGCTGAAACCCTCGGCGTGCACGTCGCCGAGCACGTAGCGCGCGGGTTGGCGGACCACGGGGAAATCACGGACCGTGAGTTGCGGGTCGTCGATGCGGTACGTCCCCGCCCCCACGGCAACCGCGTCCACCTGCGCCCGCAACCCTTGTACCCAGGATCGCGCCGCAGGACCGGTGATCCATCGACTGCTCCCGTCTGCGGCGGCGATGTAGCCATCGAGGGTGCTCGCCACCTTGCATGTGACGAACGGGCGGTTGTGCTCCACGGCGAAGAGCCACGGCGCAAGGAATGCCCGCGCTTCTTCTGCCAGAGGACCCTCTGCCACCTCCAGCCCAGCCTGCCGGCAGGTCTGCGCGCCACCCGCGGACGTCGTCGGATCGGGGATCGCGAACCGCACCGCTGCAACGCCCGCGTCAATGAGAGCCAGGGCGCACGGCGGCGTGCGGCCGTGGTGATTGCAGGGTTCAAGCGTCACGTATGCGGTGGCACCGCGGGCGGACTCACCGGCCTGCGCGAGAGCGACCGCCTCTGCGTGGGGGCTGCCCGCTCCATGGTGTGCGCCGCGACCGACGACAGTCCCGTCCGGGGCGACCAGCACGCAGCCGACCCGAGGATTCGGGCCCACAGCACCCTGCACGCCGGCAGCGAGAGCCAGAGCCTGTCTCATGAACGACTCGTCGGACAACGACCCTCCTCTGCGCGCGCGGGAGGGCACACCGGACAGACCGGTTCGGCGTTTCCTCCCATCCGGACTTTGACCGTCGGCCCCGGAGTTCCACCGGATCCACCGTGCATGCACGGGTCGCGGGCTGTCACCGCCGGTTCGGAGTTTCACCGACCCTGGAAACGAACATCTCCATGGTGGCACACGCGGGTGTCAAGTCCGTGTGACGGTTGGGTCAGATCCGGGCTGCCGCCCGCAGGGCATCCACCGCCGCCGCCGGGTCGTCACCGCCGTAGACCGCGCTCCCCGCCACGAACACATCCGCACCGGCATCCGCGCAGATCTCGATCGTTTCCAGGTCCACGCCACCGTCCACCTGCAGCCATACGTCGCCATCGCCGATGATCTCCCGGGCCCGGCGGATCTTGGGAACCACCACGTCGAGGAACCTCTGGCCGCCGAATCCCGGTTCGACGGTCATGATCAGGAGCATGTCGAACTCGGGCAGGAGGTCGGCATATGGCTCCACTGGGGTGGCGGGCCGCAGCCCGAGACCCGCGCGGGCCCCATGTCGCCGTAGATCCCGGGCCAACTTGATGGGCGCGGTGGCCGCCTCGATGTGGAATGTGACGCTGCCGGCACCGGCTTCGGCATAGGCCGGCGCCCAGCGGTCCGGATCCTCGATCATGAGGTGGCAGTCGACCGGGGTGTCGACCACCTTCAGCAGCGACTCCACAACCGGCAGACCGAGGGTCAAGTTGGGCACGAAGTGGTTGTCCATGACATCCACGTGCAGCCAGTCGGCGTGCCCAGCCACGGCCTGGCACTCGGCGGCGAGGTTCGCGAAGTCGGCGGACAGGATGCTGGGCGAGATCTGGATTCCCACACGGTTGACAGTAGTGGGTGTGCACGCTCTGGCGTTACAGCGTCGGACTGTCGCGCCCTGCCGCCGTCGGTGTTGAGTGTTGCGTGGTTACGGGTTTCGGGG
>ERZ795053.1165-NODE-1165-length-33547-cov-12.213991_pt1 | contig 33547 bp, 43 predicted proteins | sample MGYA00375137_ERZ795053 | MGnify/ENA primary metagenome ERZ795053 (study PRJEB30182, sample SAMN05720284) | activated sludge metagenome | isolation source: Anaerobic digester | place: Hong Kong | collected 2014-12-17 ...
GGCGCGATGAAGCTCCCGGTCAAGACCCGCGTCGTCCAGCGCGAAGACTGGTAAGAGGGCCGGGCTGAAGCCCGACCTACGAGAAACGATAGAAAGGCGCGCCAGAAGGCGCGCCTTTTCGTTTGCTCACGCCAATGACCTGTGGAAAGTTCGGTGTGGGAAAAGCAAGTTTGACCGTCGCCCACCTTTCCCCTTGCCCCTCCGCCCCCTCTCCCTTATAGGGACGCATCCTGCGATTCCGGTCCGCCCGGATTCGCTCGTTTGTCGTTGACTCCACCGGAACAAGGGTCACCCGAAAGGGCCCTCTGGTGATGTTGAAAGGAAAAAGGCGAATGAACGCCAAGGAACTGACCGGCAAGTCGCCGGACCAGCTTCGTGAAGAGCTGACGCAGCTCAAGAAGGAAGCTTTCAACCTGCGCTTCCAGCAGGCCACCGGCCAGCTTGAGAACACCGCCCGCATGCGCGCCGTCCGCCGTGACGTCGCCCGCATCCAGACGGTCCTGAACCAGAAAGCCGCGGAAGCGGCGGCGAAGTAAGAGGAAGCGAGACATGCCCAGACGTATCCTGCAAGGCGTCGTGACCTCGGACAAGAACGAGCAGACGATCACCGTCCTCGTCGAGCGCCGCTTCAAGCACCCGCTGCTGCAAAAGACCGTTCGTAAGTCCAAGAAATACCGGGCGCACGACGCGGAGAACCAGTTCAAGGTCGGCGACACCGTCCGCATCGTGGAATGCGCGCCGATCTCGAAGACGAAACGTTGGACGGTCGTGACGGAAGCCTGAGGCTTATCCCCACGATCCCCTTCTGAACGAAACCCTGGGGCCCCCAAGATAACGGGAACAAACCCCACAGGTCGGGAGAAACCAAATGATCCAGATGCAGACCAATCTGGATGTTGCTGACAACTCCGGCGCACGCCGGGTTCAGTGCATCAAGGTCCTGGGTGGTTCGCACCGTCGCTATGCGTCGGTGGGCGACATCATTGTCGTTTCCGTCAAGGAAGCCATCCCGCGCGGCCGCGTGAAGAAAGGTGACGTCCGCAAGGCCGTCGTCGTGCGCACCGCCAAGGAAGTTCGTCGCGAAGATGGCACGTCCATCCGCTTCGACCGCAACGCCGCCGTCATCCTGAACAACCAGGGCGAACCGGTCGGCACCCGTATCTTCGGGCCGGTCGTTCGCGAACTGCGCGCGAAGAACTTCATGAAGATCATCTCGCTCGCGCCGGAGGTGCTGTGATGGCTGCGAAACTCCGTAAAGGCGACACGGTCGTCGTCCTTGCCGGCAAGGACAAGGGCAAGAAGGGCGAAATCCAGTCCGTCGATCCCAAGGCCAACAAGGCCGTGGTCGAGGGCGTGAACGTCGCCATCCGCCACCAGCGCCAGACCCAGACGAGCCAGGGCGGCCGCCAGCCGAAGGCTATGCCGATCGACCTGTCGAACCTCGCGCTCATGGACAAGAACGGCAAGGCCACCCGCGTCGGCTTCCGCGAGGAAGAGGGCAAGAAGGTCCGCTTCGCCAAGACCACCGGGGAGGCGATCTGATGCTGGACGCGCAAACCTACACCCCGCGTCTCAAGACGCACTACAAGGGAACCATCCGCGCCGCTCTGAAGGAGGAATTCTCCTACAAGAACGAGATGCAGATCCCGAAGCTCGACAAGATCGTGCTGAACATGGGCGTCGGCGAGGCGGTCAAGGACACCAAGAAGGTCAAGAACGCCGCCGAGGAGCTGTCGCTCATCGCCGGTCAGAAGGCTGTGGTGACCAAGGCCAAGAAATCGATCGCCGGTTTCCGCGTCCGTGAGGAAATGCCGCTTGGCGCCAAGGTCACGCTGCGCGGCGACCGGATGTACGAATTCCTCGATCGCCTGATCAACGTCGCGCTGCCGCGCGTCCGCGACTTCCGCGGCGTGAAAGGCAGCTCGTTCGATGGTCGTGGCAACTACGCGATGGGCCTGAAGGAACACATCGTGTTCCCCGAGATCGACTTCGACAAGGTCGACGAAGTTCTCGGCATGGACATCATCATCTGCACCACCGCGCGTACCGACGCGGAAGCGAAGGCACTGTTGAAGCACTTCAACATGCCCTTCAACAGCTGATCGCGGAGGAACGACGAATGGCAAAGAAATCCATGGTGAACCGCGAAGTGAAGCGCGCGAAGATGGTGAAGCAGTACGCTTCCAAGCGCGCCGCACTGAAAGCGGTGATCGAAGACCAGTCCCGGCCGATGGAAGAGCGTTTCAAGGCGACGCTCAAACTGGCCGAGATGCCCCGCAACTCGTCGGCGACCCGGCTGCACAACCGCTGCCAGCTCACGGGCCGTCCGCACGCTTATTATCGCAAGCTCAAGCTCTCCCGCATCATGCTGCGCGACCTGGCCTCGATGGGCCAGATCCCCGGCATGGTGAAGTCGAGCTGGTAAGGAGGTCAGGATCATGTCGATGAACGATCCTCTCGGCGATATGCTGACCCGCATCCGGAACGCCCAGATGCGCGGCAAATCCACCGTTCGTACCCCGGCATCCAAGCTGCGCGCTTGGGTTCTGGACGTGCTGAAGGACGAAGGCTACATCCGTGGCTACGAAGCTGTCACCGCCGCCGGCGGCCAGCCCGAGCTGGAAATCAGCCTGAAGTACTTCGACGGCACCCCGGTCATCCGGGAGCTGAAGCGCGTGTCCAAGCCGGGCCGCCGCGTCTACGCCAGCGTGAAGGAGATCCCCTCCGTCCGCAACGGCCTGGGCGTTTCCATCGTCTCCACGCCGAAGGGCGTGATGTCGGACGCAGCCGCACGCACTGCCAACGTTGGCGGCGAAGTGCTCTGCACCGTGTTCTAAGGAGGGTTCGATGTCTCGTATTGGCAAGAAACCCGTCGCAGTCCCGGCCGGCGTCACCACCAACATCTCGGGCCAGAAGGTCGAGGTGAAGGGGCCCAAGGGCATGCTGTCGTTCACCGCGACGGACGATGTCACCATCACGCTCGCCGACGGCGCCGTTTCGGTCCAGCCGCGCGGCACCTCCAAGCGTGCGCGTCAACAGTGGGGCATGTCCCGCTCGATGATCGAGAACCTGATGACCGGTGTTACCACCGGCTTCAAGAAGGAACTCGAGATCCAGGGCGTCGGCTACCGCGCTGCGATGCAGGGCAACGTGCTGAAGCTTTCGCTTGGCTACAGCCACGAAGTGAATTTCGAAGTGCCGCAGGGCGTGACCGTCACGACCCCGAAGCAGACCGAAATCGTGGTTGAAGGCATCGACGCCCAGCAGGTGGGCCAGGTCGCGGCGAACATCCGCGAATGGCGCGGCCCGGAGCCCTACAAGGGCAAGGGCATCCGCTACAAGGGCGAGTTCATCTTCCGCAAGGAAGGCAAGAAGAAGTAAGGACGCGAGTCATGGCAAACAGCAAACGGGAACTGTTCCTCAAGCGCCGCCTGCGCGTTCGGAACAAACTGCGGTCGATGGCCGACGGGCGTGCGCGCCTTTCGGTTCATCGTTCGAACAAGAACATCAGCGTCCAGCTGATCGACGACGTCAACGGTGTGACGCTCGCCTCGGCCTCCAGCCTCGAGAAGGATCTGGGTGTCGTCGGCAAGAACAACGTCGAAGCGGCGAAGAAGATCGGTGCGGCGATCGCCGAGCGTGCGAAGAAGGCCGGTGTCGAAGTGTGCTACTTCGACCGTGGCGGCTTTCTCTTCCACGGGAAGATCAAGGCGCTGGCCGACGCGGCACGCGAAGGCGGTCTGAAGTTCTGATCCATGCGGTTGGCGCGCCCCCGAACGGGGCGGGCCAACCCGATGATCCGGGTTCCGGCGGCGCCGGAAACACCAGGATTGGCCCAAACGGCGCGCCACCGCGCCACCATGCAAGGAATGCCTTATGGCAGAGAGAGAAAACCGCCGGGAGCGTCGCGAAGACCGTCGCGAACGCGAGGAAACCCCGGAATTCGCCGATCGTCTTGTCGCGATCAATCGCGTCTCGAAAACGGTGAAGGGCGGCAAGCGCTTCGGCTTCGCGGCGCTCGTGGTGGTCGGTGACCAGCGCGGCCGCGTCGGCTTCGGCAAGGGCAAGGCCAAGGAAGTGCCGGAAGCCATCCGCAAGGCGACCGAACAGGCCAAGCGTTCGATGGTTCGCGTTCCGCTGCGCGACGGTCGCACCCTGCACCACGACATCGAGGGCCGTCATGGCGCCGGCAAGGTCGTGATGCGGACCGCCGTCCCGGGGACCGGGATCATCGCGGGCGGCCCGATGCGCGCCGTCTTCGAGATGCTCGGCGTCCAGGACGTCGTTGCGAAGTCGCTGGGTTCGCAGAACCCCTACAACATGATCCGCGCCACGATGGACGGTCTGAAAAAGGAAGCCAGCCCCCGCATGGTCGCGCAGCGCCGCGGCAAGAAGGTGGGCGACGTCCTGAAGAAGTCCGAGCCGGAAGCGGCTGAAGCGTAAGGAGCCTCTGACATGGCCAAGAAAACCATCGTCGTGAAGCAGATCGCTTCGCCCGCCCGCCGCCCGGACGTTCAGCGCCAGACGCTGATCGGGCTCGGCCTCAACAAGATGCACAAGACGCGCGAGCTTGAGGACACGCCCGCAGTTCGCGGCATGGTCAACAAGATCCCGCATCTGGTAAAGATCGTCGAAGAGCGCGGCTAACCGCCGCCTTCGTCAGAGCATCAAGCGCGCCCCGGGCTGGTCCCGGGGCGTTTTTTATTTCCGGTTCTGCAACAGTGCTCTCCTTTTGGTGGCCACTGTGACTGCCCAGAAGCCCGGCGTTTGCCGAATCCTTAGACAAGGCCTAGCCTCCGCCCGTCAGGGCCTTTGGTAGCACGCGACCAAACGCGCCCTTTTTGACGGCAAGCGAATGCGCGCCGGGGTGTCGGTAATGAGTTGGTCTGGCGAGACGAAGGAGAGTTCAAATGTCGAGGGTGCACCATCTTGCAGCTTGGCTGACGCGCATGAAGGCGGGAGACGCCAAGGTCTTCTGTATCGGCTTCAACAAGACCGGGACGACCTCGCTGCATGCCTTCTTCGAGCATGAGGGCCTGACAAGCATGCACAACATCGCCTGGCCCGTGGAATCCCATCGCCTGACGGGGCGGTCCTTCTTCGAGAAGACGACATGCTACACCGACGGAGAGCAGGCCGCCTTCCATCGTCTGGAAGAGTGGTTTCCAAACGCGGTCTTCGTACTGAACACGCGAGATGAACGATCCTGGCTTCGCTCGCGGATCAAGCATGTGATGCGCTTCGGTGTACCGAGCGGTCAACCCGGGTGCACGGTGCTGGACCGACTGGGAACGATGGGGCACGAATTCTTTGCCTATCCTGAAATGGCGCTTGCCGCCTGGCTGGCGCAGCGCCGCACATACGAGGCATCAGTTCGCGCGCATTTTCGTGGGAATGATCGTTTCATCGAATTGCGGGTGACAGAAGATCGCGATTGGGCACAGACACTGCGGGCGTTCCTGGTCAAGAATCGCATCTTGCCAGAGCGGGCACGGCGCGTCTGGGCCCCCGACGCAAACAAGCGCGCCAGCGAGGAAATCCGCGATCAGGCGCAACTTGCGGAATACCTCTCTCTCGCCGAAGAGGTGTTGAAGGATGTCGACGCAATTCGAAGCTGGAGCAAGGGGCACCTGACCTTGGTCCATTGCCGGGCGTAACGGGGATCGGCGCAGAACGCTCAGGGGACGCCTCCGACAGACCTGGCAGGTTCAGCCCGCTGATGGCGTCCCTACTGCCTCCGGTCTTTCGACACGCGCAGACACCGTGCAACCGACAGGCCGATTCGTGCTAGCCTGTCGTCGCGCCATAAGCGCCAATCGAGACGCGGCGGCGCACGGAGGAGCATAAATGGCTGATACGTATACTGGCGGCTGCGAGCACCACCCTGTGCGAGTCTCCGCTCAACCCATCGACAATCATGAATGCCACTGCAATGTCTGCAAGAAGGTTACCGGTCAGCACACGACTCATGTTGCCTTCTTCAACCACGGCGACGTCAAGACCGACAACGAAGGCGCGATGAAAAGGGTGCCGTTCAACGCCGACAACCCGAATGGCCCACTTGAGATCTGCCTTTGCGAGAAGTGCAACGCCGTCCTGATGCTGGACGACAAGCAAAAGCGCATCCGCGTCGCGGTGCCCAATGTCATGGGTTATGACGATGCAAGGTTTCCCAAGGCGACCTACCACGCCTTCTGGGACGAGACGAAAGGCTACCCGAAGCCCAGCGATGGCCGGCCGGTCTTTGCGGGGCTCCGGCCTGAGTTCGTCTGGCCGACACCGTCCTGACGGTGCTTCCATGCCATGAGGCGCCGCCCCTTGCCTGGGGCGGTGCTTTTCATTATACGCGCCGGGTGGCCGTTCGGCCCGATTCACAAACCAAGAAATGCCGTGTCCCTTCCGCATCGCTTCGGGAAGGTGTTCCGGCCAAGGAGAAGCGACATGAAACTGCATGAACTCCGCGACAATCCCGGCGCGGCCAAGAAATCCAAGCGCGTCGCGCGTGGTCCCGGTTCCGGCAAGGGCAAGACCGCTGGCCGTGGTATCAAGGGTCAGAAATCCCGCTCGGGCGTTGCGCTGAACGGTTACGAAGGCGGCCAGATGCCGCTGTACCGGCGCTTGCCGAAGCGCGGCTTCACAAAGCCGAACGCCAAGAAATTCGCCGTCGTGAACCTGGGTGTGATCCAGAAGTTCGTCGATGCCGGCAAGCTCGACGCCAAGTCGGAAATCACCGAAGACGCGCTGGTTGCGGCCGGTGTGGTGCGCCGCAAGCTTGACGGCGTGCGGGTTCTGGCGAAGGGCGATTTTTCGGCCAAGCTCAAGCTTGCCGTGACCGGCGCTTCCAAGGCTGCGGTCGACGCGGTGGCCAAGGCCGGCGGTTCGCTTTCGGTCGCGACCGCTGCAGCGGCTGAATAAGCGGTTGTCGGCGGCCCGCGTGCCGCTTACATAGGCTTCAGTTTTCCAAGCGCCGCCGACCGGAAAACGGTTGGCGGCGCTCTGCATGAAAGAGACTGCGAATGGCATCTGCTGCAGAGCAAATGGCGGCGAACCTGTCCTGGGGCGCGCTCGGCAAGGCGACCGATCTTCGCCAGCGGATTTTCTTCACGATCGGGCTGCTGATCGTCTACCGGCTGGGCACCTATATCCCCGTGCCGGGCATCGACGCCGAGGCGCTCCGGAAGTTCATGGAAGACGCTTCGCAGGGCATCGGCGGCATGCTGCAGATGTTCACCGGCGGCGCGCTTGGCCGTATGGGCATCTTCGCGCTTGGCATCATGCCGTACATCTCCGCCTCGATCATCGTGCAGCTTCTCGCCTCGATGGTGCCTTCGCTTGAACAGCTGAAGAAGGAAGGCGAGCAGGGCCGCAAGAAGATCAACCAGTATACCCGCTACGGCACCGTCGCCCTGGCCACCTTCCAGGCATTCGGGCTTGCAAAAAGCCTTGAGGCGGGCGAACTCGCGCACGATCCCGGTCTGTTCTTCGAAGCCGCCTGCGTCATCACGCTGGTCGGCGGAACGATGTTCCTGATGTGGCTGGGCGAACAGATCACGTCGCGCGGCATCGGCAACGGCACGTCGCTCATCATCTTCGTCGGCATCGTCGCGAACATCCCCGCCGCCCTCGCGCAGTTCCTGAGCCAGGGGCGCGCAGGAAACGTGTCGGTCGCGCTGATCCTTGGCGTGTTCGCGATGGTGGTCGCGGTGATCGCCTTTGTCGTCTTCATGGAGCGTGCGCTGCGCAAGATCCATATCCAGTATCCGCGCCGCCAGGTCGGCATGAAGGTCTATGACGGCCAGTCGAGCCACCTGCCGATCAAGGTCAACCCGGCGGGCGTCATCCCGGCGATCTTTGCGTCGTCGCTCTTGCTGCTGCCGACGACCATATCGACCTTCTCGGGCAGCCAGACCGGCCCGATCATGTCGACCATCCTGGCCTATTTCGGCCCCGGACAGCCGCTTTACCTGGCCTTCTTCACCGCGATGATCGTGTTCTTTGCGTATTTCTACACCGCCAACGTCTCGTTCAAGTCGGACGACGTGGCAGAAAACCTCAAGAACCAGGGTGGCTTTGTCCCGGGTATCCGTCCGGGAAAGAAGACCGAGGAATACTTCGACTACGTCGTATCGCGCATCCTGGTCGCCGGTTCGGCCTATCTTGCGCTGGTCTGCCTGCTGCCCGAAATCCTGCGGTCGCAGCTGGCGATCCCGTTCTACTTCGGCGGAACCTCGGTGCTGATCGTCGTCTCGGTTACCATGGACACGATCAATCAGGTCCAGTCGCACCTTCTGGCCCACCAGTACGAAGGCCTGATCGAGAAGTCGCAGCTTCGGGGCCGCAAGCGCAACGGAGCCAAGAAAGCGCCGGCACGCCGCTAAGGGGGGCAAATGACCAACATCATCCTGCTTGGACCGCCGGGCGCGGGCAAGGGAACGCAGGCGCGCCGTCTGGTCGAGGAAAGGGGCATGGTCCAGCTTTCGACCGGTGACATGCTGCGCGAGGCGCGCACCAGCGGGACCGAGATGGGCCGGCGCGTCGCCGCCGTCATGGACCGGGGCGAGCTTGTGACCGACGAGATCGTGATTGGCCTGATCGAGGAAAAGCTGAACGGCGCCCATGCTGGCGGTTTCATATTCGACGGCTTCCCCCGCACGCTTGCCCAGGCCGACGCGCTTGGCGCGCTTCTGGACCGTCACGGCCTGAAGCTGGATGCGGTGATCGAGATGCAGGTGGACGATGCGGCTCTGGTCTCTCGCATCACCGCCCGGTCGACATGCGGCAATTGCGGCGAGGTCTACAACGACCTGACCAAGCCCATTCCTTCGGATGGGGTCTGCACCAGCTGCGGCGAAAAGGCTGAATTCAAGCGCCGCGCCGACGACAACGAGGAAAGCCTCAGGCAGCGGTTGATGGAATACTACAAGAAGACCTCTCCGCTGATCGGCTATTACTACGCCAAGGGCAACCTTCGCACCGTCGATGGTCTGGCAGAGATCGAAGACGTGGCGAAGGACATCGCGCACCTGCTGGGGTGACCATCTTCTCTTGACGCGCCGGGGGAAACCCTCTAGGTCACGGCGTCTCTCAGGAGAATCGTCTTGATTTGCTGAAATTTCTTTCGGCCGAATCGATACGGGAAGCCGGTCCGCGCCGCGTGTGCGGGCCAAGTTGTGAAAAAAGGTTCTGGCGCAACGGAACCGCAACGAAAGGACAGAACGCGTGGCACGTATTGCTGGCGTAAACATCCCGACGGGGAAACGCGTCCCCATCGCTCTTCAGTATATCCACGGCATCGGCCCGGACGTCGCGCGCAAGATCTGCGACGCCGTCAAGATTGACCAGACCCGCCGTGTGAACGATCTTTCCGACGCCGAAGTGCTCGCCATCCGCGAACACATCGACGCGAACTACACGGTCGAAGGCGACCTTCGCCGTGAAGTCCAGATGAACATCAAGCGTCTGATGGACCTTGGCTGCTACCGCGGCCTGCGTCACCGCAAGAACCTGCCGGTTCGCGGCCAGCGCACCCACACCAACGCCCGTACCCGCAAGGGCCCGGCGAAGCCGATCGCCGGCAAGAAGAAGTAAGGGGAGGGTTCAGATATGGCTCGTGACAAGACCCGCATGAAGCGCAAGGAGCGCAAGAACATCGCCGCTGGCGTTGCGCATGTGAACTCCTCGTTCAACAACACCAAGATTCTGATCTCGGACGTCCAGGGCAACGCGATCGCGTGGTCGTCGGCCGGCACCATGGGCTTCAAGGGTTCGCGCAAGTCGACGCCCTACGCCGCCCAGATGGCCGCCGAAGACGCTGGTCGCAAGGCGCAGGAACACGGCGTGAAGACGCTTGAAGTCGAAGTGCAAGGCCCCGGTTCTGGTCGTGAATCGGCGCTGCGCGCGTTGGCTGCTGTCGGCTTCAACATCACGTCGATCCGCGACGTGACGCCGATCGCGCACAACGGCTGCCGCCCGCCGAAGCGCCGGCGCGTCTGACGAAACTTTGTGGAGGCCGGGGCCGGGCAGAACGTCCGGCCCCGGTCCTCTTTCGCGTTTATCCTCGGGCGTTCCCGGCATACGGACATGGGCCGGGAACAGGTATGGAGGCAGAACTCATGATCCATAAGAACTGGGACGAGTTGATCAAGCCGGCACAGCTGGATGTGCGGCCGGGCAACGACCCGCAGCGCCAGGCGACCGTTGTCGCCGAACCGCTTGAGCGTGGGTTCGGGCTGACGCTGGGCAACGCCCTGCGCCGCGTTCTCCTGTCGTCGCTTCAGGGCGCCGCGATCACCTCTGTCCAGATCGACAACGTCCTGCACGAATTCTCGTCCGTCTCGGGCGTGCGCGAGGACGTTACCGACATCGTCCTGAACCTCAAGGGCGTGAGCCTGAAGATGGAAGTCGAGGGGCCGAAGCGGCTGTCGATCTCGGCCAAGGGGCCGGGCGTCGTGACGGCTGGCGACATCTCGGAATCGAACGGCATCGAGGTTCTGAACAAGGACCACGTCGTTTGCCACCTCGACGAGGGCGCCGACCTTTTCATGGAATTGACGGTCGACACCGGCAAGGGCTATGTGGCGGCGGACAAGAACCGCCCTGAAGACGCTCCCATCGGCCTGATTCCGATCGACGCGATCTATTCCCCGGTCAAGAAGGTCAGCTACGAAGTCCAACCCACCCGCGAGGGTCAGGTTCTGGACTATGACAAGCTGACGATGAAGATCGAAACCGACGGTTCGCTGACGCCGGAAGACGCGGTCGCCTATGCGGCGCGCATCCTTCAGGACCAACTGGGTATCTTCGTCAACTTCGAGGAACCCGAATCCGCCTCGAAGGGCGAGGTTGACGACGGGCTGGAATTCAACCCGCTGCTTCTGAAGAAGGTGGACGAGCTGGAACTCAGCGTCCGTTCGGCCAACTGCCTGAAGAACGACAACATCGTCTATATCGGCGACCTGATCCAGAAGACCGAGGCGGAGATGCTGCGCACCCCGAACTTCGGCCGCAAGTCGCTGAACGAGATCAAGGAAGTGCTTTCGGGCATGGGCCTGCACCTTGGCATGGAAGTCGAGGATTGGCCGCCGGAGAACATCGAGGATCTCGCCAAGCGGTTCGAGGACCAGTTCTGAGTTTTGGGGATGGGCGGAAACGCCCGTCCCCCAGCAATGCCCGGAATGCCGGGGAAGACATGGGCACAAGCCCCAAGGTGAGCAGGGAGACGAGAGCCCTGCCGGACAAAGCAAAACGCTAAGGAGATGAAAAATGCGTCACGCTCGCGGCTACCGCCGTCTGAACCGTACCCACGAACACCGCAAGGCGCTGTTCGCCAACATGGCCGGTTCGCTCATCGAACATGAACAGATCAAGACGACCCTTCCGAAGGCGAAGGAACTGCGTCCGATCGTCGAGAAGCTGATCACGCTGGCAAAGCGCGGCGACCTGCACGCCCGCCGTCAGGCGGCCTCGCAGCTCAAGCAGGATGCCCTGGTTGCGCGCCTGTTCGAGGTGATCGGCCCGCGCTACAAGGACCGTCAGGGCGGCTATATCCGCATCATGAAGGCCGGCTTCCGCTATGGCGACATGGCGCCGATGGCGATCATCGAATTCGTTGACCGCGACACCGCGGCCAAGGGCGCGGCCGACAAGGCCCGCGTCGCCGCCGAGGAAGCCGCCGAGGCCTGAGCCGTCAGCGATGGCCGAAGTGACTTCGGCCATCGCCCGTTGCCCGGTCTCTTGAAGTCGGTCACAAACGAAAACCCCCGCAGTACGAGCGCTGCGGGGGTTTCTGTTTTTTTGGTCATACGGACCACAGGCACACACTAGAACAGTCAGAAACGCTAAATCGTTTCCGGGTTCGGCTTAGTGTCGGGCTTCGGCGATCACTGGACACACGTCCCTAGCAGATCTGGCAGCCGACCTTTAAGAACCCAATTACCGCTTACTCACACCGACACACACCGTACCTTGCCCCGCATTTCACGCCCCCTTTACCCGGGGCCAGGGTTGAAGCTTCGCGACCGCGCCGCATCAACCTGCTGGACATGTTCATAAAATACACTCGCACCAGAAAAAAACAACTTGTCTAAAAGGACATGTCCGATGGGTGGTTTATGGCAGAAACAAGCCGCAACCGGCCTGATCGGGCATGAATGGCGCCGGTCGGCAGGGGATCGTGCACGCGGAAAAGAAAACCCCCGCGGTACGAGCGCCGCGGGGGATTCTTACATGCGGCCATACGGGCCGGGGCACTCACAACACAAGGAAACGTAACATCGTTTCCGGATCCGGCGCTGTATTGGCATCGACCAACAACTGGACATGAACTTCGATCAGGTCTGGCAGTGAACCTGAAAAAAATGAAGTCGCGTCCCGGATCTCCAACACTCGCACCACACCCTGTCCGGCATCCTCGCGCCCTTGTATCCAAGGGTTTGGGCTGATCGTCGCAACTGCAACACTTTCAACCTACTGGACATACTCCATAAAATACAGTTGACCGCCCAGAAGGCAACTTGTCTAAAAGGACATGTCCTATGGGTAGTCTGTTGTAAGATCATGACGTTGCGTTCCGGTATCGAACTTCATCTGCACCGCCTGTCGCTCATGTCCCCAGGTGGTTTCTTTTTTGCTCTGCACATTCGTTTTGCGCTTCCGCTGCTGCACCATCAAACCTATCCGCCGGAGTGGACCGATCGCTACACGGAAGAAGCATTCGCACTGCGCGATCCCATCATCGCATGGGGCTTCAGCACCACGGGTACTGCCCGCTGGAGCGAGATCACGATTCCCGATCCCTTCGACATTCTGGGTCAGGCGCGGGAGTTCGGGATGATCTACGGCTTTGCAGTCGCGTGCGGCCCCATCAAGTCGCGAACGATCGCGTCGGCCTCGCGTTCGGATCGGGAATTCACCGACGCCGAGATCTCGAGCTTCGCCACGATCATCAACAACCTGCATGACATGACGGAACCTCCGACAAAGCTGTCGAAGGCGCAGATCGATGCTCTCAGGCTTATCGCCGAGGGCGACAGATATGCTGCGGCGGCGGCGAAGCTGAACATCTCGGAAAGCGCGCTCAAGGCTCGATTGAACTCGGTCCGGCAGACTCTTCTCGCGCGGACGACCGCCGAGGCGGTTCAGCGTGCGCGCGATTACCGGTTGATCTAAAAAAGAAGTCGTGTTCACACGGACTTAAGGATACACAAGAGGCGGGCGACGGTGGGAAATGGAAAGCACGACCCTCTCTTTTGCTAATCTGCACAACCATGGCGAGCTTTTCGCCAACTTCATGCGTGCGCGAAGGCAATCCTTCATCGTGCACAAGAAGTGGAACCTGCCGGAAGCAATGGGGATGGAGTATGATCAGTACGACACCCCGGCAAGCCGCTGGCTTGCGGTGCATGAATACGGCCAGGTTCTGGGCGGACTGCGAATGACCCCCACGACCGCGCGGTGCGGCATCTACAGCTACATGATTCGCGACGCTCAACGCGGGCTTCTGGATACAATCCCCAGCGATCTCCTGGATTTCGAAGCGCCGGTCGACACTCATATCTGGGAAGTCACCCGTGGTTTCGTGATGCAATCGGTGCCGGCATCGATTCGGCGCGGCGTGCATGCTCGGATGGTGAATGAGATGGCGCGCACTGCCCGCGAATACGGCATCACGCAGATGCTGGCGCTTCTTCCGACCAACTGGTCGCGCTGGGCCGCGCGCTGCCGTCTGGACATGTCGCCGGCCGGCCGGGTCATGGATATTGACGGCATCGACTATCAGGCAGTGACGATACGCTTCGCCACGACGATGCACTAACCACCGACCACCCCTGCGAGCGGCCTTCCTCTGGCGCGCGCGGGGCGGTATTCTGGCGCATGGCCGATCTTTTCGACACCCCTGAAGTCCCCTCCGGATCGGCCGCCCCGCGCCCGCTTGCCGACCGGCTTCGTCCCGCCAGCCTTGCGGATGTGATCGGCCAGGAAAAGATCCTGGGGCCCGAGGGGCCGCTTGGCGCGATGCTGGTCGCCAACAGTCTGTCGTCGCTTGTCCTTTGGGGCCCGCCCGGGGTGGGCAAGACCACGATCGCCCGGCTTCTGGCGGATGCGACCGACCGGGCCTTCGTGCAGATCAGCGCGATCTTTACCGGCGTGCCGGAACTGCGCAAGGTGTTCGAGGCGGCGAAACTCAGGCGCGCGCAGGGGCGCGGAACGCTGTTGTTCGTGGACGAGATCCACCGTTTCAACAAGGCGCAGCAGGACGGGTTCCTGCCCCATATGGAGGACGGCACGATCCTTCTTGTCGGGGCGACAACCGAGAATCCCTCATTCGAACTGAACGCAGCGCTTCTGAGCCGGGCGCAGGTTATCGTCCTGGAGCGCCTGACGCTTGCCGACCTGGAGCGTCTGGCCCAACGGGCCGAACGCGAACTTGGCCGCGCCCTTCCTCTGAAGGCCGAGGCGCGCGAGGCGCTTCTGGAAATGGCGGACGGCGACGGGCGGGCGCTTCTGAACCTCGTAGAGCAGGTCGCCGCCTGGAAGACCGACACGCCGCTGAGTCCGGAGGCCTTGGCCCAAAGGCTGATGCGGCGGGCGGCCAAGTACGACAAGTCCGGCGACGAACACTACAACCTGATCTCGGCGCTGCACAAATCGGTCCGTGGGTCTGACCCCGACGCCGCGCTTTACTGGTTTGCCCGCATGCTTGAAGGGGGCGAAGACCCGCGATTCCTTGCCCGCAGGATCACCCGGATGGCGGTCGAGGATATCGGCCTTGCCGACCCGCAGGCGCAATCGATCTGTCTTCATGCCTGGGAAACCTACGAACGCCTGGGCAGCCCGGAGGGCGAACTGGCGCTGGCGCAGGCGGTCACCTATCTGGCGCTGGCGCCAAAGTCGAACGCCGGTTACGTCGCCTACAAGGCCGCCCGCGATGCCGCGCGGCGCACCGGATCGGAACCACCGCCGCGCCACATCCTGAACGCCCCGACAAGGCTGATGCGCGAACAGGGTTTCGGGGCGGGCTATGCCTATGACCACGACGCCGAGGACGGGTTCTCGGGCCAGAACTACTTTCCCGAGACCATGCGCCGTCCGGTCTTCTACCAGCCGGTCGAACGCGGCTATGAACGTGAGTTGAAGAAGCGCGTCGAATGGTTCGCCAAGCTTCGGGACAAGCGAAACACCTGACCCCCGGTGGCCGGGCACGCCGTCACATGGCCCTTCTTTGGTTGACATTGGCGCGCCCCGGACACAGGAAGGCGGCATGATCCTGACCCTTTCCCAAGTGGCCCTTGGCGGCGCGATCGGCGCCTCGGCCCGATACATGACGAACGTTGCCGCGATGCGGCTCTTCGGCCCGGGGTTTCCTTGGGCGACGGTGGCCGTCAACGTGGTCGGCTCGTTTCTCATGGGGGTTCTCGTCGTGGTGCTGGCGCACAAGGACGCGACACGCCTGGCGCCTTTCCTGATGACAGGGGTTCTGGGCGGGTTCACCACTTTTTCCGCCTTTTCGCTTGATGCGATGACGCTTTGGGAACGGGGGCAGACGGGCCTTGCGGCCGGCTATGTCCTCGGTTCGGTCGCGCTCTCGCTTGCGGCCATCGTCGCGGGAATGGGCGCAACACGATGGGTTTTCGCATGAGCGTACAGATCGTTGCCGTCAGCGAGGAAGACGGCGAAAGCCGCCTGGACCGCTGGATGAAGCGGCATTTCCCCCACGTGACGCAGGGTGCCATCGAAAAGCTGTGCCGGACGGGGCAGTTGCGGGTGGACGGCGGGCGGGTCAAGGCCGCCACCCGGGTCGTGCCCGGCAATCAGATCCGCGTGCCGCCCTTGCCGGCGGCGGGGGTGCCTGTCGAACATGTCCAGACACCGGGCCTGCCCGAAGCCGATGTGCGGCTGATCCAGTCCGCGGTCCTTTGGAAGGACGAACACATCATCGCGCTGAACAAGCCGCCGGGGCTGCCATCGCAGGGCGGGTCAGGGCAGGGGCATCGCCATGTCGACGGCCTGACGGAGGCGTTGAAATTCGGCTACAAGGATCGGCCGAAGCTTGTCCATCGTCTCGACAAGGATACATCGGGCGTCCTGTTGCTGGCGCGCACCGACCGGGTCGCCCGCGCACTGTCCGAGGCGTTTCGCGCCCGTACCACGCGCAAGATCTACTGGGCCGCCGTCGCGGGGGTTCCAAGTCCGCGCATGGGCACCATCCGGTTCGGGCTGGTCAAGGCCCCGGGGCACGGGCGGGGTGGCGAGGGCGAAAAGATGGTCGCCGTGCATCCCTCCAGGATCGACACGACCGAAGGGGCCAAGCGCGCGACCACCGATTACGCCGTCATCGACGCGCTGGGGTCGCGTGCCGCCTGGGTTGCGCTTGTGCCGGTGACCGGGCGGACGCACCAGCTGCGCGCGCACATGGCCGAGATCGGGCATCCGATCGTCGGCGATGGCAAATATGGCGGATCGGGGCAGGAGAACCTGGGCGACGGTTGGGGCGCGCAGCTTGGGGGCGAGATCAGCCGCAAGTTGCATCTGCATGCCCGGTCGATCAGTTTCGATCACCCGATCAGCGGCAAGCGGATCACCCTGACAGCACCGCTGCCGGACCACATGCGGCGGACGTGGAAGACCGTCGGCTGGTCGGACGCCGAAGCGCCGGACGACCCGTTCGGGGATCAGGCATGACGCCGGACCGGCTTGTGATCTTCGATGTCGACGGGACGTTGGTGGACAGTCAGGAACATATCGTTGCCGCCATGTCCGCGGCTTTCGATACGATCAGCCTGACCCTTCCGACCCGTCAGGAGGTTCTGTCGATCGTTGGCCTGTCGCTTGGCGAAGCCATCGCGCGGTTGCTCCCGGATGCGGCGCCATCAGTTCGCGATGTCGCGGTTCAGGCCTACAAGCAGGCGTTCGGGCACCTTCGGGCGGGCACGCTTTCGCCGCTTTATCCCGGCGCGGCGGCGGCACTGGACGGATTGCACGCCCGCGACGGGTTCCAGCTTGGGATCGCGACCGGAAAATCCCGGCGCGGGCTTGCGCATATCCTTGAGGCGCACGGGCTGGAGCGTCACTTCGCGACCTGCCAGGTCGCCGACGATCACCCGTCGAAGCCGCATCCCTCGATGCTGCTGGCGGCACTGGCCGAAACCGGGGTGGAACCGGCGCGCGCGGTCATGCTGGGCGACACGACCTATGATATCGAGATGGCCCGCGCCGCCGGCGTTGCCGCCATAGGCGTGTCCTGGGGCTACCACCGGCCGGAAGCGTTGGCCGGTGCGGGGGCCACACAGGTGATCGACCGCTTCGACGATCTTGAGGCCGCGCTTGTCAGGATTTGGGGGGCCGCATGAGCAACTGGAAGGCAAAGCGGTTCTGGACCGACGCCACGGCGCGCCCGGTGGCGGGCGGCTGGGGCATCTGGCTGGACGAGCGGCAGGTCAGGACACCGGCCAAGGCGCCCATGGTCGTCCCAAGCGTGGCACTGGCCACCGCGATCGCGGCAGAATGGCAGGCCCAGACCGGAGAGATCGACCCCTTGTCAATGCCGCTGACGCGCGCCGCCAATGCAGCGATCGACAAGGTCGCTGTCCAGTTCGACGAGGTGGCGGAACTGATCGCGGCCTATGGTGCATCCGACCTTCTATGCTACCGGGCAGAGGGGCCCGAGGCACTTGCCGCGCGGCAAGCTGCCGCGTGGGATCCGGTCCTGGACTGGGCAGAGCAGCGCTTTGGCGCGCCGCTGAACCGGGGAACTGGTGTCGTTCCGGTGTCGCAGCCGGTCGCAAGCCTGGACGCTCTCGCGCGTGAAGTGCGCTCTTTGTCCAATTTCACTCTGACCGCGCTCCACGAATTCGTCGGCCTTTCAGGGTCTCTTGTTCTGGGGCTTGCGGTCCTTCACGGCCATCTTGCGCCCCAAAGAGCCTGGCAGATCAGCCGAATCGATGAGAGCTGGCAGGCCGAGCTTTGGGGGGTGGACGAGGAGGCCGCCGAAGCGGCCGAGAGGAAAGCGGCGGAATTTATGTCTGCGCATAATTTCCTTAAACTGATTGCCGCCAGTACTTGAATGATGTTTCCCCGTGGGGCCCCGATGTCGGTATGTTTGGGCTAACATGACCGGAATGCTTGACGTAGCGGCGGGATTGCTGGATGCCAGCTTGACGTCAAGGTCGGAATATCCTCAAACTTGGCGTTATTGGGGCTTCACGCCGCAACAAGATCATCCGGCCTTGGGGCCGAACCAGAACCGCCCGGGAAGGGTGGAAACTCAGGAAGAGGTAAACATGAACAAGACTGTATTGCTTGGCACGCTGGCGGCTTCTGCCCTGCTGGCCGGTTTTGCATCGGCGGGTACGCTTGACGACGTCAAGGCGCGTGGCGAGCTGATCTGTGGTGTGAACACCGGCTTGACCGGCTTTGGCGCACCTGACGCGAACGGGAACTACCAGGGTTTCGACGTGGCGGTCTGCAAGGCCGTCGCAGCTGCTGTCCTGGGCGACCCGAACAAGGTCAAATACGTTCCGACGACCGGCGAAACCCGCTTCACCGCGCTCGCCTCGGGCGAGGTGGACATGCTGGCCCGGAACTCCACCTGGACGTTCTCGCGCGACAACGACCTGAAGCTCGACTTCGTGGCGGTCAACTACTACGACGGCCAGGGCTTCATGGTGCACAAGGATCTGGGCGTGTCTTCCGCCAAGGAACTGGACGGCGCCACCATCTGCATCCAGACCGGCACCACGACCGAACTGAACCTTGCCGACTTCTTCAAGGCGAACAACATCGGCTACACGCCTGTGACGGTGGCGGACGACTCCGAAGCGCAGCGTCAGTATCTGGCCGGTGCCTGTGACTCGTTCACGACCGACGCGTCGGGCCTTGCCGCCGTCCGCGCGACGATGCCGGATGCCGAAAACCACATCATCCTGCCGGAAATCATCTCCAAGGAGCCGCTTGGCCCGGTCGTGCGCCATGGCGACAACAACTGGGGTGACGTCGTGCGCTGGTCCTACTACGCGCTCGTCGCGGCCGAGGAAAAGGGCATCACCCAAGCCAATATCGAGGAAGTCGCCGCTTCGACCCAGGATCCCGAAGTCAAGCGTATCCTCGGTCTTGAAGGTGACCTTGGTGCAATGATGGGCCTTGACAAGGAATGGGCCAAGCGCGCCATCGCCGCGTCGGGCAACTACGGCGAAATCTTCGCCGCGACGATCGGTGAGGGCACGTCCATCGGCCTCGCCCGCGGTCTGAACGCGCTCTATACCCAGGGCGGCCTTCAGTACGCCCCGCCGTTCCGTTGATCGGCTAGAAAGATCGGGCGCGCCGCAAGGCGCGCCCTTTTCGTCAAGCGAAAGAACGATCGGTCCAGCAGGGGCAAAAGAACCCCGCGGACCCATCGCCCGGTCAAGGAACCGGGCCATCGCCGGGGAGAAATTCATGGCTTATGTCGCAAGCGCGCCGAAGGAACCCTTTCGGCTGAGCATGCTCGTTTATGACACGCGTTATCGGTCCTACACGATCCAGATCGTCGTGTTGTTCCTGTTCCTGGCCTTTCTGGCCTGGCTTCTGAACAATACGATCGAAAACCTTGCCGCCAAGGACAAGGACATCAATTTCAGCTTTCTCTTTCAGCGCGCCGGCTACGATATCGACCAGCAGCTGATTCCCTACACGAATGACAGCACACATGGACGGGCGCTGTTCGTCGGCCTGTTCAATACGCTGATCGTTGCGTTTTTCGGCTGCATCCTTGCGACCATCATTGGCGTCTTCGCCGGTGTCCTGCGACTGTCGGGAAACTGGGTCGTCGCGCGGTTGATGACGCTTTACGTCGAGACGTTCCGCAATATCCCGCTGCTGCTCTGGATCATTCTGGCCTTCGTGATCTTTTCCGAGACGGCACCCGCACCACGCGATTTCCGGGTGACCGACGAGATGGTAGCGGCCGGCGAAGCGCCCAGTGCCCACAAGATCCTGTTCGATTCCATCGCGTTCACGAACCGGGGCATGAACATTCCGCGCCCCTATCTCGATCATCCCCTCGGCAGCATCAACGTCCTTGACGTTCCGATCAATCTGTCAGGCCTTGCGGTCCTGGCGCTGATCGCGATCGGGATGTGGGTGAACGGCCGATTGCTTGGACATGCCAAGGCCGTCCAGGAGGAGACCGGCATCCGTCCGGTCACTTGGTGGAAGAGCCTTGTGGTCCTGTTTGTCCCGGTTATCGTCCTGCTCTTCGCGCTGGGCCTGCACTGGGAGATTCCAGAGTTGAAGGGCTTCAACTTCCAGGGCGGGATCAACGTTGCGCATTCCTTTACCGCACTGCTGATCGCGATCTCGCTTTATACGGGCGCATTCATCGCGGAAGCGGTCCGGGCGGGTATCCTCGCGATATCCAGGGGGCAGACAGAGGCGGCCTTTGCGCTGGGCCTGCGGCCCGGTCGGACGATGCGGCTTGTCATCCTGCCACAGGCGCTTCGGGTGATCATCCCGCCGCTCATCAGCCAGTATCTTAACCTGACCAAGAACACGACGCTTGGCATGGCGATCAGCTATCTGGACCTGAAGGGGACGCTGGGCGGGATCACCCTGAACCAGACCGGGCGAGAGCTTGAGTGCATGCTTCTCATGATGGCGATCTATCTGGTGCTGAGCCTGATCATCGCCTCGGGCATGAACGTCTTCAATACTGCCATGAAACTGAAGGAGCGCTGAGATGCAGAATAGTGCGACCTTCGTCCGCAAGGAAATGCTGCAAGCGCAGGAACCGCCGACCTCGGAACGCGGGGCGATCAAGTGGGTGCGGGAAAACCTGTTTTCAAGCGCCCTGAACAGCGTGCTGACCATCGTCGGTCTGGTGGCGGCCTTCCTTGTCATCAAGGCGGCGCTGCCCTGGCTTTTGCACAGCGTCTGGAACGCCAATTCGCTGGGCGAGTGCCGCGACATCATCGCGGCGCGTTACGGCGAGGGGGCGACAGGTGCCTGCTGGGCCGTGGTGCGCGAACGCTGGCACCAGTACCTTTTTGGCTTCTACCCGCAGGAGCTTTTCTGGCGCCCGACCATGGCCTTCGGCCTGATGTTCGTGGCGCTGGCTCCGGTCCTTTACTACGGAAACCAGCGGGTCAACACGATCATGACCGGCGTCGTATCGATCCTGACGATCCTGGCTCTCATCGGGATATCCCTCGCGTTTCCCCAGACGATCGGCGGGGTCGAGGCCGGTGCACTGGCGGTTCTGGTGGCAGCACTTGTTCTAGGCGGCCTTACCGCCGTGGCCTGGCTCGCGCCAAAGCGTCTGTTGTACTTCACGCTGCTTTATCCGGCGGTCGGGTTCTATCTGCTTTGGGGCGGGTCGATCTGGGGGCCGATTGGCACGCTCGCGGGTTTTGCGGTGCTGGTGGTGGTCTATAACCTCACCAAGGGACAGCTTGGTGTTGTCGTCGGGACCGGCGCGGGGGTCGTCGCGGCGGCCGTCTGGTGGCTTGCGATCCAGTCCCATGTGACCGGCGCGCTCCATTCGGTGCTGCCGCTGGGAACGGCGCATGTCGATTCCGACGAGTTTGGCGGGTTCCTCCTGGCGTTCGTGATCGGGGTCACGGCCATCGCAGCCTCGTTGCCGATGGGGATCCTGCTGGCGCTGGGCCGCCGGTCGGACATGCCGTTGATCAAGGCGCTGTCGGTGGGCTTCATCGAGTTCATCCGCGGCGTGCCCCTGATCACGATGCTGTTCACGGCATCGCTCTTGCTGCAGTACTTCCTGCCGCCGCGGTCGAATTTCGACCTGATCCTGCGGGTCATCATCCTCGTCACCTTCTTTTCGGCGGCCTATATCGCCGAGGTGATCCGGGGCGGCCTCGCGGCCCTGCCGCGCGGTCAGTACGAGGCGGCCGACGCGCTGGGCCTCGACTACTGGCAAGCGCAGCGGCTGATCGTCATGCCGCAGGCCCTGAAGATCTCGATCCCGGGGATCGTCTCCTCGTTCATCGGGCTTTTCAAGGACACCACCCTTGTCGCGCTTGTCGGTCTGCATGACCCCCTTCAGGGTGTCACAAAGGTCGTCCGGGCGGCGATCGAATGGAAGGGCATCTACTGGGAGCCCTACATCTTCGTCGGCCTTATCTTCTTCGCCTGCTGCTTCAGCATGTCGCGGTACTCCATGTACCTCGAACGCAAGCTGAAGCGCGATCACCGTTAAGGAGGTTCCAGAAATGTCGGACCCGCACGCCATCACCCGCGAAATCGACCGCAGCCACATGCAGGTTTCGGACGAGGTCGCGATCCAGATCACCAACATGAACAAGTGGTACGGTCAGTTCCACGTTCTGCGCGACATCAACATGACGGTGAACCGCGGCGAACGCATTGTCATCTGCGGCCCCTCCGGGTCAGGAAAGTCGACGCTGATCCGCTGCATCAACCGGCTTGAGGAACACCAGGCGGGGCAGATCGTCGTCGACGGAACCGAACTGACTTCGGACCTCAAGAACATCGACAAGGTCCGGTCGGAAGTCGGCATGGTGTTCCAGCACTTCAACCTTTTCCCGCACCTCACGATCCTGGAAAACTGCACGCTCGCCCCGATCTGGGTTCGCAAGATCCCGCGGAAAGAGGCGGAAGAAACCGCGATGCACTACCTGTCGAAGGTGAAGATCCCCGAACAGGCCCACAAGTATCCCGGCCAGCTTTCCGGCGGCCAGCAGCAGCGCGTCGCCATCGCGCGGTCACTGTGCATGCGCCCCCGGATCATGCTGTTCGATGAACCCACATCGGCGCTTGACCCCGAAATGATCAAGGAAGTGCTCGACACCATGATCGAGCTTGCCGAAGAGGGGATGACGATGCTTTGCGTGACGCACGAGATGGGCTTTGCCCAGGCCGTCGCGAACCGCGTTATCTTCATGGACCAGGGCCAGGTCGTCGAGCAGAACGAGCCGAAGGAGTTCTTCAACAACCCGCAGTCGGACCGGACCAAGCTGTTCCTGAGCCAGATCCTCGGCCACTGACCGGCGGTGAACCAATCGAAAGCCCCGGCCCCAGGCCGGGGCTTTTCCTTGTTCAGTCGCGCCCAGAAGGCACGAAGAAATCAAGGGCCGACCCCTGGCCGGGCATTGCCTGGGACCAGGATGGAATGTCGAAATCCACCACAAGCGTCGCCGCCGTCGGATAGCGGTGGAAATCCGGGTCCATTGGCGCCCGCGCCGGCAGCATGCCCGCCAGCGCGGCGATCCCGGGATTGTGGCCGATCATCATCACGCAGTCGCCGGTCGCCCGGCGAAGGACGTCCAGCATCAGGTCCGGGCCGGCGTGGTAAAGCCGGTCGGTAAAGGTCACCTCGGGCGTGACCTCAAGCGGCGCGGCCGCGACGGTTGCCCAGGTTTCGCGCGTGCGCTGGGCCGAGGAACACAACACCTGATCCGGTTCGTAGCCGCGCGAATGCAGCCATTCGCCCAGTTCCAGCGCCGCGCGCAGCCCCCGCCGGTTGAGGGGGCGGTCGAAGTCTTCCAGGCGGGGATCGTCCCATGCGGATTTTGCGTGGCGCGTCAGGATCAGGCGGCGGTGCCCGGCGGGTGTCATTTGTGAAACTGCCTCATGTGATACGCGGATTGTTCGGGCAGCCTGCCATAGGCTTGCGACACCGGGCAAGCACGGCGAACACCGCAGCCGGAAGAAAGACACGCATGTCCCCCTTCCGTGTCCAGATAGGCGTGGCAGCCGGGAAGGTCATATCCCTCGCCCGTCAGCGCCTGCGCGGGGCACGCCGAAAGGCAGGGCCTTGCCGCGCAGCTTTCACAAGGGTTCAAGGCGGGCGCAGGCAATGCCAGCCGGTCGCGCAGCGCGACCGCCCCGCGATAGCTGACCCAAAGCCCCGCGCGATCGTGCACGAGGATGCGGACGGGCGAGGCCCAGGCCCGGCCCGAGGCCAGCGCCCAGCGAAAGAAGGGCGCATAGGGCGGCCCGTCCGAAGGAAAGATCGCCGTCCCCCCAAGCCCCTCGGCCAGCGCGCCGATCACCCGTTTCGACCAGCGGTCGACGGGGTCTGGCGCGCCGTCGCGCCATTCGCCCGAGGCGGTCAGCAGCGGCCAGAATCCGGGCTCTGAGGGGCCGATGAGGACGATGGTACCCGTGCCTCCGGGGGCGCCATCTTCGGCGCCGGGGTGAAGCGCGCCGAAGACCGCAAGGCAATGCGGCCGCGCCAGCGCGTCGATCGTGTCAAGGGTGATCACTGCCCGCGCGGCTTCACGCGCGGCTCGGTCGATCGGATGATCGAACCCGCGCCATGATCGGTGAACAGTTCCAGCAGGCAGGCGTTCGGCACGCGCCCGTCCAGGATCACCACCGCGCGCACGCCGGCATCAAGCGCGGCAAGCGCGGTTTCCGTCTTCGGGATCATTCCGCCCGCGATCACGCCCCTGTCGGTCAGGTCGCGGACCTCCTGCGGGGTCAGCTGGGTCACCACCGCGCCGGTTTCGTCCTTGACACCCGACACGTCCGTCAAGAGAAGCAGGCGGTCGGCCCTGAGCGCACCGGCCAGCGCGCCCGCCGCGGTATCGCCGTTGACGTTGAAGGTCTCGTTTTCGTTGCGGCCCGTGGCCACGGGGGCGACCACCGGGATCATCCCCGCGCCGAAGAGGTCGCGCAGGATCTGCACGTTCATTTCGACCGGGCGGCCTACGAAGCCAAGCTCCGGATCGTCAGGTTCGCAGACGATCAGGTCGTCGTCCTTGCCGGAAATGCCGACCGCGCGCCCGCCCTGATCGTTGATCGCCTGAACGATCCGCTTGTTGACCAGGCCGGACAGGACCATTTCCACCACCTCGACCGTGGCCTTGTCGGTGACGCGCTTGCCGCGGACGAATTCGGACTTGATGCCAAGCTTGCCCAGAAGGTCGTTGATCATCGGGCCGCCGCCATGGACGACGACCGGGTTCACGCCCACCTGCCGCATCAGCACGATGTCGCGGGCGAAGTCTGCCATCGCGTCCTCGTCGCCCATCGCATTGCCGCCGAATTTCACGACGACCACCGCGCCGGCATAGCGTTGAAGATAGGGCAGGGCTTCGGAAAGCGTCCGGGCGGTGGCGATCCAGTCACGGTTCATGTCTTGCTTTCTCATCGGGCGTCCCACGGGGTTTCGATGGGTTTGTTAGCCCCTTGGGGGCCGCCTGCCAAGTGTCTTGGGGTGTTGCCTTTCCCCGGCGTTCACCTAGTTTGCCCGAGACGGAACGGAGAGCATGATGACCGATCAGAAGACACTCCTGTTGACCGGTGCGTCCCGCGGGATCGGGCATGCGACGGTGAAACGCTTCGCGCGCGAGGGCTGGCGCATCCTGACCTGTTCGCGTCATCCCTTCCCCGAAGGATGCCCCTGGGGCGGAGGGCGCGACGACCATATCCAGATCGACCTGGCGGATCCCGCAGCGACCATGGCCGCGATCGAGGTGATACGCGGCAAGATCGGCGGTCGGCTTGATGCGCTGGTCAACAACGCCGGCATATCGCCCAAGGGGGCGGGGGGAAGCCGCCTGAATTCCATCGACACGGACCTGCGCGACTGGGGGAAGGTGTTTCACGTCAACTTCTTCGCGCCCATCGTCCTGGCGCGCGGGCTGCGGGATGAACTGTCGGTGGCAAGGGGCGCGGTGGTCAATGTGACATCCATCGCCGGCAGCCGGGTCCATCCTTTCGCCGGGGCCGCCTATGCCACGTCGAAGGCGGCGCTGAAGGCGCTGACGCGCGAGATGGCGCATGACTTCGGCCCTCTCGGCGTGCGCGTGAACGCCATTGCGCCGGGAGAGATCGAAACCTCGATCCTGTCGCCCGGGACCGAAAAGATCGTCGAGGGCCTGCCGCTGCGCCGTCTGGGCCAGCCCGCCGAAGTGGCCGATGTGATCTGGTTCCTGTGTTCGGACGCGTCGAGCTATGTCACGGGGACCGAGATCGAGGTGAACGCAGGGCAGCACGTCTGAGCCATTTCGCCCGCTTGCGCGGGCGACCCGCCGGAGGGGCGCTGCCCCTCCGGACCTCCCCGAGGTATTTGGGGCAAGATGAAGGGGTTATTCAAGCGAGGCGATCAGAGCACGCAGCGTTTCGATCCCGTCGCCCTTCTCGGACGAGGTCATGACGATCTCGGGATAGGCTGCGGGATGTTTCGCAAGCGCGCCGCGCACCTGCGCCAGAGCCTTTTCGCGTTCCTTTGCCGACACCTTGTCGGCCTTGGTCATCACGACCTGAAAGGTGACGGCGGACTTGTCGAGAAGGGTCAGGATATCCTCGTCCACCTTCTTGATGCCGTGGCGGGTATCGACCAGGACAAAGGCGCGGCGCAGGGTCTGGCGGCCCGAAAGGTAGTCCTTGAGCAACGCCTGCCATTTCCTCACGACCGCCAGCGGCGCCTCGGCGAAGCCGTAGCCGGGCAGGTCGACAAGGTAGGGACCGCCGGGCGTGGTGAAATAGTTGATCTCCTGCGTGCGCCCCGGTGTGTTGGAGGCGCGGGCGAGGCTTCGACGTCCGGTCAGCGCGTTGATCAGGCTGGACTTGCCGACGTTCGACCGGCCCGCGAAGCAGACCTCCAGCCGGTCGGCCGGCGGCAGGCCGTCCATGGCGACCACACCCTTGAGAAAGGCCACATCGCCCGCAAAAAGCTTGCGCCCGCGTTCGCGCGCGAAATCGTCGGGCTCCGGTGCAAGGGGAAACGCGAGTGTCATGTGATCGTCACCTCGTCGCCAACGGAAATGTCGCCGGAGTGCGTCACGACCGCGTAGACGCCGAAGTCCTGATGACCCCAGGCGGTCCTGAGCGCGCCAAGCGTGTCGGCATCGGAGAGCCCGGTATCGGGGTTCACGGTGGTCGCCTTGCAGCGGGTGATGCGCTGGCGGATCACGAGTTCCGCCCCGCCGATACGGAGCGTCTTGCCGATCATGCCAAACTCGGCGAATGGCGGCAGATCGTCGAGCCAGAGATTGCCGCGAAACCGGTGGGCAGAGATGTCCTGTCCCATGCGGTCGCCGAGCGCGCGCAGCGACGCAAGGCTGAGGATCGAGATGAAGGGATCGGGCCAGTCGGTCATCGCCTGCCCCGGAACGCGGGCCACGAAGGCGGGCGCGGGACGATCGGCAGGCCACAGTGGGCGCAGCCAGCCGATCAGGCTTTCGGCATCGTGGGCGTCATCCGGCGAGACCGTGATCGGTGCGCAGTCGGGATGGGACAGGGTGACGCGGCGGGCTGCGGTTTCCGACGCCGCGCGAATGGCCATCAGCCGGTGCCCGGTGACGCCGCGCAGGAAGTTCGGCTTGGGCGCCCATTCGGTCAGGTTGGCGCCGAACTTCGCCGCTTCGTGCGCGACGGCCCATTCGCGATCGAAGGGCAGGGCGCGACCCTCGGTCAGGGTCGCGCCCGCGATTTCCTCATAGCCGATCGACTTGACCGGGTGCCGGCAGATGAGGGCAAGCCGGGCTGTCATTTGCCGGGGGAGCCGCGCTTCATTCCGGCCCGGATGTTGCCGAAGATGTCGGGGCGTTTCCCGTGCATCGACATGATCGTGTACTGCTGGATGAAGGTGATCGTGTTGTTGGTGATCCAGTAAAGCACGAGCCCAGATGCGAACGACCCCAGCATGAACATGAAGATCCACGGCATCCATGCAAAGATCGCCGCCTGCGCGGGGTCCGTCGGCGCGGGGTTCAGCTTTTGTTGGAACCACATCGAGATGCCCAGAAGGATGGGCAGGACGCCGAGCGAGAAGATGAAGAAGAGCGACCCGTGTTCGGGGGTGGCCCAGGGCAGAAGGCCGAAGAGGTTCAGGATCGACGAAGGGTCGGGCGCCGACAGGTCGCGCAGCCAGCCGAAGAACGGGGCGTGATAGAGCTCGATCGTGACGTAGATCACCTTGTAGAGCGAGAAGAAGATCGGGATCTGCAGAAGGATCGGCAGGCAACCCGATGCGGGGTTCACCTTTTCCTTCTTGTAAAGCGCCATCATCTCTTGCTGAAGCTTCTGGCGGTCGTCGCCGGTGCGCGCCTTGATCGCCTCCATCTCGGGCTGAAGCTCTTTCATCTTGGCCATCGAGATGTAGGATTTCCGCGCAAGCGGGAAAACAAGCGTCTTGATAACGATGGTCAAGGCGATGATCGCCAGACCCATGTTGCCGATAAGGCCATGCAGCAGGTGCAGCAGCCAGAACATCGGCTTTGTCAGGAAGAAGAACCAGCCCCAGTCGATGGAATCGATAAAGCCCTGGATCGTCGGACGGCTGGCGTCCGGGTCGATCCCGGCAAGACGGTCGAGCCAGCCGGGGTTGTTTTCGTAGCGCTTGATGGTTTCCCATTCCTTCGCGCCGGCAAACAGCATGGTTTTGGCGGCACCTTGCGCCCCGGGTGCAACCTCGATCACGGGCAGACGGGTTTCCGCCTGATAGATGTCGTTTGCGGCGGCGTAGCGGACGACGGATTTGAAGGCCTGACCCGGTTCGGGGATCAGCGTGGCCATCCAGTACTTGTCGGTAAAGCCGATCCAGCCATTCTGGGTCACGTCGATCAGTTCGGCGTTGCCTTCGCCCGCGACCTGGTCAAGTTCGGGGATGTTGTCGTACTTGATTTCTTCCAGCTTGCCGTCGGCGCCGCGCACAAGACCCTCGTGCAGGACATAGATCCGCTGTTCGTCCGGGATGCCGTGGCGTGCGATGATCCCGTAGGGCGCAAGGCGCACCGCGGCGCCGGTGTTGTTTTCGACCGACTGGGTGATGGTGAACATGTAGTCGGGATCGACCGCGACGGTGCGGTGGAACACGAGGCCAGCGCCGTTGTCCCAGCTGAGGGTGACCGGGGTATCGACCGTCAGCTTCGCGCCTTCGGGCGCGGACCAGACCGTGCGCGCATCGGGCACAAGCTTGGGGTCCAGCCCGCCGGCAGCCTGCCATCCATAGACGGCGTAGTAAGGCTTGGCGCCCACCTCGGCTCCGACCGGGGCGAAAAGCCGGACATCGGGCGAACCGGCATCAAGCGTTTCCTTGTAGTCGCGCAGTTGCAGATCGTCGATGCGGCCGCCGGCAAGCGACAGAGTACCGCGCAGGCGCGGCGTGTCGATGTCGATCCTGGCTGCGGCAACCGCGGCGGCGGCCTCGGGCGTGGGGGTCGCCTGCGCGGTGGCGGGCGCAGCCGCGGGTTCGGTCGCCGAAACCTCGGCCGGGGCGGCTGGTTCGGGCTGTGGCAGTGGCGGGGTGAAGAACGTGTACCAGACGAAGATGACCGCCGCCGAAAGCACTGTCGCGAGGATGAGGTTCTTGTTCTGATCGTCCATCGAGGGCACACCGCCAGTCATTCAAGGTCAGCGCCGGTTCAACAGAACGGGCGCTGAAAGGTCAAGCGCTTTCCTGCGAAACCGGTCCTCGCACCGGGCTGGCGCGGTCCTGCGGATGGGGCAATCGGGCCGTCGCTGGCGCCACCCTCGGGATCAATCGTCGGCGCGAATGCGCGGCGGGGCATCCGCCACAGCGGCGGTGCCGCGGACAAGGCCCGCGAAATCGAACAGTGACGGGTCCAGCAGATGCGACGGCCGGGTATTCATCAGCGCGCGGAACATCACCTGCCGGCGGCCCGGGCTGCGGGCTTCCCAACCGTCGAGGATCTGCTTGACCTGCTGGCGCTGAAGGCCGTCCTGCGATCCGCAAAGATCGCAAGGGATGATCGGGTAGTTCATCGCGCGGGCGAACTTCTCGCAGTCCGCCTCGGCGACGAAAGCCAGCGGTCGATAGACGAAAAGGTCGCCATCCTCGTTCACGAGCTTGGGTGGCATGGTGGCCAGCCGCCCGCCGTGGAAGAGGTTCATGAAGAACGTCTCGAGGATATCGTCGCGGTGATGGCCAAGGACGACCGCGCTGCAGCCTTCCTCCCGCGCGATGCGGTAAAGGTTTCCGCGCCGCAGTCGGGAACACAGCGCGCAATAGGTGCGACCCTGCGGAACCTTGTCCACGACGATGGAATAGGTGTCCTGGTATTCGATGCGGTGGGGGACGCCCATCCGTGTCAGGAACTCTGGCAGGACCGTCGCCGGAAACCCCGGCTGACCCTGGTCGAGGTTGCAGGCCAGAAGATCGACGGGCAGCAGGCCGCGCCACTGCAACTCGTGCAGGACCGCAAGAAGGGTATAGCTGTCCTTTCCGCCCGAAAGGCAGACCAGCCAGCGCGCGCCGCGTTCGATCATGCCATAGGTCTCGATCGCCTCGCGCACCTCGCGCACGATGCGCTTGCGGAGTTTCTTGAACTCCGTCGAGGTGGGGGCACCCGCGAAAAGCGGGTGGATATCGTCAAGATCGTCCAGCATGCCTGCCCCCTATCCTTTCCGGGCCTTGCCGCCAAGGGGAATCGCATGATCGCTTGCGTTGTGCAGGCTGGCTGCTACGCTCCCGCAAGGGGCGCGAGGAAGGACACCGATGGCCAAGGCTTCACCGGAAGACGCCCAGGCGCGCGCGAACCTGCGCGACCTGAAGAAATCCCTCATCCGTCTTCAGAAGGAACTGCGCAAGACCGTCAAGAAATACCTGCGCGCCGACATGGACCAGACCAAGATCCGCGCGGCGCTGGACAAGGCGCTGGACGGCGCCGACGAAACGCGCGATGCGCAGAAAGACAGCAGGACTTTCGACACCAAGGCGCTGGCCGAGGGGACGATCAAGGCGATGGCGGAGCTTGAGGATCTGGATGCCGCGATGGCCGATCTTGCCAAGCGGCTCAGCCTGGCCAAGCGTTTCATGAAGCGATCGGCGATCGACGACCGCGCGTTTCTGGCCAAGCGGGTGCGCGACTGGCAGGTGGAGATCCGCCAGCCTCCGAAACCTCTGGGCGCGCTTCTGAAGATGGTGAAGAAGGGAACAGAGGCGGATCACCCGGCGGGCAAGCTGTTGCCCATGTTGCCGATGGCCGTCTTGTTCTGGATCATGTTCGAAACGATCGAGGCAGGGGTCAGAAAGATCTGACCCGGCCTTCAATCGGGCACATTGTCTATCCCCGACCCGCCCCAGGGATGGCAGCGCAAAATCCTGCGGGCCGCCAGCCATGCGCCCTTGAACGCCCCATGCTTTTCCAGCGCCTCTAGCGCGTAGGCCGAACAGGTCGGCTGGTACCGGCAGCCGTGCCCGACCCAGGGGCTGAAGATCAGCCTGTAGGCGCGCACCGGGGCTGCGACGATATGGGCAAGCGGGCTCATCTTTCCCTGCCGTTTTCCTTGCCGTGGACCTGCGCGAGGGCGCGAACCAGATCGCCAAGCAGCAACTGGAAGTCGCGGCTGGCGGTTTCATCGCGGCGCCCGACAAGAACATAGTCCCATCCGGGGCGGCCGTGAACCGGCAGGATCATTCGCGCGGCCTCGCGCAAGCGGCGCTTTGCGCGGTTGCGGGCAACCGCGTTGCCGACCTTCTTGGAACAGGTAAACCCGACGCGGAGGGAATCGCCCCCGGGTTCGCCGTCTCGGCGCCTGCGCGCCTGCAGCAGGAACGACGGCGTGCCCTGGCGGCGTGCCTGCGCCGCGCGCAGGAAATCGGCCCGTCTGGACAGGACCGCCGGACAAACGGAAACCGCCGGCGGCGTCACCGTTTCAGGGTCTTGCCCTTCCACGGGAGCCACCGGCGGCGTCATGCCGTTCGTGCCGGTTTCTGGCCTCAGGCCGAAAGAACCTTGCGGCCCTTCGCGCGGCGGGCGTTCAGAATCTTGCGGCCACCCTTGGTCGCCATGCGTGCGCGAAAGCCGTGACGGCGGGCGCGGACGAGGTTCGACGGTTGGAAGGTGCGCTTCATCGCTTCAACTCCGGTAGGGGCGACCCAAACCCGGATGGATTCGAAGGCCGCTATCATTCGAAGCCCGGCTCATAGACGCGGTCAGGCGGCAAGTCAACGTGTCTCGCGGTTTTTTCGTAGCCGGGGCGGAACCCTTCGTGGCAACCGACCGGCAAATCGCTGTTCATCACCGCGCGACTTTGCTAGCCATGTGCCGAATGTTTCAGTGCCGGGCCGTCGCCGGGAAAGTTCGCATGTTCTTGAACACTCTGTCAGGCCGATTCCTGCTATTGACGATGATTTTCGTCATGCTGGCGGAGATTCTCATCTTCGTCCCCTCGGTCGCGCGCTTTCGCGAAGACTACATCCTGTCGCGCCTTGAACGGGCCCAGATCGCGTCGCTTTCGCTTCTTGCCGCCGGGGACATGATCGATCAGGCCGTCGAGCAGGAGCTTCTGGCCAATGCCGAGGTCTTCAACGTCGTCTTGCGGCGCGACGAGATTCGCCAGCTCGTGCTGTCCTCGCCGATCCCCGGACCGATCGAGGAAACTTTCGATCTGCGCAATGCTCCGGCCTGGGATCTGATCCGCGACGCCGTTGTCTGCCTGCTGACCCCGCGGGACCGGGTGATCCGCGTCATCGGCGACCCGGTAAAGCGCGCAGGCCTTCTCATCGAGGCGACGATGGCCACGGCGCCGATGCGGCAGGCGATGATCGACTACGGCATCCGGATCCTTGGCCTGTCGGCGGTCATCTCGGCGCTGACGGCGGCGCTTTTGTTCTTTGCGGTCCGCAAGGTCCTGGTTTCGCCGATCCGCCGCGTCGTGGACAGCATGCGGGCCTATCAGGACGCGCCCGAGGATGCGCGCCGGGTGATCGAGCCGCGTTCGGACGTGGTGGAACTGCGCGAGGCAGAGGTCGCCCTGCAGATGATGCAGCGCCAACTGACGCAGTCGCTGCGCCAGAAGGAACGGCTTGCCCAGCTGGGCGGGGCGGTTGCCAAGATCAGCCACGACCTGCGCAACATCCTGTCGACCGCACAACTCTTCGCAGACCGAATGGAGGACAGCGCCGATCCGATGGTCAAGCGCGCGGCGCCGAAGCTTGTCGGTTCGATCAGCCGGGCGGTAGGGCTGTGCGAAACCACGCTGGCTTTCGGCAAGGCCGAAGAGGCGCCGCCCTCGCTGACGCGGTTCGGTCTGGCCGGCATCGTCCACGAGGTCGCCGAGACCGAGAAGCTTGCGGCAGGCGACGGGCAGGTCGAAATCGTGACGGATGTCGCCCGCGATGTCCAGGTGCGGGCCGACCGCGAACAGCTATATCGCGTGCTGACCAACCTCGTGCGCAACGCCCGGCAAGCGATCGAAGCGACCGGGAAGCCCGGAACGGTCGAGATCGCGATCGGTGAAGGCTCCGATGGCTGGTGGGTCAGCGTCGGCGATACCGGCCCCGGGCTGCCCGACCGCGCGCGCGAACACCTGTTTCAACCCTTTCAGGGTGGGGCGCGCAAGGGCGGAACCGGCCTTGGACTGGCGATCGCGGCAGAACTGGTCAGGGGGCATGGCGGCAAGTTGGAGCTTGTCCGCTCCGATGGTGACGGGACCGTATTCCGGCTGACGGTGCCGCGTGTGCCGGCGGCAGGGGCTGGTCAGCGCAGTTCGTAAAGATCCCTTCCGGTTTCGGCGTTTTGACCCTTGCAATGCCCCGCCCGCGCCGCTAAATCCCACTCCCACGCACCCGTAGCTCAGCTGGATAGAGCACCAGACTACGAATCTGGGGGTCAGGAGT
>ERZ795053.1166-NODE-1166-length-33537-cov-9.869870_pt1 | contig 33537 bp, 31 predicted proteins | sample MGYA00375137_ERZ795053 | MGnify/ENA primary metagenome ERZ795053 (study PRJEB30182, sample SAMN05720284) | activated sludge metagenome | isolation source: Anaerobic digester | place: Hong Kong | collected 2014-12-17 ...
CGAGGAAGCAGCCGACCAGCGCGAGGAAGAGGTTCTGGAAGGTGAGCGCGACGGCGAAGCCGTCCGCGAGTGAGGCAAGGGCGTCCATGGCCGGTGCTCCTCAGAAACCGAGCGGGCCCTCGGCGAGGGACAAGCCGAGGATGAGATGGAAGACAACGTAGATGCCGACCGACGTGGCGGCGCCGGCGGCGATTGCCTGGAGTGGCGAGGTGCCCAGACGCCAGCTCAGGAACGCTGCGGCAATGGCCGTGGCGAATACGAAGCCGATGACCGGCAGCGAATAGGCGTAGACCACCAGCACGAGCACGGCGATGCCGATCTCGACGAGGCGGCCGGGCGCCGGCCAGTCCGGTTTGGGATCGGGCTTGAGCAGAACGGCGAGACTCGAGATCCCGAGCAGGAGCCCGATGATGATCGGGAAGGTCTTTGGCCCCACCGGGTCGGAGATGAAGCTCACCTGTATCTGAGTCGCCTGCCAGATGAAGAAGGCGGCCAACAAAAGGCCGATGCCGCCGAAGAGACGGTCTCCCATTGGGAATCTCCTATCGATTGAGGGTCGGCGGCGCGGCCGCTCGCGGCCGCGCCGGGGCAGGCGTCAGTTGATGATCCCGATCTTGCGGGAGATCTCCTCGATCTGGGCGATCGAGTCGGCCACGTATTTCTGGAACGCCTCGCCCTGAAGGTCGAGCGGCGCCAGGCCGGACTGCGCCATGATCTCCTGCCACTCCTCCGATCCGTAGACCTTGCCGATGCTGTCGACCCAGTACTGGTACGCCGCATCCGACATGTCGCCGGGTCCGTAGAAGCCGCGCCAGTTGGCGCCGATCGCGTCGAGGCCCTGCTCCTTGGCGGTCGGGAATTCGGCGAAGTCGCCCTCCAGCCGCTCGGGCGCGAGCACGGCGATCACCTTGATGTCGCCCGAATCGACGAAGCCCTTCGCTTCGGAGGCATCACCGCTGAAGGCCTGTACCGAGCCGGCCAGGAGCTGGGTGACCGCCTCGCCGCCGCCGTCGAAGGCCACATACTTGACCGCCCGCGCGTCCTCGATGCCGGCCGCGTCGGCGGCGATCAGCACTTTCAGGTGATCCCAGCCACCGACGGCGGAGCCTCCTGCGAACGACACGCTCGCGGGGTCGGACTTCGCCTGCTCCATGAGTTCCGGCAGCGTGTTGATCGGGCTGTCGGCGGCGACCGCGATGATTCCGTAATCGGTGCCCACCGAGCCGAGCCAGCGCACATCGTCCATCGAATTGCCGGGATAGGCGCCCTGGGCGAGGCGCGTCGCCGTCGAGGTCGAGGCGGCGACGATCAGATCATTGTCCTCGGCGCGCTTGTTGACCACCTCCGCATAGGCCACGCCGCCGCCGCCGCCGGCAATGTTGGTGACCTGCATCGTGCCGGGCACGAGGCCGAGATCCTGCATGGTCTTCCCGACCTGCCGGCAGGTGAAGTCCCAGCCGCCGCCCGGGTTGGCGGGCGCGATGCATTCGGTCTGTTCCGGCGCGAATTCCTGGGCCTGCGCACCGAAAGCCAGCGCGGTGAGGGCGGTGCCCGCCAGGGCGATCCGAAGAATCTTCGATTTCAGCAATGGAATCCTCCGCATGCTCTTGTTGTTCCGCAGCGCACGCCGCCCCGGACCGTAGATGCCTAGCCGACCAAGCTGTCATCAACCTGTCGCCTCGACAGGCAAGCTCGGTCGGGCGTATGGTGGAGGAACATGGGCCGAGCGGGACAGCTCGGGGGTCGGGTAGGATGCGCCTTCTCCTCGTCGAGGACACCGAGGATGTTGCGGAAGCGATCGTCGCGAGCTTTGCGCGGCGCGGTGACGCCGTCGATCACGTGAGCACCGTCGACGCGGCGGCCGAGACGATCTGCGTGCAGGAATACGACGTCGTGATCCTCGACATCATGCTGCCGGACGGCAGCGGCACAGACGTGCTGAAGGCGCTCCGGTCGGCGCGCAAGCAGACGCCCGTGCTGGTGCTGACGGCGCGCGCCGATGTCGGCGACCGGGTTGCCGCACTCGACGGCGGCGCCGACGACTACGTCGTGAAGCCCTTCGATCTCAGGGAGATCCACGCCCGTGTCCGCGCGCTCGCGCGGCGCGCGGGGTCGGAGCGCGCCGGGGTCGTCGAGTTTGGCGACCTCGTCTTCGACCCGGCAGGCCGCTCCCTCGACATCGGCGGGTCGCCGGTGTCACTGACCCGGCGTGAATTCAGCCTGCTCGAGATCATGCTGGCGAACCGCGGCCGCGTGATCCCCAAGGAACGGATCTTCGATCGCATGTTCTCCTTCAACGAGGAGGAGGTCGGGATCAACACGGTGGAGATCCACGTGGCGCGGCTGCGGCGCAAGCTGGAAGGTAGCCGGGTGCAGATCCGCACGCTCCGCGGGCTTGGATACCAGCTCGTTGCGGAACACTGAGCCGGCGGCGGCCCGGACGACGTCGCTCGCGACACGCCTGGGGGTCGCGCTCGTCCTGCTGCTGGCGCTGGGCGGTGCGGCGGTCGCCATCGCCGCGCTCGCCTACGGGCGCAGCGCGGCGCGGCAGACCTTCGACCGATTGCTCGTCGGCGCCGCCGATCAGATCGCCGCTTCGATCGCGCTGCGCGACGGCACGGTGGTGGTCGACCTGCCGGCGAGCGCCTTTGACCTGCTCGCGCTCGCGCCTGACGACCGGATCGTCTATTCGGTCGTCGCGCCGGACGGTGCCGTCGTCACCGGCTATGATATCGCCGCGCCGCCGAACGACCTGGCCGAGCTCTACGATGGCGCCTTCACGGGGGAGCCGGCCCGGTTCGCGGTGGCGCGTCGGCGGTTCGCCGAGCGCGATTTCGCCGGCACGGTCGACGTCGTCGTGGGCCAGACCACCCGGGCGCGCGCCGAACTCGCCGGCCAGATTACCCGCAACGCGCTCGTGGTCGTGCTCGGCGCCGGCCTGCTGATGTCGGCGCTGGCGGTCTTCGCCGTGCGCTCGGCGCTCAGTCCGCTGCGCCGCATCGAGCGCGTGTTCGCGGCGCGGTCGCCGCGCGACCTGACACCGCTCGGGGTTCCGGTCCCGCGGGAGATCAGCGGCCTCGTCGGCACGCTGAACCGCTTCATGGGCAGGATCGACCGACAGGTCGAGACGATGCGCACCCTCATCGCCGATGCCTCGCACCAGATCCGGACGCCGATCGCCGCCCTGCGGGCCCAGGCCGACGCGGCCGCCGACGAGACCGATCCCGAGCGCCAGCGCGCGATCGTCGCGCGCATTCACGAGCGCTCGATCAATCTCGGCCGCCTGACCGACCAGCTGCTCAACCACGCGATGATCATCCACCGCGCCGATACCGAAGCGCTCGACCGGCTCGATCTCCGCACGGTGGCGATCCGCGCGACGGAGGAGACCGACCACGACTTCGGCGCCTCGGAGACGGTGCTGCGGCTCGACCTTCCCGAGGATCCGGTCTGGTGCGACGGCGACGCGCTGTCGCTCGTCGAGGCCTGCAAGAACCTCGTCGCGAACGCCTTCCGCCACGGCGTGCCGCCGGTGACGATCGCGGTCGGCGAGGAGGCCGACTGCGTCCATGTCGCGGTGCGCGACCGCGGGCCTGGAGTGCCCGAGGAACATTGGTCCGACGCGCAGGTCCGCTATCGACGACAGACCGGCGTCTCGTCGACGAGCGCCGGCCTCGGGCTCGCCATCGTGCACGCGGTGGCGCGGGCGCATCGGGGCGATTTGCGCTTCCGCCGGCCCGTGCAGGGCGGGTTCGAGGCAGCCGTGGTCCTGCCCTCCGTTGGCGGCGCGCGATGAGGTCCGGGGTGCTTGCCCTCGCGTCGATGCTCGCGCTGGCGCTGCCCGCGGCCGCCCGACCCGTGCCCGAGGCCATCGGCGTCTTCGGTGCCGAGGAAGCCGCGGAGGAGATCCTGCTTCGGGGCACCACGGACCTGGTGCTCTTCGAGCCCGTGCTGGACGCCTTCCTCGCGACGGCGCCGCAGCTTCGGATCCGCTACGAGCAATGGGCGTCGGACGATCTCTACGATGCGGCGGCGGCGGCCTGTCGCGGCGAGTTTCCTTCCGCCGACCTGCTCATCAGCTCCTCGATCGACCAGCACGTCAAGCTCGTCAACGATGGCTGCGCGCGGCCGTACCGCTCGGCGGCGACCGCGGCGCTGCCGCCGGAGGCCAACTGGCGCGACGAGGTCTTCGGGGTGACCAGCGAGCCCGCGGTCATGGTCTACAACCGCGACCTGGTCCCTGATGCCCTGGCGCCGCGGTCGCGCTTCGATCTGCTCGACCTGCTGCGGCCGGCCGACACGCGCTTCGCCGGCCGGGTCGCCACCTACGACATCGAGGCCTCCGGTCTCGGCTATCTCTTCGCGTTCGCCGACTCGCAGCAGGCGACGACGTTCGGCAGCCTGATCGAGGCGTTCGGGCGGACCGGCGCCGTCGCGACCTGCTGCTCGGCGGAGATCATCGACGCCGTGGCGAGCGGCGAGTTCCTGATCGCCTACAACGTGCTCGGCTCCTATGCGCTCGCCCGCGCTGCGGAGGACAGCAGGATCGGCGTGGTCGCCCCGGAGGAATACACGCTGGTCCTCGCGCGCGGGGCGATGATCCCGCGGCAGGCGCAGCACCCCGAGGCGGCGGGGGCGCTCATCGATTTCCTGCTGTCGGAGCCGGGCCGCGAGGCGCTGGTCGACGCGCATCTCATTCTCGATGTCGCGGCGCTGTTGCCCGACGCCGACGATTCGTTGCTGCGGCCGATCCCGCTCTCGCCGGTGCTGCTGGTCGGGCTCGACCAGCAGAAGCGCGCCGGGTTCCTGGCGCTCTGGCGCGAGACCTTCCCCCGAGAGTGAGGCTCAGCCGGGATCGGGATCGGTGACGGGCCGCGGCCGGCCGGCCGCGTCGAGGGCAACGAAGCTGAAGGTCGCCTCGGTCACCTTCTCGCTTGCCGCGCGATGGCGCTGGCGGCGCCAAGCCTGGACGTGAATGCGCATGGAGGTGCGCCCGGTCCGCACGAGTTCGGCGAAGAGCGAGACCTCGTCGCCGACCTTGACCGGGCGATGGAAGATCATGCCCTCGACCGCGATGGTGGCGTTGCGCCCGCCCGAGGTCATGGCCGCCACCGACCCCGCCGCGAGATCCATCTGGCTCATCAGCCAGCCGCCGAAGATGTCGCCGGCCGGATTGGTGTCGGCCGGCATCGCGATCGTGCGGATCGCCGGCGCGCCCTCGGGCGGGATGTCCGGCTCCGCCATCAGACGACATATCCGCAGGCCGATGCCGGCGTGCGCGTGTCCATGTTCCGGCCGCGGTTGAGGTGGTCGTCGATCTCGGCGGCGGAGCCGATCATCCGGCCGTAGAGGAAGACGGTGAAGGCGGCGGTCTCGAGGTCGCGGTCGGTGAGCCGCCCGGCCTGGTAGTCGGGCCAGAGCAGCGCGAGCAGCAGCGCGGCGATCACCGCGTCGACGTTGACGCAGAAGACGTAGGGCGACGCGCCCTCGGCGTAGAGCGCCTGCACGAGTTCGCTGTAGAAGGCATGGAAGACGTTGTAGCGCCCGGCCTTCGCCATGTAGTCGGCGACGAAGCGCTCGCGCGGGTCGTGGTTGACCGGCTTGCCCTTGAAGATCGGGTGATGCACGCCCGGCAGCGCCCGGAGCTCGGCGCCCACCTCCTTCGAGGCGCGCTTCTCGCGGCGGTACTGCTTCGCGAAGGCGGTCGCCATCGCCTTCAGATCGATGCCGTGGTCCGGATCGGTCGGATCCTTCAGGCCCTTGTCGTTGAACTGCTCGAGCAGGAACGCCATGCCCTCGTAGCCGTTGCCGCCGTGGCTGTAGCCGCAATGGGTGAGGAAGCCGACCATCGCCTTGTTGATCTGCACCCGCGAGGGTGTCTGCGGGCCGTCGGCGGAAACCGCGCCCTTGGCGCCCTGTCCGGAGATCGAGCCCGGCCCGTTCGAGATCAGCAGGCCGACGAGGATCTGCAGGGGCAGCGCCTCCTCCGGCGTCGGCTTCTTGCCGGTCATGGCGAGGAAGCAGAGGTCGGCCATCGTCCACTGGCCGAAGCGGTCGGCCCGGCCGATGCCGTAGAGCGAGCCTGGGCGGTGGTGTTCGCCCGGAATCGTCGCGCCCACCATCACCCCGTAGAGGCGCAGGTACCACGGCAGCGTCTCGGCGGTCAGCCGGGTGATGCGCTTGCGCATTAGCGGCGCCCAGGCGATCGTCGTGGCGATGGCGGCGAGGATCGCGTCGCGGCTGAGCCGGCCGCCTAGGCTCTTCAGATACTTCAGAAACGCCGACTTGCCGCCGCGCGCCTCGATCGCGCCGAGCATCGCCTCGGGCCGCGGGTCGTCCGCCTCCTCCGCCGTGGCGAGAAAGAGCGCGCGCATTCCGGGTTCGATCGCGATGTGGCTGAGGTCGAAGGCCTCGTCGCGGCCGTCCCTGAGGCCGGAATGCGCGAAGAGGTCGATGAGCGTCCGGGTGCATTCGAGCGCCCGTTCGACGCGCTTCGGCCCGGTGATCGCCGCGGCCACCGCCATGATCGCGTTCGGGGCGTTGCCGGCGTCGCGGGCCGCGTCGGTCGCGACGAGGATCGGGTCGCCGACAAGGTTCACCTCGGCCGCCACCGCGACGTCGAGCAGCGCCCGGTCGTTCGGCCCGGCGATCTCGTGCACGAGCGGCAGCGCGAAGCAGGCCTCGAGCGGCTGCAGCGCCAGGTCGAGCACCTCGTGGCCATGCACGCTCGTCACCTGGGTCTTCGGGTCCATGACGCTGGCGCCCGACTTGTCCTTCATGGTCTGCCGGGCGACCACGGCGCCGACCTGCTGGGCGAGGCCGTCGATCTGGTCGGCGTAGGGTTCCGGCGCCGTCACCACCGGCAGCGCGATCTCCGCCGGCAGGCTCAGCCCCTGGTCGTTTGCGATCCAGGGCTTCAGCGCCAGGTTGCCGCGCGGCGCGAAATCGGGCTCGGCGCCGTTCAGCTTCATCACCGCGGTCAGGGCCGCCGGGATGTCGGCGATGTTGGTGACGACCGCGCCCTTCTTCGAGACCACCGGGTTGTCGGGCGTGAAGACCGAATCGACCCCGAAGGCCTCCATGAACCAGCGTTCCTTGTCCTCGGCCTTGTCGCCCGAGCCCGCCATGGCGCCGGCATGGCCGACGGCGCGGGTGAGCTTCGACTTCCAGCGGCCGACGACGCAGGCGACGACCGGCTTGGTCCAGTCGATCCCGTGCTCGTAGTAGCCGCCGGGCTCGGCGTAGAGGACGGCGGCCTTCGAGCGGTCGTCGGCGGCGAAGGCGCGGGCGAAGTCGGGGCAGGCGTAGTGGATGTAGAGATCCTTGCCGGAGGAGATGAGCGTGGTCGTGCCCCAGCCGGCGGTGCCGAGGTACTGGGCAATCGTCGTGGTGAAGCCGCCCGAGTTCGAGAAGATCGCCACCGATCCCTTGAGAAGCGATTCCTCCGGATGGTCGCCGCCGAGCGCCCCGCCGATCCGGACCCGGTTCCACGAATCCGCGACCCCGAGGCAGTTGCCGCCGATGACGTCGACGCCGTTCGCCTGCGCCATCGCCCGGATTTCGCGGGCATCGTGCACGGCGATCTTCTCGGTGATGATGACGATCTTCTTCAGCTCCCGGTTCACCCGGATGAGCTCGGCGACGCCGTCGCGTACGCCGGAGGGAGGCAGGTAGACGACGCCGGTGTTGAAGCGGTGCCCGGCCTCGAGCCCCTCGCGGACGTTGTTGTAGACGGGGATGTCGCCCGCCGGGGTCTTCAGGACCTGGCCGGCGCGGCCGGGCGAGGTGCCGAAGACGACGTTGCCGCCGGAAAAGGCGTGGCTCGTCGGGGTTACCTGCCGGCTCTCGCCGCCGGCGATGTTCAGGACGACGACCCGGTCCTCCGGGGTGGCGATCTCCGCCAGCGAGCGGATGCCGAGGTAATAGGGAATGCCCTGGATGCCTTGATGGAACATGCGTTTCTCCCGGGAAGCGCGCCGTCGGTCCCTCGGGTCCGGTCGGGTCGACCTGCGCAAGAGTTCAGTGGTTTCGTCGGAGGGTTGGGTCGCGGCTCAGGCCGCCTCGGACTTCAGTCCGAGGCTCGCGGCGATTTCGGCACGGCCGCCGGCGCGCATCCATTCGTCCACGTGCTTGGCGTAGTTCACGACCTCCGAGATCGCGCTGTCGAAGCCGAAGAAGCGGTAGGGCAGCCCGAGGCTCTCCAAGGTCTCGGCGAGATTGCCCATGCCGCGCACGAGGTTCGGCCCGCCGCGCCCGACCACCACGTAGAGCGGCGTCGGCCCGTTGGCGGCGAAATGCTCGCGCAGCGCGTCGCCCATGCCGCGGAAGGTCTCGAGGATGTCGGTGTTGTTCGACTTGCCGCCGATGATGAAGAGCACGTTGGTCTGCTTCAGGAAATGCCGGTAGCAGATCGAGGCCACCGCCTTCATCTTCTCGTAGGGCGGGTTGCCGCCGAAGTCCGAGGAGATGATCGCCGCATCGCCGAGCACCTGGGTGACGAGGCTGTTGGCGCCGCCGCCGAAGGTCGGGGCGAGGATCGTGCCGCGGTCGTTGATCACGAAGACGTCCGACTGCCCCTGGTGGGTCCTGAGCTGGTTCACCTCCTGCTCGAAGGCGGTCACGTCGGCGGCGAAGAGCTGGTCGGGCAGCCCGAGCCGTGCCACGCGCGGGTCGTCGCGGTCAAAGCCGCACTTGAAGTCGCAGGCGACCGGCGTCAGCCGCCCGCCCTTGCCCGGCCGCATGCGGATCGGGTTCAGCTCGAGCGTGGTCATGCCGTAGTGGTGCACCAGTTCCCAGAGCTTCGGCAGGTGCTGGACGAGCGGCGAGATGATCTCCTTCGGCGCGCCGATGTCGGTCAGCGCATTCGCCACCACGAAGGCCTTCAGCCCGGTCAGCGCCTCGAAGGGCACGATGGCGATGTCGGATTTCGGCAGCTCCTCGATGTCCATGCCGCCGCGGTGGGTCAGCGTCATCGTCGGCGCGCGGAAGGCGGTGTTGTCGGTGATCGAGAAATAGACCTCGTGCTCGGCCGGCACCCCGGCCTCGAAGGTCACCCCGTTCGACTTGGCATAGGCGTTGCCGTGCCGGTGCTCGCAGAAATAGAGCCGCTCCTTCTCGGCCAGCGCCTCCTTCAGCGTGCGCGCCTTGCCGACCAGCCCGGCCTTGCCCTTCTTGCCGACGCCGCCGCGGAAGACCGGCTTGATGAAGATGAGACCGTGGCGGTCGATCAGCTTGCCGATTTCGTCCTCGGAGGCGTCGGGACCGAGGATCTCCGATGTCGGGAACCCGACGTGCCCGAGCAATTTCGACCCGAAGAGCATGCCATTGATCTGCATCCGCGCGTTTTCCCCTTTGCTTGGCGGTGTCGAAGCGGCACCGTCGCTCGCGCATCGCCATAGCTGCGCAGTCTGTCGCCAACCTGTCGGATACGCCCCAGCATGCGGCGCGTTCGTTTCAGCGGCATCGGCAGGCGCTTCCGAGCACGGGTCCCAATCGGGGCAGCAGGAGAAGGCGGCGGCGCGCCTGGCCTCGCCGGTTGCGATGCGTCGCCGTCCTGCCGCCATCGCTCGCCGTGCACACGGCATCGTTGGCGGACTGAAGGCGACGGGCTCCCCGCTCAGTCGGAGGCGGGTCCGAGGATGCCGTCGGCGAGTGCAGCGGTTTCGGGGCCCAGTTCCCAGGAACCGGTCGCGCCGAATTGCGCGACGTGGAGCGTGTCGTGCCACCGCCGGTCGTCGCGAAGGAAGCGGAAGGGGGCTTGCGTGGGGCAGAATACCTGATTGGCGAGCACCCACTCGAGCTGTTCCCGCACGATGCCGGGGTCGAGCGCGGGGGCACGAGCGATCACCGCCCGCACGCCGAGGTCGGGGTCGGCCGCGCAGGCCTGCCACGCCGTGCGCACGACGCGCGAGAGTGTCGTGGCGAGGTCCGGTCTCGCCTCGAGGGCGCTGGAAAGACAGAGCAGGGCGCTTGAATAGACGTCGAGGCCGTGGTCCGCGAAATAGAGGAACTCGATATCGGAACTGTCGTGGCCGCGCATGCGCATCGCGAACTTGAGGGTCGCATCGAAGCAGGTCGCCGCCAGCACCTCGCGAGCAGCGACCATCCGGTCGCGCTCGGCGGGCGCAACGACACGAAACCCGTAGCGGACGTCCCCAAGGCCGTTTCGGGCGAGGAGCAGCGGTAGGAGCCTCGCCGACGTGTCGCCGTCCGGGCCGCAGAGGACGGCGCCGTCGATGTCCTCGAGCGCAAGCGGAACGGCACGGCGATGATAGCCGAGGCTGCAGGGGCTCCGCACGTAGATGGGCATCAGGGCGCGGATGGGCGCCTCGCCGCTGCGAATTGCCCCTTCAAGGACGTTGGTCACGTCGCCGAAGCCGATCTCCGCATCTCCCGCGAGGAGCGCCCGGCTGACCTGCGAGGAACTGAATCCCTCGACGAACTCGACCTCGAGGCCCGCCTGCCGGAACAGGCCGGCATCGACGGCGTGGAGGAACGGCGCGTTCTGCCCCTGGTAGAGGTGGTTGAGTTTGAAGCGTAGCCGCATCTGACGCCCTGCGCGGGCCGCCATTGGCCCTTGGCTTTTCCATCGGTTCCGCTGCATATCTCGCGCGGGGCGTTTCGTCACGCAGAACCGCAGCTGGAGGACCGAGATGATCCAACGATTTCTGATGGCGGCCGCTGGCCTGGCGCTCGCCATGGTCACTGGGGCGGCCAGTGCGCAGGACTACCGCGAAGCCCTCGTCGAGGACGGCGTGCTGACGGTCGGGACGTCGGGATCGGCCCCGCCCTTCAGCATGACGACGCCGACCGGCGATCTGGCCGGCTTCGACGTCGATGTCGCGACCATGCTCGGCGAGGCGCTGGGCCTCGAGCCATCCTTCGAGAAGCTCGACTTCGCGGGCCTGCTGCCGGGCCTGACCTCGGGACGCTTCGACATCATCGCCTCGGGGGTGACGCGCACACCGGAACGGCTGGCCTCGGAGGATTTCATCCTGCTCTCGCCGTATATCGTGAACGGCGTCGCGATCACGCGCCGCGCCGGCGACGATGAGATCACCGGCTGGGACACGGTCTGCGGCAAGGTCATGGGTGCCGTGCGGGGCGGAACCTTCCAGAAGATCGCGCTCGAGCAGCTGCCCGCCGACTGCGTCACGGAGACCCGCGAATACCCCGGCGCCACCGAGCTCTTCCTCGATCTGCGCAACGGCAGGATCGACTTTGCCGCGCATGACTTCCTGGGTCCGAACTATCTGCTGAAGAGCGGGCAGATTTCGGATGTTGTCGTCCTCGACGACCTTCTGGCGACCATCACCCAGAGCGTCGCCGTGAATGCGGGCAACGAGCCGCTCGCCAATGCCATCGATACCCAGTTCGCGGCCTGGCGGGACGACGGGACGCTGCAGGCGCTGATCGAGGAATGGTTCGGCGCATCGATCGACTGGTCGGCCGCGGAATGACCTGACCCCGGGGCGGGCGGATGCTCGAAATCGCGTTCGCCTGGCTGCCGCAGCTGTTCTCTGCGGCGATCCTGACACTCGCGCTCGCGGCGGTCATCTTTGCCATTTCCGGGGCGCTCGGGCTTGCGCTCGCACTCCTGGTGCGCAGCGCGGCCTCGCCCTGGCCGCGTCGAGCGGCCGAGGGCTTCAGCTCGATCTTCCGGTCGCTGCCGGAGCTCGTGGTCCTCTTCTTCCTGTTCTTCGGAGGCGTGCAGATCGGGCTGGACCTGGGGGCCGTCGGCTCGACGATCGTCGCCTTCGGCCTCGTCGGCATCGCTTTCGACTACCAGGTCTTCAAGGGCGCGCTGTCGGCGATCCCCGAAGGCCAGTTCGATGGCGCGCGCGCATTGGGCCTTTCCCGTTGGCGCCTGTTCGGCCTGGTCATCCTCCCCCAGATGCTGCCCTTGGCGCGCAAGGGCTGGATCACCTACGCGATCGCCACCATCAAGCGGCTGTCGATCGCGTCGGCGGTCTCCGTGAGCGAGATCATGTACGTGACCAAGCAGGCGATCGCGGCCACCAACGAGCCGTTCCTGTTTCTCTCCATCGCCATCGGCCTCTACATCCTCATCGTCACGCCGCTCCTGGCGTTCAACGAAAGGCCCCAGAAGGCGAGGCGTTGATGCAATGGCTCTATGATCCCGCCAATATCGCCCTGCTGGCGAAGGCGTTCCTGATGACGCTCATGATCTCGACGATCGTGATCGTCGGGTCGAACCTCCTGGCGCTGCCGCTGGCGATCTATCTGCAGAAACCCGCGGCACCCCTGCGTCGGATCATCATCGCCTACAGCTTCTTCGCCCGGGCGGCACCGGTGCTTGCCATACTGTTTGTGCTCTACTACGGGCTGCCGCGGCTCGGCATCTTTCTCGAGCCCGTGCCTTCGGCGATCATCGGGCTGGTCTTCGCCTCGACGGCATACAACCTCGAGTTCCTCAGATCGGGCTTCGAGGGCATCCCTGACGGTCAGACCGACGGCGCCCATGCGCTGGGCCTGACATCCTGGCAGGTCTACCGGAAGATTCTGATCCCGCAGGCCTATGCCGCATCCGGGCCGGCCCTGTTCTCGAATGCCATTCAGATGGTGAAAGGGAGCTCGCTCGCGAGCCTCGTTGCGGTGAACGAACTCACGGCCGCCTCCACGACGCTTATCGCGGAAACCTATAGGGCCATCGAGATCCTGACCTTCGTCGGTGCTCTCTACGGCCTGATTGCCGCGGTGATCATCGGCCTGCAATGGCTCTACGAGCGCAGCCTCGGCTGGCAGCATCTGCGGCGGTGAGGGGAGGTCGGACGCCGACCCCGAGGGGCAACCGCGCCGCGCCGGGCGCTGGCACATCCCGCACACCGGAAACCTGCCGAGGTGGAGCGGCCTCCACAACCATGGTGAATACGTTCCGGCCGTTCCTCCATGGACGCCGCGGCCGGAAGCAGATTCGTTATGGGATGGAAGTCGGGTCCATGTGAGCAGGCCCGCGGGCGCTCAGACAATATGGCGCGTCAGAAGGGCCCAACTGTGCAGGTCGCGGAGGACCTTCGCGGTCGCGGCAAGGGCGAGGCCGCAGAGCGCCGCCTTCGAGAGTGTCCCCATCGTCCCCTCGACCAGCATGGCATGGGCGACGCTGCATAGGACGACCACCGCCGCCAGGGCCGTGTGGGCAAAGCGCCAGACGCGGGGCCGCAGGTGCAGACGCCGGCGCAGCCCGCCCAGGAGCGCGGCGGCGAAGAGCGCCCACATCGCGATCACGCCCCAGGCGGAGAAGGGCGTCGGCGAGGTGAACGTGAGCGCGTCGATCACGTCCGGCGGGCTGGTCACCCACAGCCCCCCGACATGCACCAGGACCGCCCCGACCAGCGCTGCCCCGGTCCAGCGATGCAGGCGCCGGCCGCGCGGGAGGCGCAGCCCCGGCAGATACCCCGCCGCCAGCAGCGGCTGAAGGAGCAGCAGCGCCATCGCGATGACCCCGGCCATGCCCGCCAGGATGTAGACTGGGTCCCGCCAGGCCAGCAGCGGGCTCGTCGCGGCGACACCGATCGGCAGAAGGATCGCCGTGCCCAGGGCCGCCCAGGCGAGGGCTGCGCGGGCCGGCCCCATTCCGGTCAGACCGGCTGCAGCACGAAATCGGCGCTGAGGCTGGTTTCCCGCGCACTCCGCATCACGGGCCGCAGGAAGACCGTCTCGAAGTCGCCGCTGTCATAGGCGAGATGGCCGTGCGGCTGCCCGAAGGCGGGCACGATCTGCGGCATCTCCAGCCGGAATGCCCCGTCGGCATCGGTCAGGGTCGCGCCGTGGCTGTGGGGATCGCGCTCGTGACCCTCGGTGGTATGCGCCCAGATCTGGATGCGCACCCCCCGCAGAGGTTCTCCGTCGCCGGCGCGGCGCACGGTGCCCGTCATCCAGAAGCCGCCGCCGCCGATCCGCTCGACGATGGGTGCACCGGGGAGGTAGTTGTTGGAGCCCCCGCGCATCGACGGCGTTGGCGCGAGGCCCCGCGCGCGGGCGGGAACGAGAACCCCGGAAACGCCCGTGGCGAGCACGAGCCCGAGAGCGGCCTGGGCCGCGAGAACGGTGCGGCGGCAGGGATGTTTCTGAATCATCCCGATCCCTCCTGTCACGCCCATCGGGCCAGCTGCCTCTCGGCCGCGCCCGTCGGGTCCGGAATGGCGTCGGACAATCGCCTGGCTCGCCAGTCTACGCCGCAATGGGCGTGCGAAGAAGCGCGCCCCACGGGATCGTGATGGCCCTGGATAGTTGCGCCTCCGGTGTGGGCGGCACCGGCACGCGGAGGGTCGATGGTACGGGCGTCGACACCAGTGAGTGGTACAGAGCCTCCCCGCCGGCATCGGCTGGGTCGAGGCCTCCAACGTCGGCAATGACACCGGCACCGCCGTGGACCCTGTCTACCAAGCGCCGTTCATGGTCGGGGGCTTGGCCGTTAGCACCGTCGTCCCGCGCTGGCGTGGCGTGTCGGAGGGCGGGCTCCACGGTCGCCCGATCTCACGCGTGAAGCCAAATGCATGGTCAGCCCGATCGACGGCACCCCCGGACCGAGCCGCCGCTCTGCCCCCGGCAGTCCGACACTTTTCCGTCGGGCATGCCTGAGCCAGCGAACGCCTGCCAGCGGGAACCGGCTGGTCCGAGGCCGACGCACGTCCTCGGTGTCCTCGCCGCTTCGATCGCGCAGTCGTGCGCGATGGGAATGCAGGCGATCAGATCCCGTTCTCCGCGAGGAATTGCGCCACGGCCTCGACGCAGACCCGCCAGGCCGGCTCGTGGTCGACCAGGATGTGGTTGCGGCTTTCCAGGGGGATGAAGCGCGCGCCGGGAATCCCCGCGGCGACCGATCGGCCCTGGTCGAGCGGGATGCGCTGATCGTGGACGGAATGCACGACGAGCGTCGGGGCCTTGACCAAGGCGAGCCGGTCCCGGACGTCGATATGGCCGAAGGCCTCCTGAAAGCGCGCCGCATTCCCGGGTGACGTCGTGAGGCGCTGGAATTCGTCGAACCAGGCGAGATCTTCCGCGCTCGCATCGGGCATGAAGGTCTGCGAGAAGATGTGGCGATATGCGGGGTTGTCGGTGCCCCAGCCGACCTCGGTCAGCTTCATGACCGCCTCGCGCCGCGCCTGCTCCTCGGGAGAGGCCAGCAGCCGCCAGCCGGCGGCGTAGCCGCTGACGAGCACGAGGCCGGTCACGCGTTCGGGATGGCGCACGGCATATTCGATCGACACCGCGCAGCCTTGCGAAATGCCGAGCAGGGGGAAGCGATCGAGGCCCAGCGCGTCGGCCACCGCTTCCAGGTCGTCGACGAAGGCATCGAAGCTCAGGTCCGCGACGTCCCAGTCCGACAGGCCGCAGCCGCGTTCGTCGTAGCGGATGAAGGTCCTGTAGCGGGCGATCGTGGCGAAGCTCCGGCCCCAGATCGGGCTCGCCCAGTCGAATTCCAGGTGATTGAGCCAGTTCGCCGCCTTGAGCAGGGGCGGGCCGGACCCGACGGTGGCGCAGGCGATCTTGGCCCCGTCGCGCGCCTGGCAGAACCCGATGCGCTGGGCGCGGAGGGCGCGCGCTCTGGGCGCTTTCGATCGCGCCCGGGCGGTCACGCTGGCGGGCCGCTTCCCGGAACCGCGCCCGGGGTCGGTGCTCCGGGGATCGGCCGCGGGCGCGGCCGGAGGGGGCGGCTCGCGCGCCGCGTCGCCCGTCGGGTGCGCCGCCCGCCAGAGCCGCGCCCATTTCTCCTTCGCGATCGGGGTGCCCCGGGGATCCGTGGCGAGTTGCCGCAGGACATCGAGATGCGCCGCCCGGGCGTCGTCGCGTTCCGCCGTCAGCCAGGACTGGAACCTCTCGTCGCCCGCGCCGTCGAGTCCGTCGAGCAGCACCATGTCCAGCTGTTGCGCCATCGCCTCGAGATCGCCGAAGTCGGGCGCGACGCGATGCTGCCGCAGCGCCTGGTAGATGGTCCTGATGTCGATCTCGACGCCGTCGACGTCGATATGAACGCGCTCCCGGTCCGCGACGATGCGCGGATGGTCGGGAGCGTCGACCACGTCGCGCAGCTTGCTCAGCGCCCAGCGCAGGGCGGCCTTGGGATCGTCGGGCTGGTCCCAGAAGAGTTCGCACAGGCGCTCGCGCCGGTGCGGCCGCCCGGTCGCCACGAGAAACGCGAGCAGCGCGCGCGCCTTCCGCGATGCGGGCAGGGCGACCTCCGCTCCCCGGGCGACGACCCGAAGCTCGCCCAGCAGGGAAATTTCGAGATCCTGCGCCATCCCGACCCCCGACACCGGAAAACAACGGCTCACCAAGGCGAATACCACCGGTCTTACAACGCTGACAACAACGGTCATGGGAGAGATCCGCGCGGCGATGACGCATCCCGCCGTGCAGACGCCCTGACCCGTATCCTCCAGGGCGGCGGAATCCCGAGCTGAAACAGACGGAGCCGAACCGATGAACCAGCACGTCCTGGACGCGTTCGACAGCCCGCTGCGTGTCGATCCCGCAGCGCTGATGGACGACCCCCACGCGGCCTTCGCCGCGCTGCGACCGGAGCATCCTGTCATTCGGCTGGGCGAGAAGCTCTATCTGGCGCTGCGCGCGCAGGAGGTGCTGTCGCTCCTGACCGATCCGCGGACCGTGCAGGTCGAGGGGCCGGATTATGTGGCGCTGAAGCAGATCCCGGACGGGGCCGCGGCACGCTTCCTGACGGACCTCTTCCTCTTCAGCAACGACGAAGCGCATCGGGCGAAGCGCGGCCTGTTCGCACGGGCCTTCGCGCACGGGGCGATGCGGGCAGCCCGCGTGCAGGTCCGCGGTGTGGCGGAAACGATCGTCGCCGACCTGCCGCGGGGCGAAAGCTTCGATTTCGTCGAGCGGATGGCGGCGCGCGTTCCCGCGGAGATGATCGCGGCGATTCTGGGTCTGCCCCGGTCCGATGCACGGCACTTCGCGCCGCGCGTCTACGATCTCGCCCGGGCGCTGACCCCGGTCTACCCGCTCCCGCATCACGCGGCGATCGAGGCGGCGGCCGGCGACCTCTTCGCCTATGTCGAGGACCACCTGCGCTTGCGGCTCGAGGAGCCCGGCGACGATCTCCTGTCGCGGCTGGCGGCGGATTGGCGGGCGAACCAGGCCATCTCCTTCGACAGCCTGGTCCATCAGATCCTCGGGATCCTCGTCGGGGGAAGCGATACCACCCGCGCCGCCTTCGCGATGCTGGTCGCGCTTCTGCTGGAGCGCCCGCGGGACTGGGCGGCCGTGCGCGCCGATCCCGGCCTCGTCCCCGGCGCGGTAGCCGAGGCGATGCGCTACGAGCCCTCGGTCGGGACCATCGCCCGATTTACGACCGCCCCGCTCGAGGTCGGAGGGCTCCTGGTGCCGGCCGGCGTGATGCTGAGCGTCAGCACGCTCTCCGCGATGCGCGACCCGGCGCTCTACGCCGATCCCGGCCGATTCGACATCCGCCGCGCCGACCATCCCCGCCTGCACCCGGTCTTCGGGCTCGGCCCGCACCGCTGCATCGGCGAGATGCTGGCGCGCATCGAGATGGAGGAAGGTCTGGCGGCGCTGGCCTCGGACGCGCCCGACATCCGGATGGAGGAACGACCGCGCATGCTCGGCTTCGGCGGGATCCGCCAGATCACGCCGATGCGGGTCCGGATCCGGTGAACCCCGGCCAGACCGCCGACTGCACGATCGGGCGGCACGAGCCTGGTTCTATCGCCGGGCGCCTGATCGCCGACTTTCCCGCGGCGGTGACGATCGCGGATCCGGAAGGCGACCGGGTGATCGCCGACAGCGAGATGGCGACGGCCCTCCTGGATTGCACCTCGCTCAGGACCGGCGAGAAGCTTTCCCGGCGATGGCCCGCGCGCCGGGACTTCGACGCCTTCCTGGCGCGCCTGCTGCCGGCCGGGCGGATCGACGACCTGGAAGTGCGCCTGCAGAAGAACGACGGCACGCAGTTCTGGTGCTCGATCTCCGCGCGCCTGATCCGGGCGGTGGACGGGCCGGTCATCCTGCTTCACATGCTGGATCTGAGCGACCAGATCGCGGCGCGCGCCGAGTTCTCCCGGCAGCGCGACGCGCTGCACGAGGCCGAGAAGCTGAGCACGCTCGGGCAGCTGCTGGGCGGCATCTCGCATGAGCTCAACAACCCGCTGTCCGTGCTCGCAGGACAGGCCCTGCTGCTCAGGGAGAAGGCGGTCGACGAGGCGACGGCGAAGCGGGCGGACCGGATCCTGAAGGCCGCCGAGCGGTGCTCGCGGATCGTGCGCAGCTTTCTGGACCTGGCACGGGGCGAGCCGGCCGAGCCCGAGCCGGTCGATCTCAACGAGACCGTGCTGCAGGCCATCGAAGCGACCATCGACGGCCTGCGGGGCGCCGGCATCGAGCCGCTGCTGGAGCTGCCGAAGGGCCTTCCGAACGCCGTCGGCGATCCCGACCAGATCCGGCAGGTGGTCACCAACCTGATCGTGAATGCACGGCAGGCGATGTTCGGAGAGACGGGCCCGCGGAGGATCTCCATCCAGACGCGCCTGGACGCCCGGACCGGCTGTCTCCTGCTGAAGGTGAGCGACACCGGGCCCGGGGTGCCGGCCGCGGTCAGTTCCCGCATCTTCGACCCGCTCTTCACGACCAAGGCGCCGGGCGAGGGAACCGGGCTGGGTCTCGCGCTCTGCCGCCGGATCATGGAGGCCCATGGCGGCGCGATCGACCTGGAACGCACCTCCGCCCGCGGATCGACCTTCATCCTCACCTTCGAGCGGCTCGATCGCGCGAACGAGGGTGGGCCGGTCCTGCGCCACGAGCGCAGCGCCCAGAACGGGCTGTCGGTGCTGATCCTGGACGATCGGCACGAGGAGGGCATCGCCCTGGCGGACATGCTGTCGGTCGAGGGCCACGAGATCGAGCTGGTGCAATCCGCCTTCGTCGGCGCCAGCCTCCTGCGCAAGCGCCGGTACGATGCCGTGCTTTGCAGGGCGGGCCTCGGCGATCTCGGGGTGGCCAGTGGCCTGAGGGCGCTCGACGAGGCCCGGCCCGGTGTGGCCGCCTCGGTGATCTTCGTTCTCGGTGCGCGGGCCGGCGACGCCACGGTCGGCGCACTCGACCAGATCGAGCGGCCCTATCTTCGGGAGCCTTTCGATCGGCGCGAGCTCTCGGACGTTCTGGAGCTTCTGGCGCTCAGGCGGGCGGCGTGAGTCTTTTGACGACAGGGGAAGAAATGACGGACAGACAGCACATAGCGGTGGTCGACGACGATCCCGACATCCGGGCGACCTTCGAGGAATACCTGACCGACCGGGGCTATCGCGTCTCGACGGTCGGGGGCGGCGAGGCGCTGCGCGACCTGATCGGGACGGGCGACGTGCCCGACGCCGCCCTCCTGGACGTCACCATGCCGGGCGAGGACGGCTTCTCGCTGGCCCGTTTCCTCTCCAGCGAGACCGGGACGCGGATCATCATGGTGACCGCCTCCGGCGAGACCGTGGACCGGGTCGTCGGGCTGGAACTCGGCGCCGACGACTACCTGGCCAAGCCGGTGGATCTCCGGGAGCTGTCCGCGCGCGTGAAGGCCGTGCTGCGGCGCCCCACGGCGCGCCGCCCGGCGGAGCCCGATCCGCGGCCGACCGCGAAGGCCGCGGCCGAGCGGGTCCGGTTCGGTCCCTGCGAGCTGGATCTCGGATCGCGGAAGCTCTTCGACGAGGACGGCCGGGAGATCTGGATCAGTTCGATGGAATTCGACATGCTGCAGGTCTTCGCCGATCGCCCGAACCGCGTCCTGTCCCGCGAGAGCCTGCTGGAGCTCGCCCATCACGGCGACTGGGACCCCTTCGATCGCTCCATCGACACCCGCATCTCGCGCCTCCGCCGCAAGATCGAGCGCGACCCCGGCAAACCCAGCGTCCTGAAGACCGTTCGCGGTGCCGGCTACATCTTCGTGGTCGAGCCATGAGGGCGCTGTCCGGAAACGCCCCGCGCATCGCCGCCGCCGTCGCCGGCTGCGCCGCGCTGTTGCTGCCGTCGCATGCCGCAGCCGCGGTGCCGGCGGAGACGCAGTACATCCTGAACACGCTCTCGTTCCTGATTCACGGAACCCTCGTGCTCTTCATGGCCACCGGCTTCACGATGCTCGAGGGCGGGCTGGTTCGCACGAAGAGCGTGTCGACCATCCTTTTGAAGAACGTCACGCTGATCGCGCTCGCCGCAATCGGTTTCTGGGCCACCGGCTACAACCTGATGTTCACCGGCGTCGACGGCGGGCTCATCGGCACCCTCGGTCCCTGGTCGCCGGACGACGCGGCCGCGCGGGCCGGGGACTATGCCGGCGCGGCCTCCGCCTCGGCCTGGCTCTTCCAGTGCCTCTTCGCGGTGACGGCGGTCTCGATCATCTCCGGCACGCTGGCCGAGCGGATCCGGCTCTGGCCCTTCTTCATGTTCGTCATGATCATGTCGACGCTGCTCTATCCGATCCAGGGCGCCTGGGGCTGGGGCGGCGGCTGGCTGGGCGCGCGCGGCTTCCTCGACTTCGCCGGCGGGACGCATGTGCATGCCACGGCGGGCTGGGCGGCCCTGGTCGGGGCGATCGTCCTCGGGCCGCGGCGCGGGCGCTTCCTGCGGGACGGAAGCCCGCGCACGCTGCCCGCCTCGTCCCTGCCGCTCGCGACGCTCGGCACGATGATCCTGTGGCTCGGCTGGCTCGGCTTCAACGGCGGCTCGCTCGGCTCGATGTCCTCGGCCGCGGACGTGATCACCATAGCGCAGGTCTACGTGAACACGATCATGGCGACCTGCGGCGGGATCGTCGCGGCCGTGGTGCTGCTGCAGGGGACGAGCAGCAAGGTCGACCTGACGATGGTCCTGAACGGGGCGCTGGCGGGGCTCGTCAGCATCACGGCCGGACCGGATACGCCGGGAATCGCCGGCGCGATCCTGATCGGGGTGATCGGCACCGTCCTGATGCTCGCGACCACCCAGCTGCTCCTGAGGCTCAGGATCGACGACGTGATCGGTGCGGTGCCGGTCCATCTGCCCTGCGGTATCTGGGGGACGCTCGCGGTGGCCTTCAGCAATCCGGACGCGAGCCTGGTGACGCAGCTCCTGGGCGTGGTGTCGGTCTCGGCCTTCATGATCGCGGCATCCACCGCCGTCTGGATCGCGCTGCGGCTCCTGATGCGGCTGCGACTCACGCAAGGCGAAGAGGCGATCGGAATCGATCGCGTCGAGACAGGGGCGCTCGCCTATCCGGAATTCGCCACAAGGGCGATAATCGGCGTGGACTGAAAAAATTCGCGGCGCCTCGAAGGGCGCCGTGTAACAAAAGACACAATATTTATAGTAGCGGACGAATTACAGACAAGTACACATAGTACAAACTCCTCATCGATGAAGGCGATGCCAGTGCATCGCGATCGTATTGCAGAGATGAGGAGACGCTATCATGAGCATCGTTTTCGACCCCGCGAGCGCCACCAAGCCGCGCGGATGGGCATTGCTGGCCGGATTCTGGCACCGGTTTGCCGGAGAGCCGGCAGCCGACACCGAGGAGCGGAAGTCCGCCCGGGCGATCAGGCAGCTTTCCCGGCTCGACGATTACGGGTTGAGCGACATCGGGCTCTGCCGATCGGACCTGACGCCGGAGGGTCTGGCGGATGCGGCCGCGCGCCGTGCCCGGCGCCAGGCGGCCCTCGACGCCGAGATCGCGCAGTCCGCGCCCCGGCGAACCTGCGCGTGAAAACCACTTCCGGAGATACCGACATGACAAGCATGTTCGCCGGCGCGGGCCAGCAGGGTACCGTGCAGCTCAATGCCGCAGCGCGCGTCTCGCCGGGGACCCGGCGCCTCGAGGTCTCGATCGAGGAGGCAGGATCACGCGCGCGCGTGTCCCTGCGCGGGTTCCTCGATTCGGCCTCCGCGGCGTCCGTCTACGACGCGATCGTGGCAACCGCGGCCGTCCCCGGTCGGCGGCTGCAGATGGATCTGAGCGGCCTCGACGCCGCGACCCGGACCGGATGCCGCGCCATCTTCGTCGCCGCCAAGCTGCTGCATGGCCGTGGCGGCGGCGTGACGATCTTCGGCGCCCGCCCGAACGTCCTGCGGATCCTCGCGAATGCCGGATTCGACGCTCTGCTCGAGTTCCGCGATGGCGCGGTTCCGGACGAGGCTGCCGCAAGGTCGGCCAGGAAATCGGGCCGCCTGCACATCGCCTCCGCCGGGATCCCGCCGGGCCTCACGCGCGACCGGTTCGCCGGAAGGGGCCGGTCGTGATCGCCGCCGATCTCATGCAGGAGGCGCCGGCGATCCTGACCGGGGTCGCCGCGGCGCTCTGCCTGACGGCGGCGCCGATCTTCCGCGCCCGGCGGACGATCCTGCTCGTGCAGCTCGCAGCCGCGCTCTGCTTCGCGGCGCACTACTTCTGCCTCGGCATCGCCGTGGCGGGAGCGGTCAACATCCTCAACGGCTTCCAGATCGGGGCGGCGCTCTTTGCCGGCCGAAGCGCGGCGATGAACCGGCTCGGCTATGCGCTGATCGGCCTGATGGTGCTCGTCGGCTTCTGGTTCTGGCAGGGCCCGGTCTCCGGGCTGAGCGTCATGGCGACCGTTCTCATCGCCCTGGCGCGCATGCAGCCGAGCCAGCTGGGCCTGCGGGTGCTGCTTCTGGCCGGCGGATGCTTCTGGGCGGGACACGACCTCGCCGTCGGCGCCTGGATCGCGCTCTCCGCCGATATCGGAGCCCTGTTGATGGGCCTCGTGGCGCTCTCGTCGCTCCTGGTCCGCGTGAGCATCGAGTGGCGCCCGTCGACCCCGGCCCAGGCGGCAGCCGCCGCCTGAGCCTTCCCGGACCATGCGCGTGCCGCATGGTCCGCCCCGTCGCCGCGGCACCCGTCCGGGGCCGCCGCGACGTCCACCACCGCCGCTCGATCGGAGCGGGTGCAACCAAAGGAGACAGCCATGAAGTTCCTTCTCTACGCCATCCCCGGCCTCGGAGACCGCCGCCGGCGCGACGAAGCCCGGCTCCGGGAGATGCCGGATTACCTGCTCGAGGACATCGGCCTCAGCCGCGAGCATATCAATGCGCTGAAGCGGCGGCGCTTCTCCTGAGGCGCGACGCGCCTCGATCCCCCACCCAGTCGTTTGCGGTTGCGGCGATATGATTGTCCCGGCGCAGGTAGCCTCGAACTGGTGGTGTGTCCTGGCCACCTGGCGCCGGGCCTTTGGCCTCGAGACCGATCCCGCGATGGACCTGCGGATGCGGATGGCGGCCCGGCCGGATCGGTCGGGCCGCCGTCGCGTCGGCTCGGGCCTGATCGCCGCCTAGGCGCCGTGCCCGGCCAGCCGCCGGCGGTGCCTTTTGCCATCGCAGGCGCCATCCGCGATCAGGCGCAGGCGCGGAACGATGGCAGCGACGAAAACCGGTGCGTCGCCCCGCCCGAATGGGCGGCAATGTATCGATCGCGAATGCCGGGATCGGCGAAGGGCCCGTCGCCGCGGGTGTTTGGTTCCGAAACGAGATGGTCGGGATGTAGTCTGGAGCGTTCTTGCTCCGAGCTCCACTTCACTGAAATGAACTGGAAGATGGCGAGACCGGTCGTCGTCACGATGGAACCGCTGTCCACCACTTGTTAGGGCGCGCCAGCATCTCCTTCCTCGAACGCTGCTTGCCGGCATTTTCGGCCGAATGGCCGCCCATCGCCGTAGCCCTCGAAAAATCATCGGCGGCCCCGGCGATATTGGATTAGGGTGTCGGGGCGCCACCGGTCACCGCAGCGGCAAGCCGATCGGCGCAATCCGGCGCGACCCCGGCCGTGCCGGCTCGATCGAATGGAGCACCGCAATGAACCGCATGATCGGCTGCTGCACCTGGATCTTCGGCCCGGCACCGCTCGAGGACATCGCCGTCCGGGCGGCGCGCGCCGGTCTCGACGGCGTCGAGCTCTTCGGGGACGTGGAGGGGACCGACCCGGGACGCGCGAAGGCGACGCTCGAAGGCCAGGGGCTGTCCGTCTTCTCGATCACGCCGGCGGACGCGGACATTTCGCATCCGGATACGGCGGTCCGGGAGGCGGCGCTGGCCTATTACGATCGCCTTGTGGACTGGGCCGCGCAGCTGGGTCGCCCGCTGATCTCCTGTCACGGGCAGGTGACCCGGATCAAGCCGGTATCCTCGCAGGAGGAGGAGGACGCGCTGCTTCTCGATGCCGTCCGCCGGATCTGCGGCGCGGCCGGGAAGCGCGGGCTCGAGGTCGTCTTCGAGATCCTGAACCGCTACGAGACCCATCAGGTGCGAACGGTTCGGGCGGGGCTCGAGCTTCTCGCCCAGGCCGGCGCGGACAATCTCAAACTCCTGCCGGACGCCTATCACATGAACATCGAGGAGGCCGATCCCGTCGCTGCCCTGCTGGCCGGCGGCGGAAGGATCGGTCTCTATCACGCCGCCGACAGCAATCGCTGCGGCGTCGGCGAGGGCCATACCGACTTCGCCGCGCAAATGGCTGCCCTGAACCGGATCGGCTATGGGGGGCCGATCATCCTCGAGACCAATGCTCCCGGACCCAACCCCTTCACGCCGGTCAAGGGCAGTGACACTCTGGACGTCGTCGAAGCGCAGCTTGCGGCTTCGGCACTGGCGCTGAAGCGGATGGGCGCATGAGATTCGGCCGATGGGCCGAAGAAGAGGGCCGCCCGGGCGGCCTCAAGCAGCAACCCAGAAGGGGGGAAATCATGAAGCATTTCATCAGAGGCGCACTCGCGGCGAGCGCGATCGCCGTCGCCGCGCCGGCTCTCGCGCAGAACATCATCGTGGTGGCGCATGGCCAGGCCAACGACCCGTTCTGGTCGGTGGTGAAGAACGGCGTCGACCAGGCTGCCAAGGATACCGGCGCCAGCGTGGATTTCCGCTCGCCCGAGACCTTCGACATGGTGGCCATGTCCCAGCTCATCGACGCCGCCGTGAACCAGGAGCCCGACGGGCTCGTGGTCTCGATCCCCGACGCCGACGCGCTGGGGCCATCGATCGAGCGGGCCGCGCAGGCCGGCATCCCGATCATCTCGATGAATTCGGGATCCGACGTGGCCCACGACCTCGGCGCGCTGCTCCATGTCGGGCAGGACGAGTTCACCGCCGGAAAGATCGCCGGCGAAGCGCTGGCCGAGATGGGCGGCACCAAGGGCATCTGCGTCAACCAGGAAGTCGGCAACGTCGCGCTCGACCTCCGCTGCGAGGGCTTCATCGAGGGCTTCGGGGGCAACGCCGAGGTCCTGCCGACGGGCAACGATCCGACGGAGGTCGAATCAAAGGTCCGCGCGGCGCTCGACGCCGATCCCGAGGTCGACACGGTCATGGCGCTCGGCGCGCCCACCGCTGGCGAGCCTTCGGTCGCGGCGGTGAAGGCCGTCGGCCGCGGTGGCGGCGACGTGAAGGTGGCGAGCTTCGATCTCTCGGCCGGCTTCCTGCAGGCGATCGTCGACGGCGACGCGGCCTTCGCCATCGACCAGCAGCAGTTCCTCCAGGGCTACCTTCCCGTGGTCTTCCTGGCGCTCAACGCCAAATACGGCCTCGTCCCGGGCGGCGACGTGCCCTCCGGCCCGAACCTGATCACCCAGGACAAGGCCGAACAGGTGATCGAGCTGTCCGCGCAGGGCATCCGCTGACCGGCGGCATCGTCTGAAACCGGGGGCGGCGCCGCGGCGGTCCGCCCCCGACCGGAAATGACGGGGGGAAACATGACCCAAGCAAATGCTCATACCGTCGACGAGCGGCTCAAGGCGGAATCGTTCGGCTCGAAACTCATGAAGCGGCCGGAGCTCGGCGCGATCGCGGGCGTGGTCCTGGTCGTCCTCTTCTTCCTTGTCACGGCCGACCGGTCGATGTTCACCATGGCGGGCTTCATGAATTTCATGACCCCGGCCGCGCAGCTCGGGATTCTGGCCATCGGCGCCGCGCTCCTGATGATCGGCGGCGAGTTCGACCTCTCCATCGGCTCGATGGTGGCCTTTGCCGGGCTGTTCTTCGCCGTCTGCGTGGTGAACTGGGGATTGCCGCTGATCGTCGCGATCCCGGCGACCTTCATCTTCGCGGCGCTGGTCGGTTCGATCAACGGCACCATCGTGATCCGCTCGGGCCTGCCGTCCTTCATCGTGACACTGGCGTTCCTCTTCATCCTGCGTGGCCTGTCCCTGGTGGGGCTGAAGCTCGCGACCGGCGGCTCCACCCAGCTCCGCGGCGTGCGCGAGGCCGTCCAGGGCGACTGGCTCGCCCCCGTCTTCTCGGGCGACGCCTTCAAGGGCCTTTTCGAGGCGCTCGGCCGCGCCGGACTCGTGGAGACCTTCAACAACGGCGCGCCGAAGGTGCCCGGCATCCCCGTCGAGATCGTCTGGTTTATCGCAATGGCGATCGGCGCGACCTACGTGCTCTTGCGCACGCCCGTCGGCAACTGGATCTTCGCCAGCGGCGGTGATGCGAACGCGGCCTCGAACTCCGGCGTTCCGGTGAAGAAGGTCAAGGTCTCGCTCTTCATGCTGACGGCCTGCTGCGCCGCGCTCGTCGCGATCATCACGGTGATGGATTCGGGCTCCACCGACGCCCGCCGCGGATTCCAGAAGGAGTTCGAGGCGATCATCGCGGCGGTGATCGGCGGCTGCCTGCTGACCGGCGGCTACGGTTCGGCGATCGGCGCCTTCTTCGGCGCGATCATCTTCGGCATGGTGGTCATCGGGCTGACCTATACCGATTTCGATCAGGACTGGTTCCAGGTTTTCCTGGGCGGCATGCTCCTGATCGCGGTCCTGTTCAACAACGCGATCCGCAAGCGCGTGACGGGGGAGCGCTGAGATGACCCAGGACACGACCTTCCATCACGGCGACGCCCCGAGCGTCGCATCCATCATCGAGATGCGGGACATCGAGAAGCACTTCGGCAACATCATCGCGCTCGCCGGCGTCAGCTTCGACGTGCGCCCCGGGGAATGCCACTGCCTCCTGGGCGACAACGGCGCCGGCAAGTCGACCTTCATCAAGACCATGTCCGGCGTGCACAAGCCGAGCGCCGGCGAGATCTTCTTCGAAGGCAAGCACATGGACTTCGACAGCCCGCGCGACGCCATGGAGGCGGGCATCGCCACGGTGTTCCAGGACCTGGCGATGATCCCGCTGATGAGCGTGACGAGGAACTTCTTCATGGGGCGCGAGCCGACCAAGGGCAGGGGTCTCTTCAAGCGCCTCGATGCCGCGAAGGCCAACAGGGTGACGGTGGAGGAGATGCGCAACATGGGCATCAACCTCCGCGGCCCCGATCAGGCGGTGGGAACGCTCTCGGGCGGCGAGCGCCAGACCGTGGCGATCGCCCGCGCGGTCTATTTCGGCGCGAAGGTGCTCATCCTCGACGAGCCGACCTCGGCGCTCGGCGTGCGGCAGACCTCGAACGTCCTGGCGACCATCGACCGGGTCCGCAAGCAGGGCATCGGCGTCGTCTTCATCACGCATAACGTGCGGCACGCCATGTCGGTGGGCGACCGCTTCACGGTGCTCAACCGCGGCAAGACCCTCGGCACCGCCAAGCGCGGCGACATCACGCCGGAACAGCTCCAGGACCTCATGGCGGGTGGCCAGGAACTCGCCCAGCTGGAAGGCTCGCTCGGCGGGACCGTCTAGAACGACCGGCGCCCCGCCCGGGGCGCCGACCCAGCTCGACGGGCAGGTCCGGCCTTCGACCGAAACGGGCATGATCCGCTTTGCCGGAGCCGGCCCTTGCTGCAGAATGGTGCAGGGTCGGGCCACCGGGGGAGCATGACAGATGGCCGGAATCGGGTTGTTCGGCGCGGGCGGCCATATGGGCACCACGCTCATTCGGGCGATCGGCGAGAGCCCGCTCTGCACCCTCGCAGGGGGGTGCGAGCGGCCCGACGCGCCGGCCGTCGGCCGGGACCTGGGGGAGCTCGCCGGGCTCCGGCCTCTCGGCCTCCTCGTGACGGACGATCCCGGTGCGCTCTGCGATGCCTCGGACGTCGTCGTCGACTACAGCGCCGCCTCGGCGACGATGGTGCTCCTGCCCGTGGCCGTCGCGCGGCGGACGCCGCTCCTCGTCTGCACCACCGGCTTCGGCGAGGCCGAGCGCGAGGCCTTCGCCGAGGCGGGGCGCGCCATCCCGGTCATGCTCGGGGCGAACATGAGCCGGTCGGTCCTGGCGATGTACGAGCTGGTCCGCACCGCCGCGCGGCGGCTCGGCGAGGAGTTCGACATCGAGATCTTCGACTTCCATCCCTGGGACAAGATCGACGCCCCGTCCGGCACCGCGCTCGAGCTCGCCGAGCATGCCGCCGCGGGCCGCGGGGTCGCGCTGGCGGACGCCATGGTGACGGCGCGGCATGGCGAGACCGGCAAGCGCCGGCGCGGCGCGATCGGCTTCTCCTCGGCGCGCGGCGGGGACGTGCCGGGCGAGAACTCGGTCTTCTTCGCCGGCCCGGGCCAGCGGCTCGAGATCATCAGCCGCGTGACCGACCACCGCGCCTTCGCCGGCGCGACGCTGGAGGCGGCCGTCTGGCTGGCCCGGCAGGGGCCCGGATTCTACGGCATGGAGGACATGGCTGCCGGATAGGCGCGGGAACTTGCCGGTTCGCGGGAGCCGCCGCGCGGCGTTCGGCGCCGAACGCGCCGCAACCCGCATCCCTCGGGACGGGGAACATGCCCGGCGGAAAGAGGGAAGCCGCGGCGGACAGGCCGCGGCTTCCCGATCTGCGCTCGGATCAGAGGCAGGGTAGGGGAGGCCTTACTCGGCGGCGCTCAGCTGCCCCTGGCCTCCGTTCGAGTACTTCTGCCGCATCTCGTCCTCGAACTCCTCCAGCGTCTTGCCGCGGGTCTCGGGCACCATGGTCGCGATGAAGACCAGCGCGACGACGCCCAGCACGGCGAACATGAAGAAGGTCGGCGCGATCCCGAAGGCGGCGACGAGCGGCGGGAAGCCGAAGGCGACCAGCGCATTGGCCATCCAGAGCACGAAGACGCAGGTCCCCATCGCGAAGCTGCGGATCTTCAGCGGGAAGATCTCGGCCAGGAGCAGCCAGACCAGCGGCCCGATCGTGCCCTGCATCGAGAAGACGAAGCCGATCACGAAGAGCATGATCACATAGGCCTTGACGATGCCGTCCGGCAGCAGGAACGCCGACAGTCCGACCAGGATGTGGAAGAACGTGGTCAGCGCGAAACCGCCCAGCAACAGGGTCCGCCGGTCGAACTTGTTCATGATCAGCATGCCGACGGTGATGCCCAGCACGCTGAAGAGGCCGTTGAGCGTATTGGCGATGATCGCGCCATTGCTCGAGAAGCCGGCTTCCTGCAGAAGCTGCGTGCCGTAGTACATGATCGAGTTGATGCCGGTGAACTGCTGGAAGATCCCGAGTCCCGCTCCGATGATGATCAGCCGCATGATCCAGGGTTCGCGCAGGTCGGACCAGCCGCCCATCTGCGCCTCTTTCTCCTCCTTCGCCAGGGCGCGGACCTCGGCCATCTCCGCCTCGGCCCGCTCGGGCGAGCGGACCTGCCTGAGGACCGCCAGAGCTTCGGCGTCCTTGCCCTGCGATGACAGCCAGCGCGGGCTTTCCGGCATCCGCAGCATGCCGAAGAAGAGCGCGAAGGCCGGCAGCACCGCGACGATCAGCATGAAGCGCCAGACCGATTCGTTTTCACCCCAGATGTTGAAGATGATCGCGTTGATGACGAAGGCGGCGAACTGGCCGAGAACGATCATGAACTCGTTGCGCGTCACCAGGCTGCCGCGCTGCTCGTAGGGGGAGATTTCGGCCAGATAGATCGGCACCGTCGCCGAGGCCCCGCCGACCGCCAGTCCGAGAATGAAGCGGAAGAACGCGAGGATGAGCCAGTTCGGCGCCAGCGAGCAGCCGATGGTGCCGATGCCGAAGATGACGGCAAGGATCAGGATGTTCTTGCGGCGTCCGTGAATGTCGGCGTGCTTCCCGCCGATCAGCGCCCCGATCGCGGCGCCGAAGATCAGGATGCTGACGACGAACCCCTCCTTCGCGGCGGTCAGGCCGAGATCGGCCTTCATCGGCTCGAGCGCGCCGTTGATGACGCCGGTGTCGTAGCCGAAGAGAAGGCCGCCGAAGGTCGCCACCACGGCGATCAGGCCGAGGCGCCTGCTGTGTGCGCCGGGTGAGTCCGGTGGCAAAGGCACGTGTGCTGGTGCGGCTCCATGTGTCATATTTCGCTCCTCCATTTTGATTGGGTCGTTTTGATGTCCCCGCGCGAAGACAGGGCACAGAACAAACCTCTTCCTCCACGGCCGCTGCTTCTCAGCGGTTCGTGTTGTTCTCACGATCTTCGGTGATTGTTTTGGGCTGCTGGTCCGGTCCCGACGACGCCGACAAAAAAGGCGCGGGAGTTCGGCTAGCCTGCCCGGTCATCCTGACGATGACGGATCGCTGTACTTCGTGGCTGAAAGATCGGTGTGCTGGCCCTCCCCTGCGGTGACAGGAAATCAATGCCACGGAACCGGCCCCCGGGCAGCAAATGTATTGATGATTTATCGGCAGGACCTACCATCGCCGCACGATCGAGGGGAGGGAGTGGCGATGACGAAGCGGCGCAAGCGCGGGCCCCGGTTTGCCGAGATCGCCGCCCTGGCCGGGGTCTCGGAAGCGACCGTCGACCGGGTCCTGAACGAGCGCGATTCGGTCGCCAAGGCGACGCGGCTGCGGGTTCTGGAAGCCGCCGAGCAGCTCGGCGTGCCGCGGATCCTGCCCAAGACCGATCACGAGATCGTCCGCCTGGACATCTTCCTGCCTCGAACCCAAACGCCTTTCCTGCGCAGTCTCTCGGCATGCCTGCGCGACGGAGTCGCGATGCTGGACCGGCGAGTCGTGGTCCATCGCAGCTATCTGCCCGAGAACGACGGCGCCGCCATAGCCGCCGCCCTGCGCAACCCGCGCCACCCCCGCGCCGGCTTCATCCTCGCCGCACCGGATCTGCCGGAGATCTGCGCGGCGGTGGCGGAGGCGCTGGCGCGGGGCGAGAAGGGGGTGGCGGTGGTGACCGAGCTGCCCGAGCTTGCCTATGTCGGCATCGACAACCGCCAGGCGGGAAAGGTGGCGAGCCACCTGATGGGCCGGCTGACCAGCGTGCCGGGGCGGGTCATCGTGTTCGGCGGCGGAACCTCCATCCGCGCGCATCGGGAGCGGCATGACGGCTTCCGCGAGGCGCTGGCGGATTTTCCCCACCTCGCCATCGATCCGGTCGATCTCAGCACCCACGACGATGCGGAGCGGTGTTTTCTCAGGACGCGTGCGGCGCTCGCGGCCGACGGGCCGCCGGTCGTCGGCATCTACAATTCCGGGGCGGGATCGCCGGGCATCGCCCAGGCCCTCGCGGATCATTCTGGCCCGCGCCCCAACTGGATCGGGCACGAGATATCGGACGATCACGTGGAATTTCTCCGCCGGGGTCTGATGGATGTCGCGATCGACCAGGATCCCGCCGGACAGGCCCTCGCGGCGCTCCAGACCCTGCTCCAGGCGGTCGGGGTCACGGACCGGCCGCCCTGGGCCTCGCGCGGCGAGCTGCGCGTCTACACCCGCTACGTCCCCGGCGTCACGCTGCCCGGTGAGACCCTGCCGCTCCTCTACCCGTCATCGTGATCCGCGGTGTGGCGCGATGCCCGGTCTGGTCGCCCGGAGGCGCGCGTCGAAGGGCGAGGGCGAAGCGACGATCCCGCCGGTCGGTGGGGCGGGGCGGCCCGGGTTGGATGGAAGACTGCGGCAAGGGGCACCGGCATGCGTGGACACCCCACCTGCTCGGCTCTTATTCGACAGCTGATGCATATCCATCAGCACCGCCATCGCCTTCGAGCCGGTGACGTTGCAGGGTAGAGCGGCACACGCAGCCATCGACACCCGAAACCGGGCCCGGGAGCGCCAACCCGGCCCGGAACGACCGCAGGTAGGACATCCGGATGCCGCCATCGCTTCGGGGCCGGGAAGCAGCGGTCGCCGCCATCGGGGCAAAGCCGTCGCGACGGTCCGCCGGGGCGCCGCCGCTCCCTTTCTTCCCGACGAACGAGGCAGGTGAATCATGAGCCCGACCAACGAACCCGATCCCGTCCGCTGGGGCATCCTCGGGGCCGGCCGGATCGCCGAGGGCGCGGTCCTGCCCGCGCTCGGCAAGAGCCCGGCCGCCCGGGCCCATGCCATCGCGGCGCGCGACCGGGATCGTGCAGTGGCCATGGCCGGGCGCTGCAGTGTCGAGAAGGCCTATGGCTCCTATGACGCATTGCTCGCCGACCCGGCGGTCGAGGTCGTCTATGTCGCGCTCCCGAACCATCTCCATGTGGAATATGCGCGGAAGGCGGCGAAGGCGGGCAAGCACGTGCTGGTCGAGAAGCCGGTGGCGCTGACCCGCGCGGAGTTGGTGGCGTTCGACGGGGTCGACCCACGGCTTCGCATCGCCGAGGCCTTCATGGTCCGCCACCAGCCGCGCTGGCAGGCCCTGCGCGCCCGCCTCGCCGGCGGCGAGCACGGGGAGGTGTGCACGGTGTCGAGCCTGCTCTCCTTCATGATGACCAGGGAGGACGATTTCCGCACGCGGCCTGAATGGGGCGGCGGCGCGATCTACGATCTCGGGTGCTACACGGCGATGGCCGCACGCTTCGTCTTCGGCCGCGAGCCGCTGCGGGCGCTCGCCGAATGCCACCGCGACGCGCGCGGGATCGACATGTTCTCGAGCGTGATCCTCGACTTCGGGCGGGGGCGTCATGCGGTCTTCGCGGTCTCGCTGGCGCAGGCCTCGGCCCAGAGTCTCCAGGTCGTCTGCGAGCGGGCCTGCATCGACCTGCCGAAGGCCTATGTGCCTTCGCGGACCGAGCCGAATCTGATCCATATCGACCTGTCGCAGGACCATGCGAAATCGGACCTGACGACGCTGGAGTTCGCGCCGCTCGACCAGTACGAGGCGGAGGTGACCAACTTCTCCCGCGCGGTGCGCGGCGAGACCGTGCCGTTCTACGGGCTCGACGATGCGCGGGCGAACATGGCCGCGGTCGATGCCATTTTCGAATCCGCCCGGACGGGAGCCTGGGCTGCAGTGGAGGGAGCGTGACCATGCCGATCAATTTCGCGATCATCGGGGCCGGGCGCATCGCCAATGTCCATGCGGGCGCGATCCGCGGCAACCCGGACGCCCGGCTCGTCGCCGTCGCCGACGCGCTGCCGGCGGCGGCGGCGGCCTTCGCGGACAGATGGGGCTGCATCGCGCGCGACCTGGGCGAGATCGCCGCCGACCCGGATGTCGCGGCGGTGCTGATCTGCACGCCGACCGATACCCATGCCGATCTGATCGAGACCTTCGGGAGGGCCGGAAAGCACGTCTTCTGCGAGAAGCCGGTCGACCTCGACGTCGGCCGGGCGCACGAGGTCGTCGCGGCGGCGGAGGCGGCGGGGGCGAAGCTGATGCTGGGCTTCAACCGGCGCTTCGATCCGCATTTCCGGGCGGTCCGCGACGCCATCGACGCGGGGCGGATCGGGGCGGAAATGCGGATCGAAG
>ERZ795053.1168-NODE-1168-length-33509-cov-18.439439_pt1 | contig 33509 bp, 28 predicted proteins | sample MGYA00375137_ERZ795053 | MGnify/ENA primary metagenome ERZ795053 (study PRJEB30182, sample SAMN05720284) | activated sludge metagenome | isolation source: Anaerobic digester | place: Hong Kong | collected 2014-12-17 ...
AGCCCTGATGTCAGTTTCGCGTCCAGATCAAAGAGGATTGAACTTATTACTGAATATATCGCTGCTGGCATGAATGACTGTATCTGAATTACTGTTTCAACAGTATGGTCAAGTTCGACAAAACTCAGTGTAATGAAAGTGAGAAAGGGGAGTATTAAGAATTTTGAAACTGCAAGAGCTGACTGTTCTTTAAAAGCTGCTGATATATGGCCCGGTTGAAAGTTGATTCCAAGGGTGAGATAATAAACAGTAATTGCCGCGAAAAGCAGATAATCCAGGGGGAAAAACATATCAGGCCTCTGGATACTGAATCCCTGAAAAACCAGCGCGGCAATAATTGCAGCAAGCGGGAGGTTCTGGAGATTGAAAAAGAAATTGATAAAATCCCTGAATGTTGCGGCCGGTTTTTCTCCGGAATCGGGATTGTGTCTTACTGACGCGTATTTAGCAAAGGGGAAGATAAAAACAAAAACGAATGGCAGGTAATAAACAACATAAATAGTTGCAAGTGCCAGCCCCTGTTCGCCTGCTATTAGATAGCAGATAAGGCCGCCAAGAGTCATCCCCTGGTTCGCAAGAGTTGAACTTATAAGGTAGGAATCAGCAGAAATTCCATCAAGCTTTAGAACTTTAAGCATGGCTTTACCGAGCAGAAATCCTATGATAACAGTGGAAATCCCTGCAGCAGGGAGTATTGCAACTTCAGCATGGAGTTTCATCCCCCATATTGTCCAGAAGAGTATCAGCGGCTCGAGAAAGAAGAGGTTTACCCTGATTAGCCTTTTTGCTGTTGATTGCGGGGATAAAATTTTACCCCGGAGAATTGACCCGGCGAAAAAGGGTATTATAATCAGGGCCCATATTAGTATGAATTTTAATTCAATATTCATGATAATACCTGAAGGTTAGCTGCTGATAATATACTGAATTTTCAAGTTGGAAAAATATAAGATAGTTCCGGATTTAAATATATGTAAAGAGGTGTGGAAATCAGGATTTAGTGTTATCATTTTTTTTATGTTTTATTCTTAAGCTTCTTGATTCATGAACAAAAGTTACAAGTTCTGCCAGCCAGTCCAGGCGCTGTTCATGAGTAAGATCAGTGAAGCAGGTATGCCCGTCAAAAAGGGAGGAATCAAGAGTTGCTATTTGTTTTCTGAAATCAGCAAGATCTTTATCTTTTTCCAGGTTATTCATCTATGCCTTCCATTATTTTAAGAAGTTCCCTGATATCAGTTATATCTTTCTCCCGCGGCGGGATTACTTCTCTTTTCATTTCAATGAGTTTTACTATCGATATAACAGGAATACTGTATCCATCAAGTTTAATAATTGAGGCGTCTTCAATCAGATTATTATAAAGATCATCCCTTCCCAGAAAAATATCAACCTGCCTGTAGGGATTTTGAATGTCGATAAAAGTATATACTAATGCGTTTTTCTCTTCATGCATTATTTTTCTTTTTTCAGGGGAGAGAAGGGTTTCCGGAGGCACAGGTACTCTGGGGGACATCCCCAGAGATTTCATGACTGTAATAAGAGAGTAGAGGTTTTCCTCATCCATTGAAACTGCTACGTCAATGTCCATGGTTAGTCTTTCAACACCATGAAGAACAACAGCGACTCCTCCGCAGAGAACGAATTTAATTTTATTCTTTGCCAGCGCTATGAGTATGTCTTTGAGGTGATTATTCATAAATTTACAAAACAGGGTTTAGCGGGGGATGTCAACAATCTTTCAGACAGGCACCCCCCCATGTGAAACTTATTTAATTTTCCGCCAGTCTCTACCTTTAAGATCAAGCCCCATCTGCCCGCCGGGATTCATTATATTATTCGGATCAAGATGTTTTTTTATCGCCCGAAGTATATTCATTTGCTGAGTTCCCAGGTGCCTCTCCATCCATGGGGCTATCATTTTACCGACACCGTGGTGATGGCTTAAACTGCCGCCGCTCTTTTCAATACTGTCGATTACCCCTGACTGAAAGTCTGTGTACTCTTTAACTCCATTATCCTTCATGATGAAAATAAAGTAGAGGTTTGTCCCCTGGGGATAGAAATGTGATCCATGGGTCATGCATATAGTTTCAGGGCGTGCCTTGATGAATTTACGCACCTCCTGGTGTACTTTGTGAAGATTATCCCACCTGACCCCTGTTTCCAGAGTATCAATAAGAATTCCGTAGTCCTGAAGATCCTCTCTTAAATATGGATCTTTATACCTCCCCGGTTCCCACATTTTTGAAGGGAGGCCTGTTATATACATACCGCCGTGCTTTTTGCAGATCTTTTTAACATGTTTCTTTACATTTTTAGCGAAGGATTTTTCACCTTCAGCAGTTCCGAGGAAAAGGCATCTCTGCATCGGTTTAAAACCGCGGAGCTGCATCAGTTTATCAAGTATAGTTCCGTCAATGCCGTAAAGTTTCAGGCCGATATGGGTCTCCTCCTCGTCAGAAATTCTGAAAACAGCAGGCATCCCGAATTCACCCTGTGAAATTTCACGTCCGGCATCTATGGCAGCCTCAAAAGTAGGAAATATAAATCCGAAGTATTTCCTGTTTTCAGGCATATACCTGAAAATCTTGAGAGTAAGCTCAACCAGAACACCGAATGATCCTTCGCTCCCCTTGAGTATATCATTTACTTTAGGCCCTGTTGCAGTGGCAGGGTAGTCAAGAGTAGTAATCTCACCGGCAGGTGTGATATAAGTCTGTGAGAGCACAAGGTCATAAGCGTCACCGTAATATGATGATGCCTGGCCGGAGCCGAGAGCAGCTACCCATCCTCCGGCAGAAGAAAACTCGAATGATTGCGGAAAATGTCCGCAGGTATAGTTAATCTCTGATTTATAAATTTCTTTCGCATTGTTTAGAGTTCTTTCAAGATCCGGCCCCATTATCCCTGCTTCAACAGTTACTGTCTGGTTGAGTTCATTTAACTCAAGGATCTTATTCATGTGGGTGTTCATTACAATTGTAATACCGCCAAGGGAGGGCCTGAGGCCGAAGTTTACAGAGGAGCCCCCTCCGTAAACATATACAGGGATCTTCTCTTTATTGCAGAGCTTTATTATTGCAGAAATTTCCCCGATATTTTTCGGGTGGATAACAAGGTCACTAAGGGGCCCCGGTTTGCCGTTTCGAAGGTTAATGGCCTCTTCAACGGTTTTGCCGGTGGAGTATTTAAGCCTGTCGTATTCATTTACTGAAACATTCTCTTTCCCTGAAATTTTTTCAAATGCTTCAATATGTTTTACCTTAAGGGCGCTCTTTTTTTTGAAACTGACAGTTTCATCGCCAGTGGTTCTGATGCTGCGGAAATCATCATCAGTGAGATTGAACTGTTCTTTTATTTCACTGAAAAGTTTTTTATTCGGGTGTTTATATTCAGCAGGAGCTCCCCATTTAAAGACTGACCGGAAACTTTTTTCAGCAGGGGGTGTTTCTCTCCATATCGGTTCAAAATTATTTTTTTTCATATACTTCTCCTTTTTATGGTTTCCGGAAGATATTTTCCGCTGATGCAATTTCTGCTTTTTTTCTTGATGCATCCCATCCGAGAATTTTCGCAGCAGTATCAGCAACTTTTTTAAGAACATCTTTTCCCGGATGGCCGAGAGTTCCAATCCCTGTACGCCTGAAAAGAATATCATTAAGGGAAAAAGCCATCTCTTCGTTTATCGCATAAACAACCTGCGCGAGGATCTCTCCGTCAGCATTAAGTTTCTCTGTTAATTTTTTATCTTTTGCTGCAGTCTCCATTAACGCAGTAAGTTCTGTTCCGTAAATTCTTGCGAGATAGTCCACCTGCTTTGACTCAAATGTTTCGAGGAGTTTGCTGCAGTATTCTATATAGGCTTCAATATCCTCAATTTCACAACCCGCAAGATAATTTTTATCAGTTTCGGATTTAACTGCTTTAATTTTCAGTTTTTTACATGCTGCATCAACAACGTGCAGAGCAAGGTTTCTGCTTGTGGTGTATTTTCCCCCTTCAACAGTTAGCAGCCCTTCAATGCCATCTGTGCTGTTATCAAATATTTCATATTTTCTTGAAGATTCATATACATCTTCAGTCTGATTTTCAACAAGCGGCCTTAACCCGCCATAGGAATAAATCACGTCATCATATGAAACTTTAATTTTGTCACTGAAAGAGGCATTAACTTCATCAATGAGGGCATTGATGCTTTCAAGGGTTACTTTCCAGTCATCGGGGCTGCCGAGGTATTCTTTATCTGTTGTACCGATAAGCGAATATCCCCGCCAGGGGATTATGAAGATATGCCTCCCTGAAGGGGTCATTGCAGTAACGAGATGTTTATTTGTAAGCTTCTTTGTGATAATATGAATTCCTTCAGATCTTCTGAGAGCTTCTTCATGGGGATTTTTACCTGTGAGGTTCAGTACCCTGTCAGCCCATGGGCCTGCACAGTTTACAACAAGCCTCCCTGAGACAGTTATCTTTTTGTTTCTTATTTTATCTTTTGCTGTTACACCAGTGATTATATTTCCGTTAAAAGTGAAACCTGTAACTTCCATATAGTTTGCAGCTTCAGCTCCGCTGTATAGTGCGGATTTAACAAATGCAAGAGTCAGCCGTTCCGGGAAAATACTGGCACAATCGTAATATACAAGAGAACCTGTTAAATCACTTTTTTCCAGAAGAGGTTCTTCTTTAATTGTTTCGGCCCTCGACATTGATCTGTGCAGCGGAAGTTTTTTACTTTTATCCCAGGTAAATTTTTTATCGAAGGAGAGGATGTCATAAAGTATCATCCCCACCTTAATTGCGAACTTGGCGCTCTTGATGAATTTTTTATCAGTGATAATCATGTTGGGAATCGGATAAACAAAGTTCGGTGCTATATTCTCAAGGATTCTTCTTTCCCGTAGAGATTCCCTCACAAGGCCCAGTTCAAAATTTGCCAGGTAACGCAGACCTCCATGAATAAGTTTTGATGTAGCAGAAGATGTCTTTGATCCGAAATCATCCTTTTCAAGCAGGGCCACTGATAGCCCGCGTGATGCTGCATCATACGCAACAGCAGCTCCTGTAATACCGCCGCCAATAATTATCAGGTCATACTCTTTTTTTTCTCTGAAGTCAGATCTTTTCATCATTATTCTCCATATAATTTAAGGTTATACTCTCAGCATAAATAAGAATATCGTTCATTATCTTCTTTGCTGAGTCGGGATTTTTTTCAGTAATTGCTTTAATAATATTTTTGTGAAATTTTTCAGATGCAGCCCGGTTTTCCTGAAATGAAAAATAAATAGATCCAAAATCCCGGAAAATATCATTAAAAAAATTAAGTATAAAGATATAGAGGATATTTCCGCTTCCTCTGGCAATTGACTGGTGTATTGCCAGATCTTTTTCTTCAACAGGAAGATTCTCTTTGAGGAGAGATTTAAGATATTCAGATTCCTCTTCGCTTCTATTTCTTGCTGCTTTATATGCCATTTCAGGTGAGATAAATCTTCTTATCTCCAGTATGTTTTTTAATATATCTGAAGTTATATCCTTCCTAAGGTAAAGAATATGTTTCAGAAGTTCAAGATTACCGCTCTCCCTGAAGTCCCGGACATAAATTCCGTCACCCTGACGTATTGAAATGAGACCAAGTGTTTCAAGTTTCCGCAGCGCCTCACGCAGGGTATGCCTGTTGACATTCATCTGGAGGGACATATTACGTTCAGGCGGCAGTTTTTCGCCAGGGGATAGAATACCCGAGAGTATTTTATTTATTATCTGATCTCCTATCTCATCGCTGAGGCTTTTTTTATTAACTATAGTAAACATATTTTCCTTTTGGTGTAATGGTTCAACCAATAAACAAAAAATAATAAAACCGGATAAAATAGTCAATGCTAAATTAAAAAATATCCTTTTACTTTACAAAAAAATATTTCTTCCTTTATATGCCATTAAAAGCTTGAAGGAATCGTATAGCGTTATAGAAGCGGATATACCCCTGTTTTATAGTATATGACAGAATACTTTTTTAATAAATAACTGGTAATGGTTTTAACAGGTTTAACAACATTTGGAGTTTAATAAATGAAGTTCAGTGAACTGAATCTTGATGAAAAGATTTTAAAAGGTATAGAGAAGGCCGGTTTTGTAAACTGTACTGATGTACAGGCGGAAACTCTTACACATTCCCTGTCGGGAAAAGATGTGCTTGTTCAGTCTCAGACAGGAACAGGTAAAACAGCTGCTTTCCTTGTGACAGTATATCACATACTCCTTACAAGAGAGGATTATAAAAATAGAAAAGTTCTAATACTTGCGCCAACCCGTGAACTTGTAATTCAGATTGAAAAAGAGGCAAAAATGCTTGGAGCCTTTCTTGATCTTAAAATAGGAAGTTTCTATGGCGGGGTGGGGTATAATCAGCAGGAGGCGGCTCTCAGAGAGGGAGTTAATATCATGATTGGTACTCCCGGCAGACTTATGGATTTTGCAGGCAGCGGTAAAATAAAATTCAGTGATGTTGGTATGCTGGTTATAGATGAAGCTGACAGGATGTTTGACATGGGTTTCTTCCCTGATATCAGGAAGATAATGAAGCGTATGGCTCCACCTTCTCAGAGGATATCTATGCTTTTCAGCGCAACACTAAGTATGAGGGTAAAGAATCTTGCCTGGGAATATATGAATGAACCTGCAGAAGTCAACATGTCCGGAGAGCAGATAACAGTTGATAAGATAAGACAGGCTCTTTTTCATGTAGGGTCACAGGACAAGATGAGGCTCCTTCTTGGACTGCTGAAGCAGCATAATCCTCAGAATGTCCTGATTTTTACCAATACCAAGCAGGGCGCTGTACGTGTTGCGGCCTGCCTGGCTGGAAACGGGTATGAATGCGATTATATCATTGGTGATCTCCCGCAGAAAAAGAGAATTAAAATTATTGATAACATAAAAGCCGGGAAACTCAGATACCTGGTTGCAACAGATGTTGCCGCACGCGGGCTGCATATTGATGATCTCAATATGGTTATTAATTATGATATACCTGAAGATTATGAAAACTATGTGCACAGGATCGGAAGGACTGCCCGTGCGGGTAAATCTGGCCTTGCTGTAACTCTTGCATGTGAAAAATTTGTCTATGGACTTGAGGCAATTGAAGCTTATATAAAGATGAAGATTCCGGTTGAATGGGCCGGGGATGAGCTTTATGTTGAGGATGTCAGCACTGACGAATTTGTCAGAAGTTTCATGAGGACCTCCAGGGATACCAGGGAGTCAACTGAAAGAAAAGATAAGGGTGACAGGAAGCCTAAAGGGAAAAAACCGGTACATGAAAAGAAACCGGTGCAGGAAAGAAGAGAAAAAGCTGCTGAAGCCAGGCCTGAAACTGGAAAGAAAAAACCGGCAGCCAGACCGGAAAAAACAGCACAGCCTCAGAAAGAGAGAAAAACTGCGGCAGCTGCCTCCGGTCAGAAAGCTAAAAGCAGCATAAAAGATTCCGGCAGAAAAGAAGCGGCTGCACGTAAGCCTGTAAAAGAGGTTAAAAGGCCCTCACGAAAAGCCTCTCCTGATAAGAGGATGAATTATTACAAGGAAAAATATGGAGAGGACTTTGTTGTAAACAGGGAAATTAAGTCTGTATCTGCTCCTAAGGAGAAAAAGTCTATTATTGAAAAAATAAAATCTCTGTTTAAAGGGAAATAGAGTTTAAGGTTCCCCTCTGTCCCCTTGCTTTAAAGAGATAATCGATGGCTGAGTCTGTGTTTCCTGAAAAAAGGTGAACCAGGCTCAGTTTCATAAGATTCTCACTGTCTTTTGACTCTTCAGATTCAAGTTTGGCAACTTTATCCTCCAGAGAGCCATAGCGGTCATTACAGATCTCAACTGGAACAGATTTTATATATTCATCGTACCGTCTGAATTTTTCTGATCTCTGTTTTAAATCCTTAATCTCCTGAACCGATTTTACCGCATCTCCTGAATAAAACAGTATATCAGATTTTATACAGATAATTTTTTCATCAGAGGGATACTTTTCTGAAAGCCTTTTCATAAGCCTGTATGAATCTGACAGATTCCCTGAGTTATGATATAACATTGAAAGAGCAGCAAGAGCAGTTTTATTTGACGGATCTATCATCAGGACACTGATAAAATTTGAAACCGCTGCTTTTATATTGTTGAGCCTGCTGTAGCTGAGACCGGTAACAAGAGAAGACATTAAGTAATCAGGTTTCTGTTTTTTTGATTTTTCCAGAGCAAGGATGGCTTTTTTATATTCACCTTTTTTGTAATAAAGAGATCCGATGTTGTACAGAGAAATATAGTCTTCTTTAAGGTTATTTGCTTTTTGAAAGTATTTTATAGCATGGTCATACCTGCTGATTTTTGCAAGTTCAGCAGCAAGCATCAGGAGAGCATCCCTGTTGTTCCTGTTTTTTGACAGAATACTCAGGAGTCCTGCTATTCTTAATTTAGCGTTTTTATCCGGATTGTTAATCATATATAATTATTCCTGCAGATAGATGGCATGGTTTATAAATCTTCAGCGCGGACTACACGGTTTCTGCCCCGGGCTTTTGCGGCGTAAAGGGCTTCATCCGCTCTTTTAATAAGATCTTTGCTTGTCATATCAATTTCCGGGTCAAATTGAGCTATACCAATACTGATTGTAATTCGTATTTCATCAGAATTAATTTTGTAAACAGCTTCATCTATTCTTTTTCTGAGCCTTTCAGCTATATGTTCAGCAGCAGTGAGATCAGTATCTGCAAGAATTATGGCAAATTCCTCACCACCGTAACGTGAAGGTATGTCAAAACTTCTGATGTTCTGGTGTATCAGATTTGCAGTACCTTTGAGAATAATATCCCCCTGCGGATGGCCGTAGGTGTCGTTTATTTCCTTAAAATGATCCAGATCCGCCATGAGTAGAGTGAGAGGATTGTTCATCCTTTCAGCGCGTTTAATCTCTTCAGCAAGTCTTTCCTGGAAATAGTGATGTATAAAAAGACCGGTCATCCTGTCGAGAGTTGCCATCCTGTAAAGTCGTGAATTTTCCACGGCAATTGAGGCGAATTTTGATAGTTTATCAAGGAAGAGAAACTCCTGTTCGGTATAAGGAGTATCCATAATTTTTCTGCTCATGAAGATAAGCCCGTTCAGGGTATTTTTTGATCTTAACGGTATTACTATTTCCGGTAGAAGAAGGTTATATAAATCAGAAGTATATGGATCTTCAGCCATTAGTTCCCTGGCCTGAACTGAGTTTATAATCTTCCAGTTTGACCTGAAATGATTAAGGAGTTGCGATTTTTCACTGATTTTAATCTCAGAATCGAGTGTATAGCCCCTGGACATATAAAAAGAGAGATCTTCATTTTCAAAATTAACGTGAAGAAACAGCACAACCTTGTCAACGAGCATCTGCCCTATGCAGATATAAAGAAGTGATTCGACAAGGCTGTCGAATTCCAGATTTGATGAGAGACTGAGCGCAATTTCAATAAGATTCTGAAGATCGAATACCATCTTCTCCAGATCTTCCCTGTCCAGCTCAGCAAGTGTGTAATCTCTTAGCTCTGACATAGTATTTATTCTTTTATTAATTATCGGATAATATCAAAATAATAATTATTGATAAATAATGTTTAGGCTTTGGTTTTCAGGTTTATTATTGTAATATTAGTCATGATAAAGGTATTAAAAAAAATTAAAAGCACTTAATTCAGAAAGTGTCAAATTATGTCTCTTTTAGGTTAATTTAATTTTTTTTAAACTATTTTTTGACTTTAAATTAAATTATACTATTTTCACAATAGAAAAAAGCCTTTACATATAAATATATCTGTTAAAGATATTCTTTTTTTTATAGAAGGGGGTATTTGCGCATTTTTACAGTATGCAAGTCTCTCTTTTCTTATTATTAGATTTCTGAACGCTGCTGTTTCAGCTTGAAGAGATTGGGTTTCAGACTGTGTTATGAAACACTTTATTTAAAAATATTATCTGACTGATTAATTTAAGGAGAGTAAGTTAATGGGTAAAAGAGTTTACAGTTTTGGCGGAGGTGCTGCTGAAGGAAGCGCGGATATGAAGAACCTCCTCGGAGGAAAAGGCGCCGGCCTTGCAGAAATGTCAAACCTGGGAGTTCCTGTTTCAGCTGGTTTCACAATTACTACAGAAGTATGTACAGAATACTATAAAAACAAAAAAGCGTTTCCTGCAGGACTCGATAAAGACGTAGAAGCTGCTTTAAAGAAAGTGGAAAAGGTTATGGGTTCGCTTTTTGGAGATTCCGAAAATCCGCTTCTTGTTTCTGTAAGATCCGGAGCCAGGGTTTCCATGCCCGGTATGATGGATACGGTTCTTAATCTTGGACTAAATGATTCTACTATAAAAGGTATAATCAAAAAAACAGGAAATGAGAGATTTGCCTGGGATTCTTACAGGCGTTTTATCCAGATGTATGGTGACATTGTAATGGGCCTCAAGCCTGAGCATAAGGATGAGATAGATCCATTCGAAGAAGTAATGGATAAACTCAAGCATTCTAAAGGTTATAAATCGGACCTTGAGCTAAAAGTTGAGGACCTTAAAGAGCTGGTAATAAAATTTAAAGCTCTTATTAAAACCAAGCTTAAAAAGAATTTCCCTGACGATCCGAAAGAGCAGCTCTGGGGAGCTATAGGAGCAGTATTCGGATCATGGAACAATGAAAGGGCTATCCTTTACAGAAAGATGAACGGCTTTGATGATTCATGGGGCACTGCGGTAACTGTTCAATCAATGGTATTCGGTAATATGGGGGATAAGTGCGCCACCGGTGTTGCTTTCACCAGAGACCCGTCTACAGGAGAGAAGAGTTTTTATGGTGAGTATCTCATTAATGCACAGGGGGAGGATGTTGTCGCAGGTATCCGTACTCCACAGCAGGTTACAATAAAAGGTTCCCAGAAATGGGCAAAAGAGAATGGCGTATCCGAGAAGGAAAGAAAGGAGAAATACCCTTCTCTCGAAGAGTATATGCCTAAAGCATATAAGCAGCTGCAGGATGTTTACCTGAAGCTTGAAAAGCATTATAAAGATATGCAGGATATAGAATTTACAATCCAGAATGAGCAGCTCTGGATGCTTCAGACAAGAACAGGAAAAAGAACAGCTACGGCTGCAGTCAATATCGCTGTTGACATGGTTAATGAAAAGCTGATAGACAAGAAAACAGCAGTACTCAGGGTGGATCCTGCATCATTAGATCAGCTCCTTCACCCCACTTTTGACCCGAAAGCGAAAAAAGATATTATTGCCAAGGGCCTTCCTGCATCTCCGGGCGCAGCAACAGGAAAAGTTGTATTCAATGCTGAAGATGCTGATGAATGGACACAGAAAGGTGAAAAAGTTATCCTTGTAAGGATTGAAACATCTCCTGAAGATCTTAAAGGGATGAACGCTGCAAAGGGGATTCTGACAGCACGAGGCGGCATGACTTCACATGCGGCAGTTGTTGCCCGGGGAATGGGTAAATGCTGCGTTTCCGGCTGCGGAGCTCTTGAGATCAGCTACACAGCCCGCACTATGAAGGTTGGGACTTTTGTTATAAAAGAGGGTGATTACATCTCTCTTGACGGATCAACCGGTGATGTAATGCTGGGACAGGTACCGACAATCGACGCTAAACTTTCAGGAAATTTCGGTACAATCATGCAGTGGGCTGAGGAGTTTAAAAAACTTACTGTCAGGACAAATGCTGATACTCCGAAGGATGCCGAGGTTGCAAGAAAATTCGGAGCGCAGGGTATCGGTCTCTGCAGGACAGAGCACATGTTCTTCGAAGGGGACAGGATCAAAGCTGTTCGCGAGATGATCCTTGCAAATAATGTGGAAGAGAGAAAAAAGGCCCTCAAGAAACTCCTTCCGATGCAGAAGAAGGATTTCCTCGGAATACTCAAAGCGATGGAAGGTTATGGTGTAACAATAAGGCTTCTTGATCCACCTCTGCATGAGTTTGTTCCTCACGATGAAGCAAGCCAGAGAGAAATGGCTAAGGAGACTAATAAAACCTATGAAGAGGTTAAAGCGAAAGTTGATGCTCTTCATGAATTCAACCCGATGCTGGGGCACAGGGGATGCCGTCTTGGTATAACTTATCCTGAAATTACAGAGATGCAGGCCCAGGCGATTTTCGAAGCTGCATGCGAACTGAAAGCTAAAGGAGTTGATGTCAAGCCTGAGGTAATGGTTCCTCTGGTCGGAACAGTGAAAGAGTTTGAGATGCAGAGAGATATTATTGTTGCAACTGCTGAAAAAGTAATGGCACAGAAAAAGGTGAAAGTAGATTACCAGGTTGGGACAATGATAGAAATACCGAGAGCATGCGTTACAGCTGATGAAATTGCAGAACAGGCTGAATTTTTCTCTTTCGGTACAAATGACCTTACACAGATGACATTCGGTTACAGCAGGGACGATGCAGGAGTATTCCTTCCGGAGTATGTAGACAAAAAGATTCTCCCTGTTGATCCCTTTACAGTTGTTGACAGGGATGGTGTAGGTCAGCTGATGAAAATGGCAGTTGAGAAAGGAAGATCAGTAAGGAAAAACCTCAAGCTCGGCATATGTGGTGAGCATGGCGGGGATCCTTCTTCAGTTGAGTTCTGCCATATAGTAGGCCTGGATTATGTGAGCTGTTCCCCTTTCAGGGTACCTATCGCAAGGCTTGCGGCTGCTCATGCTGCTATCAACAATAGTGTGACAAAGAAAAAGTAAAAAAACGTAGATATTATAAAAAAGCGATCCTCCGGGATCGCTTTTTTTATTTGATTAAATATTAAGCTTATTAAATAATTATTGAAAATATCGTTCATGGGATAAAATTTATCCAACAGGTTTAAGTTTATAATCAGGAAGGTTAATGATGAAGAAATTGATTTTAATATTTCTTGTGGTTTTTGTAAGTTCGTCTGCATTTGCAGCATATGATAATGCCCTGGCTCTTTACCAGGAGAATAAGTTCAAGGAATCCCTTGCTGTATGTGCGGAGGATCTTGTTATGGCCGATGATTTCAGGCCCGGCTCTCCAAACTATAAAATCAGGTATCTGGCAGCTCATAATCACTGGAAACTGGGAAATATTGAATCTGCTTCTATACATTTCAGAAAATGCATGGCTATAGAAAAAACAAAAATCGATCCATATATAGACCTCTCCATGTTATTGATAGAAAAAAGAAAATTTAAAGAGGCCGGGTCTGTCATTGAAGATGGTCTTAAAGTGAAAGAGGATGCAATGCTGTTCTGGCTCCTCGGGAGAATTGCTGTTGAGCGCACAGATTATCAGAGAGCAAAAACACTATTTGAAAGGGCGAATGGAATTGATCCTGAGTTTTATGTGTCATATAATGATCTGGGTATTGCACTGATGAAGCTGGGTAAATATGGTGATGCTAACGCGGCTTTTTCTGTTGCTTATGCGATAAATGGTGATTCTGCTGAGATAAATAATAACATGGCTTATTGTCTTTATAAGATGGGGAAGAACAATGAAGCTATCCCGTATATTAAAAAAGCGCTTGAGCTTTCTTCAGATAAGGAATCAATTAAGGCGCTGGCTCAGAAAATAGAAAATAAATAATGCAGGGTAATAATAATGGCTATATCAGATAAAATCAGAGATTCAATAGAAAAATCTTCATGGATTAGGAAGATGTTTGAAGAGGGTGCCAGACTTAAAGCAGAGTTCGGTGCTGATAATGTATATGATTTCAGTCTTGGTAATCCTGATCTTGAACCACCGGCGGAATTTTTTAATGTTTTAAACAATATTTCTTCATCCCGCATTGCCGGTATTCACGGGTATATGCCTAATTCAGGTTTTACTGATGTTCGGAATTCTGTAGCTGCAAAGATAAAAAAGGAACATCAGCTCGATCTGGATGGAAATTCAGTAGTAATGACATGCGGAGCTGCGGGGGGCATGAACATTATCATGAAGACCATTCTTGATCCCGGTGATGAAGTTATAGTGATCAAACCTTTTTTTGCGGAGTATGGTTTCTACATTTCAAATCACCAGGGAGTAATGGTCCAGGTTGAATCATCACCGGATTTTTCAATAAACATTGATAACATTAAAAAAGTGATAACAGATAAAACAAGGGCGGTAATAATAAACAGTCCTAACAATCCTACTGGTAAGATTTATACTGAATCGGATATCGAAAATCTTGCTGCATTGTTATCGTCAAAAACTCCATCAGGAAGGCCGATATTCCTTATTTCTGATGAACCCTACAGGGAGATTGTTTATGACGGTAAAAAAGCTTCTCCTGTATTGTCGAAATATAAAAATACATTTGTTGTTAGTTCATATTCAAAATCCTTATCTCTTCCGGGAGAGAGAATCGGATATGTTGCTGTTAATCCGCAGATGACAGATCATGATCTTGTTATGGGGGGGTTAAACCTGAGCAACAGGATTCTCGGTTTTGTTAATGCTCCGGCATTAATGCAGAGAATTGTTTCTCAATTAAATAATGTTTCTGTAGCAGTGGATGTTTACAAAAAACGCCGGGATCTATTTATCAATGGTTTAAGGGAGGCCGGTTACAGCTTTTCAGACCCTGAAGGCGCATTTTATCTTTTTGTAAAGACACCATCTGATGATGATGTTGATTTTGTCAGACATTTGCAGAAATATAATATTCTTGCTGTTCCTGGTGTGGGTTTCGGAGGTCCGGGTTATTTCAGGCTTGCATACTGTGTTTCTGAAGATATAATTAAAAGGGCAATCCCAAAATTTAAAGAGGCCTTAAGTACCTATAGAGGATGATTATTCATCATCCTCTATTCTGGCTTTTATTGCTCTTTTATTAACAGGGATGTTTATTTTTTCATCCTTTTCATCGTCAATCATATTGGTCTTCTGAGCCTCCTGCTCGTTGTAGGGGAGGGTATTTATTTTCATATTAAGATTTTCAAGTAGTTGTTGAAGTTTTTTGTCATTAGGATCCTGCTGAATAGCCTTTTCATAATTCAATTTGGCTTCATTAGTTTTTCCTGTTTTTTCATAAGATATTCCAAGATACATGTATAGCAATGAAGTATTTATATTAAGCTTATTTGCCTGTTCAAGATAATTGATAGCATCTTTAAACTTGTCATTAAAAAACATCAGTGTGCCCATCTGATAGAGAACCTGAGGATTATTCTTTTGAAGCTTTAATGCTTTGTCGAGATATACAAAAGCATTGTTCATGTCCTGCAGTGTTATATATAGAATACCAAGTTTATAATTCCCTTCGAAATTATCAGTATCAATAGTTAATATTGCCTGGTAGAGTTTAGCAGCTTCATCCCATTTTTTACTTTTTTCAAGACGGAGGGCCTCACTCTGATAATATTTGTCCTTGAATGAAAGCTGGTCGTTAACGTAATTCCTGATTGAATCGTTATACGGGGCATATTTTTTGAGTTCAAAGATATTCTGAATCTCACTGTTATACTCATTTATTGATTCAGCATATTCAAAATTTTTAAGTATAGATAAAACTTTTGAATTCCTCTGTATATCCGATTTTATATTGGAATAAAATTTAGAATCAGTATCACTGATTACATTTTTAAACCAGGCCGGATTATATTTTAAGTAATAGTTCAGGAGTTCAGGGGGGAGGAGTTTGTATCCGTTATCAGATAAAGGACGACTGGTTTCTGCTAAAAGATTGATAAGTGGATCAAGTTCCGTGAAAAGTATATTATTCAGACAATGAATGTCGTTATAGAAAATTTTTCCGTATTCATTGTTTTCAGTGTATAGGGGAGCAATTCGTTTAAGAGATTCCTCGTTTATTTTCAGTGAATCCCTGCTGTCAGATGACAAAATAAGCAGTATATCTGAGAAAAGATATACTGTATGAAAACTGAATTTGTTTTTTAACTGCAGCAGGGATTTTTTAACCATGTCATCACTTACAAATTTCATGTCAAAAAGAACCGCGTAAACTCCATTTGCAGGCATCTGTTTTTTTATAAGACTATAGTATTCTTCGGAAGATCTGAAGTAGTGAATTGTCTGATCTGTCAGATTGGGGGAATCAAATATCAGAAAAAATTCTTTTTTATTATCAAGAAGATAATTAAGAAGTTCATTTTGTGAAGAGGGATATAACTGCTTTCCCGATACCGGAAGCCTGTTGTTATCAATATGTTTAGAATGAAGCGTATCAACACAAATCATGTCAGGCATAAGTGAATATACCGGGTTTCTGAAAAATTTCAGATTGCTGTCGATCACCAGTGTAGATGAATTATCACGTGTATAAAGTGCCGCAGCCGCTGCCCCTCTTTTAAGGTTTTTTATATTGCTGTCAGAAAGGTAAAAGGCGGGAGTGCTGTAAATAGATATGATCCCCTTTTCAGTAATATAAGGGAGGTTAAAATTTGTTTTCTGAAGCAATTCAAAATTTTCACTACGGGTAAAAAAGGGTTTTGCTGATAAAGGGATTTTAAAATAAAGGTGAAGCAGCAGTACCGCAGGTATAAAAACAAGAGTGAAAACAAAATATGCAAACTTTTTTAAAGGATTAATTTTAAGATTAAAAAGAAATATACCGGGGATCATAATATTCAGTACAGCGATAATATACAGAATAACATAAAAGAGTATATTTGTATACTGTAGAAATGATATAGACAGGATAACAGGTATAGGGAGAATAAAAAGAGAGAAATTGATTATATTATATCTTTTATGGTGATCATATTTTGATAATATATTTTCAAAGGTTTGTCTCAGCGAGAATCCGTAGACCGCAGGAGGTGCAGCGGCAATGGCATATGCTGTTTGCAATGATATTTTTTCAGAAAAATAAAATAGGAGAAAAAGGTAAGAAAGAAAAATAACAGGGAAAAGCATTTCACTGTAAACATACCAGAATGATGGTTTTTTCAGTTTTCCGGCAAAGTATCCGGCAGCCATTGCAAGAAACACAACCGATACATATATCTGTCCATGAAAGTAATTATCTCCATAAAACTTAATTAAAACCAGATGTCCAAGAAAAATATAGGTTATAATATAAGTGAAATTCATATATGTATAAAAGAGGTCATCCCGTTGAACCTGTTCGTCCGGCTCTGAAATTATCTCATCAAGATACTGTTTTGCAAAAAGCGGCTCAGGATTAAACTTTTTATTTATAAAAATTATCATGAAGAAAAGAATAAGAGCAAAAATCGAAAAATAAGGTGTGATGTTTTTTATATTAGAATAAACAAAAAGGTTTTGTGATGCAATCAACAGTCCGGAGGATATAGAGAGAAGCATTGAAATAATATAGTTTGATAAAAGGTTTTTTTCATCCAGGAAATCACCGGTGGATATATTAAGAAAATAAGTGTTAAGCACTCCACAGAAAAAACCGGGAAGAATAATCATTAATGCTGCTATATATCGATTGTAGATGTAAATATTCAGGTTTGTCAGAAGATCATTAAACAAAATACCCTTTAGGAAATAGAACGAAACAGCAGTACATAAAAGAAAAGCAATAATGATATTTATGATAATTGATTTTTGAATTAAAGAATAGAAAAATTTTCCAGATATATTTCCGGAAAAAAAAGCTATAATAGCAATTATCAGCACAATTGAAGTTACAGGATAATAAGTAAGATACTGTTTATATGAAAGTACAATATCTGCTAACAGTAAGGTAAAAGTGATAAACGTAAAAAAGACCGCGAGAGGAATCAGCCATCTCTTTGAAGTATCCTGATAACTGAATTTTTTAATGTGGCTCATTAAAAAGAACTCCTTCTGATTGTGTTATTGCTTTGTTTATGAATTTGTCTGTCATTTTAAATGGGATAAAATTATAAAAAAACAACTTTTTTTTTAAAAGAGAATTAATGGTATCTCTTCTGTCAAATAGGGGAAAATGTACAAATTAATCAGTATAGAAGTTATTTGTTTGTTTCTCATATTTATTTCCTTTTAATTATGATCCTGCAAAAAACCGATAATACTATTAAAAGGTCCGGCATAATGATTAGTAAAAAAATAATGTATACAGTTTTATTATCGGTGATTATTCATTTTTTCCCGGTAATTATTAATGCACAGACTGAAACCGGTAATTTCAAAGAAGCTTACAACTCCGGGAATTATACAAAATCTCTCGAACTGATAAATGTTCAACTCACTGATTATTATTTGAAAAAAGTTGAGGATAGAAGAATCCCGGAACAGATGATATCTATTCTTAACGTTGGTGAAAAAACAGACCTTATTGAACTGTTCAGAAAACGTAAAGAAAAGGGGTTTCTGATTGAGGATAATCCTGAAATGTCTGAACTTCATTTATATGCTGCCAGATCTCTCTCCGCATTGAATAAAAAGCGGGATGCTCTTAACAATTACATTCAGTCATTAAGATTCTCAAAATATGAGGATATGAAGGATGATATTGTTTATTACGAAATTTCCGGAATATTTAAAACAATGGATGGAGGCATTTATTTTAAAGGGTATGTTGATGCCCTTGAACAGGCATATATTTTTAATAAAAATAACTATGATTACTCCCGTGAACTGGGGCTTGCGCTCTTCAGGACTGAGGAGAAGAAAAAGGCTGCGTATCACCTGGAACGGTATATAAAACTCTCCGGTGAAAAGCCGGATCCTGAACTTTTCAGGACACTTGCCAGTTTATATGAATCAACTCAAAAGTATATGAAAGCTGAAAATTATTATAATGAGTATCTGCGATATAAACCGGAGGAGGGGACTGTCCATTATGCCCTGGGATATCTTGCTTATTTCCATACAGGGAATTATACTCTTGCAGAATCTTCATTTGATGCAGCATTGAAACTCCTCCATGAAGATGATCTTTACAGACGGTCAAAATCCCTTGAATACCTTGCGGATATGTCGTACAGTAATCTAAAGTATAAAAGGAGTATTGAACTGTATCAGAATGGAATAAAGTATCAGGATATGATACAGCAGCGGATAGAATTGAAGAAAAAGGAACTGGCGGATATAAATCAGAAAATTAATGAAATGAAGAGAGATGTTATATATAAGCAGGATTTCAACAATTTTGAGGAATTTGAAATGATGCGTGATGACCAGGGAAAAATTGAAACTGAAATAGATAATTTGAAATATCAGTTCAGGAATATGAATCCCGGGAAAATACGTTGGAATATTGCTGAAATTTATAAAAAAACCGGTCAATATGAAGATGCTATCAGGTATTACAGGGAAGCTGTCCATTTTAATTATAATGCAAATTTATCAAGGGATATGATTACAAAATTACAGTTGAAAATAAGAAGGGGCTATTAGTATATTGCTTCTAATACCAATCCGAATTTGTAAGGGGTTTCTATGTCAGGACATAATAAATGGTCTACAATTAAGAGAAAAAAAGGAGCGCTTGACGCAAAAAGGGGAGCGCTTTTTACAAAACTGATAAGAGAGATTACAGTTGCTGCAAAATCCGGCGGAGAGGATATAGATGCCAATCCACGGCTTAGAACAGCTGTATTGAAAGCGAAAGCTTCTAACATGCCAAATGATAATATTGATCGTGCGATTAAAAAAGGTGCCGGTAACCTTGATGGAGTTGTTTACGAGGAAGTAAGGTATGAAGGGTATGGGCCCGGCGGTGTTGCCATTATGGTTGATTGTATAACAGATAATAAAAACCGTACAACTCCTGAAATAAGAACTATATTCGGGAAAAATGGCGGCAACCTCGGTGAGAACGGCTCAGTGAGTTATCTTTTTGAAAAGAAAGGGATGATTATAATAGAGGGTGGAGCTGTCAGTGAAGACGAAGTAATGGAGATGCTTCTCGATTATGATGTTGAGGATATTAAAACAGAAGACGGGAATATTATAATCACCACCGGTACTGAAGGCTATAATGAAATTTCAGATTTTCTCATGAAAAAAGAGTATAACCTTATAATGAATCAGCTGACATATATACCGATGACCACAGTTGAGCTTGATGAAAAGAAAGCTCAGCAGTGCTTAAGGATTATTGAACTTCTTGAAGATCAGGATGATACACAGGAAGTTTATTCAAATTATGATATATCTGATGAAATAATGTCGAAACTGAGTGAATGAAAGTGAAGATACTGGGCATAGATCCCGGATATGATATTTTAGGATGGTCGGTGATTAATGATAAGTTTAATGTTTATAATTATGGAATTATAAAAACATCACCTTCTGATCCAGTTGAAGCGAGGCTCCTGAATATACACAGGAGCCTCGATGCTATTATAGCTGAATACCGTCCTGACTGTGCCTCAGTGGAAAAACTTTTTTTTCAGAAAAACAGCAAAACAGTGATGAATGTTGCAGCAGCAATAGGTGTTGTAATGCTCACGCTGAAACTTAAGGAAATTCCTTTTTTTGAATATACTCCTACACAGGTGAAAAACTCAATTACAGGTTTCGGGAAAGCTGAGAAAGGGCAGGTTGAGTTTATGATAAAGAGAATTCTGAACCTCAGTGAAATTAAGGGACCTGATGATGCGGCTGATGCTTTATCAATTGCTGTTTGTCATGCTCTATGCAGAAAGCCTGAAGCAGTGGCTTCAGGCTTTTGCAGATAATTGATGAATTAAAGCTCGTCTATTATTACAGCGAGCATTTCCTTGGCGTCGTTAATATCCTCCTGAAGTCTTTTGATATCCGCGAGCCTGTTTTCTGATTTTGCTTTATTGTATTTTGAAATTAGTATATTAATACTGCTGGTCAGTGCTTCTATCTGACTGTCAACAGGGAGATACTTCTCAACTGATTCTGATCCGTAAGATGCAAATTCAGAATGCATTGTTTCAAGATCCACGATCTCTCCCCAGTGAGGCGCATAAGATGTGAGCCCAAGTTCCTGAGTAACATGCTTCGCAAAGCTTTCAGATGACTCCTCCTCACCGTGAACTACAAAAACTTTTGCTTTGGGGTTGCTGTTTGTTTTCAGCCAGTCAGTAAGGCCGTTCATGTCAGCATGTGCGGAGAAGCCTCCCAGTGTGTGAATATTTGCGTTAACAGCAATGTCCTCCCCGTAAATCTTAACCTGTTTTGCCCCTTCAACTATACGGCGCCCTAATGTTCCCTCTGCCTGATAACCGACAAAAATGATGCTGGATTCAGGACGGTAGAGGTTATTCTGAAGATGGTACTGAATCCGCCCGGCGTTGCACATACCGCTTGCGGATATAATTATTGCTCCACCTTTCTCTTTGGAAAGAAGTTTTGATTCGTCGGAAGTTTTTGTAAATTTCAGGTTAGGGAAATCGAGAGGATTGTCTCCGGAATTAAGAATTTTAATCATATCTTCATCAAAACATTGAGGGTTACTCCTGAATATTTCTGTAGCAGAAATTGCAAGAGGGGAGTCGATATATACAGGTATTCTCGGGATTTCACCGCTTTTGAAAAGTCTGTTAAGGTCATAAATAATCTCCTGTGTCCTTTCAATTGCAAAAGCGGGAATGACAATATTTCCCCTTTTTTTAATTGAATCAAGAAGTATCTCTTTAAACTCCTTGTATGTATCTTCTTTGCTTTTATGAAGACGGTTGCCGTATGTGGATTCAATAAGAACAATATCAGCTTCTTCAAGAGTTTCAGGGTCTTTTATTATTGCCTGATCTTTTGTGCCTATATCACCGGAAAAAACTATTTTGGTTTTTTTACCTTTGTCTGCAATCCACATTTCGATAAATGATGATCCGAGAATGTGGCCCGCGTCCCTGAAACGTACCTCAACACGCGGGTGTATCTGAATCATTTCCCCGTAGTTGACAGGGACAAAGTTATCGATACTGTTATCAGCATCTTCTAAGGTATACAGGGGTTCTACCTGCGGCCTGCCGAGTTTTTTATTCCTCTTGTTTATCCATTTTATATCATTTTCCTGTATGTGAGCACTGTCAGGGAGCATAACTGAACATAAATCCACAGTTGCCTTTGTTGTATAAATATTTCCATAAAAGCCGCCCTTAACCAGTTTCGGGATAAGTCCACTGTGATCAATATGAGCATGAGTAAGCAGCATACAGTCAATTTTTGAAGGGGCATAAATCAGATCGAGCTGATTTCTTTGTGTCAGTTCCTGTTTCCCCTGGAACATACCGCAATCAACCATGATCGTAAAATCCTGATCTTTTATTATATATGATGAGCCTGTAACGGTCCTCGCGCCGCCTACAAATTCAATTTTCATTGGGTTCTCCTCTTTATCTCTTTTTTTTATAAATATAAGTATAATTATGCTAAGAGGTGTTAATTTTTTCCATCATAATTTTTATATTGATGAACACAACAGATCTTTTCAGTTTAGCAGAGAAATAACTATTAAGGAATGTATTGATTCCCTTCAGAAAGACACAAAGAGAGATCACTGTAAACTGAGAATAGTTGTTGTTTTGAAGGTGTTTTCCCGGCACTCCTGAGAATTCTTTCTGAAAGATTGCCGTGTTTAAAAATATTGGAGAGAAAAACTGAATCCGTTCCTGAATCAGAAAAATTTAATTCAGCCATTTTTTCCCAGAATTCAACTGCGTAACATCGGTTTTTTAAACCGAATATTCTCAGGTATCCGGCGTCTTCTATAAAAGCAGAGGTTCCGTTTTTTATAACGGATAGTAATACTTTATATAATGATTCAGTGTCGGCATTGATCTGTTCTTCGAATGATGATAGTTCTTCATTAACAAGTTTTTTTAAAATTTCGATTACAAGTCTCGCGCATGCAATGTCTGCAGCAGGGCATTCCTGTATATCGTTTGTGCGGATTTCTATGGCGCCCCTTTCAAACCTGGCTATGCACCCCCTGGCATTGACCCACTCGTGACTTATTATTTTATCAGGATCAAGTGATTCAAGGTCTGAATATATCCGGTTTAAGATTGTTTCTTTGTAATTATCTATTCCGGTTACCGGTTCAGGTATAATTGAACCGGTAACCGAAGGGATTAAACTTGAATTAGTTCTGTAAACCTCCATCCTTGTATCGTGGAATCCGGAAAATCCCCCTTCTATAAAAGGTGAAGATGCGGATAGTGCATTCATTACAGGGAGAAGAACCCGTATTGCAGTGTGGAGTTTTATAAATTCATCATTATTTCTGAATGGAAGGTTAATATGTATACTCTGCAGGTTCGACCAGCCGTGTCCTCTGCATCCGAAAATTCTGTCGAAAGTATTATATATTTCACGGTTACCGTGGGGCCAGATTCTGAATTCTTTGTCAGGATCCATCCATGGATGCATTGCCGTGGGAAGGAGTCCGGCATTATATTTTTCAAGGATCCTGTTGGCAGAGGCAACCTCTTTCTGGAAAAGTTTTCCTGCGCCGGTAAGATCTGGGATCGGTTTTAGTGATTTGAATTCAAGAACATGAAGAGCCAGTTCATTTGACCATGCGGAAAATCCGGATTCGCCATCCGGATAAACTTCATTTTCATAAGAGCCGGAAATTTCAAATAATATTTTATCACAGATTGGTTGCACATCAAGAGTCCCGGAATCAGCGATCATATATTCAAGTTCAATCCCTACAGCTTCAAAAATTCCGATGTTGTAGAGTTCTTCAGAGGTTTGGAATGGGTCGTTCATGGATAATCACCGGTTATATATATAATACTTCCCGGATCAAAAATCAGCAAGCGGGCATTGGCAGAGTGATAAAAAAAACCGGCATTTGCCGGTTTTTTTTTATGCTTTAAGTACGTTGCGTAGAAAACGCTGGGTTCTTTCCTTTTGAGGATTATTAAATATCTCCTCAGGGGTCCCTATTTCAATTATTTCTGCGTTATCCATGTATACAACTTTGTTGGCTGCTGCTTTTGCAAAACCCATTTCATGGGATACAACCATCATTGTCATACCCTCATCAGCAAGATCCTTCATAACATCAAGAACTTCTTTGGTCATTTCCGGGTCAAGCGCGGAGGTCGGTTCATCAAAGAGCATAACCATTGGATTCATCGCCAGTGCCCTGGCAATGGCAACGCGCTGCTGCTGGCCGCCGGAAAGCTGCTCCGGATAGGCTCTCTCTTTTTCAAGCAGTCCGACACGCTTAAGCAGTGTTCTTGCTTTTTCTTCAGCTTCTTCTGCGGGCACATTTTTTACAATTCTTGGAGCAAGAGTTATATTATTAATAACATTCAGATGAGGAAAGAGGTTAAATGACTGGAATACCATTCCGGTCTCCTCTCTTATTTTTCTGATGTTTGCTTTAGGCCCGGTTACAAGGTCATTTTCAATCCAGATGTCTCCGCTTGTTACATTCTCAAGGCGGTTGATACATCTGAGCAGGGTACTTTTCCCGCTTCCGGATGAACCGATGATAAAGAAAACATCACCCTGTTTGACTTCACAGCTTACATTATTCAGCGCAACAACATGGCCGAAATTTTTTGATACGTTTAAAACTTTAACCCTGGTTGACATCTGTTTTCATCCTCTCTTCCATTATCGCTACTAATCGTGAGAAAAAGAGCGTCAATATTAGATATATTATGGCAACCATTGTGTAAGTCTCAAAGTAATAGAAAGCGGTTGAAGCATACTCTCTCCCTCTGCGGAGCAGATCTGAAACTGCAAGAATTGACACAAGTGATGAATCCTTGAGTAAAGCAATGAATTCATTTCCAATCGGAGGCAATACAACTTTAATTGTCTGCGGCAGTATAATTCTATAGATAGCCTGAGAGCGTGTCATGCCGAGGGCAAGGGCCGCTTCCATCTGTCCTTTAGGAATTGACTGTATTCCTGCACGGAATATTTCACTTATATACGCACCATAGCATATTGCCATTGCAATAACAGCGGCGCTTATATCCATAATTTTTACAAACTTTGCCAGTGCATAATAAATATAGAAAAGCTGTACCAGAAGAGGTATCCCGCGGATTACTTCAACATACACTGTGCATATTCTGTTTATAAGAGGATATCTTGATATCCGTCCGAGCCCCACAAGCAGCCCGATTATCAGGGCGCAGATGATTGACAGGACTGTAACTTCAAATGTTTTTACTAAACCGCTGCTTCCGAAGTCAAAATGCCAGTCTTCATTGAATCCGACTACAAATTTAAATATATGACAGTATGGTTCCGGGGAAAGAACCGGAAGCAATATCAATACTGATATTGCTCCGTAGAATGCGATTCTCCAGGCTGAAAAGATGGAGGAGTCATCCCTTGCAGGGATAAGAACTCCATCAGTTACCTCAATTTTTGTTTTATTATTTATCTTAGCCACTTTTTCTCAAGCTCTTTGTCTATGCCTTTTGCTTTGATTTTAGCAAGACCGGCGTTTATCATGTCAACAACTTCTTTGTTTCCTTTTCTTACCGCAATACCATATTCTTCTGTTGTGAAAGGTGTGCCCACAATTTTAAGAACCGGCTTGTATTTAGGATTGAGAAGAGCGTAGTTTGCAGCAATAGGATTATCGCATACTACAGCATCAATTCTTCCTTTTGCGAGATCTTCTATTGCAAGGCCAATTTCATCATAGGTTTTAAGAGTGATGTTTTTGAACTTTGCTATCTCTATAGCGCCTGTTGTTCCAATCTGTGCTCCAACTTTTTTACCTTCAAACTGCTCAAGCTTATCCATCCCGTTAAGTTCTTTTTTAACAACGATAGTCTGTCCGATGCTTACATACGGATTTGTGAAATCCATTGTTTTCTTTCTTTCATCTGTTATTGTAACTGATGAACATACAGCATCATATTTACTTGCGGCAAGTCCTGCAAAAATTCCGTCCCATGCGGTATTCTGGAATTCTACTGTGAAGCCGCCCTCTTTTGCAGCGGCATTGAGGAGGTCAATGTCGAATCCGACAATGTTTTTATTCTCGTCAACATATTCCATTGGAGGCCATGTCGCGTCTGTTGCTACTACGATTTTTTTACCTGCAGCCTGTTCTTTTGAACAGCCTGTGAAAACACAGAATGAAGCAATGCTTACCATAAGCAGAAGGATTATACCTTTCTTCATTTTTAACTCTCCTGTTAATTAAAATCATCCCTGAATGAGAATACTGGAATTGATTCAGTATAGTATTTTTTGTGAGGGATTGATTATGATTTTTGTTAAAGACTATCAAAAAGCAAGAAAAATTTGTTACATGAAAAATTTCGGAAAAGTTAAAAAAATTATGCTAAGCAAAAAAATTCATAATCCCGAATATATGAATAAGGCAAAATATGCAAAAAATATATAATTGAGGTTATTTGATAGTTATATTTTATAATAAACAGGTTTAAATGCTTATAAATGGCTATAAATGCCTGTATTAAGGGTCAATTTAGCGGTCATTAATCCCGAATAAAATAACGTCAGGGTAACATATCTGACAGCCATGGCAAGGATGCCGGGCTACTTAACAATGATTCAGGGAGGAATCAAGATGATAATTAACCACAATATGTCCGCTATTAATACCAACAGGGTATTAAAATTCCAGCACTGGAACATCGACAAGAACATGGAATCTCTTTCATCCGGTATGAGGATCAACAAAGCCGGGGATGATGCTTCAGGACTCGCAGTATCTGAAAAAATGAGAACTCAGATTCAGGGACTCAGACAGGCTGAGAGGAATACTGAAGACGGTATGTCTCTTATTCAGACAACTGAAGGATACCTTGATGAAGTATCAAGCATAATCCAGAGAATACGTGTTCTTGCAATTCAGTCTTCGAATGGTATTTATACGCTGGAAGACAGGCAGCTCATACAGGTGGAAGTATCACAGCTTGTTGACGAGGTTGACAGGATCGCTTCTCAGGCGGAATTCAATAAAATGAATCTCCTCCAGGGGGACTTCGGACGTGTAAGCACAACAGCGTCAATGTGGATCCATATGGGAGCAAACATGCACCAGAGGGAGAGAATCTATATCCAGACTATGACAGCAAAAGCTCTCGGTCTGAAAAATATGATAGGGAACCCTCTTACTCTTTCTACAGCTGCTGAAGCTAACAGAAACATCGGTGTAATGGATAATGCTCTTCATGTACTCGCAAAACAGAGAGCTGACCTTGGCGCGTATTACAACAGGATGGAACATGCAGCGAAAGGCCTCATGACTGCTTATGAAAACATCCAGGCGTCTGAAAGCCGCATAAGAGATGCTGATATGGCTGAAACAATGGTTGATTTCACAAAGAACCAGATTCTTGTTCAGAGTGGAACTGCGATGCTGGCTCAGGCTAATGCTAAGACTCAGGGTGTATTACAGCTTCTGAGGTAGAGGATTTATAATCATTCATTCCCCCTGTGAGGTTTGGGAGAACCTCACAGGGGGCCCGTTTCATTAATGATCTTTGAAAACAGAAAGTAATTTTGCAGCGAGCATGGGTTCTGCGAGCGGGTAAGGCGCGAAAGCGCTCCCTCGCAGTATACATGGTCGCTGTAATACGCGATTGTATTCCCTATTTCTTTCAAACCTGGTATCACACCCCTGATAGGGAGATCAGGGAGTTTCCGTTCTGTAGGAGGGGCGGGAACAGCTAATTAAACAAAGGAGTGTTTAATATGATTATCAATCACAACATGAGTGCGATTAACGCCAACAAGGTAGTGAAATTCAAGCACTGGGATGTTGACAGGTCCATGGAGAGCCTTGCATCCGGTATGAGGATTAACAAAGCCGGAGATGATGCTTCAGGACTTGCTGTATCTGAAAAGATGAGGACCCAGATACAGGGGCTCAGACAGGCTGAGAGGAATACTGAAGACGGTATGTCATTTGTTCAGACAACTGAAGGTTACCTGAATCAGACTTCCGAAATTCTTCAGAGGATTCGAGTTCTCGCTGTTCAGTCATCAAACGGTATTTATACAGATCAGGACAGGCAGCTTATACAGGTTGAAGTTTCTGCTCTGGTTGATGAAGTGGACAGGATTGCTTCTCAGGCTGAGTTTAACAAATTTAAATTGCTTCAGGGTGACTTCGCGAGGTCGAATGCCAAGGCAAGTATGTGGTTCCATATGGGTGCAAACATGCATCAGAGAGAGAGAGTTTATATTGGAACTATGACAGCCCAGGGACTTGGACTCAAGGAGAAAACCGGCGCCTTTATCGCTGATCTGGCAACAGCAGACAGCGCAAACAGAACTATAGGCACAATTGATGATGCGCTTCACAAGATTTCTAAGCAGAGGGCGGATCTTGGCGCATACTACAACAGACTGGATTATGCTGCAAAAGGTTTAATGACTGCTTATGAAAATATACAGGCATCAGAAAGCCGGATCAGAGATGCTGATATGGCTGAAACTATGGTAAATCTGACTAAAGATCAGGTTCTTGTGCAGAGTGGTACTGCGATGCTGGCTCAGGCTAACGTTAAAACAAGATCCATTCTTCAGCTTCTCGGCGGGTGATTTTTAAAGTCTTTTAGCATAGGGGATACAAAATCCCGCCTTTGGGCGGGATTTTTTTTGGCATTTGCGGATTTTATCTTCCAAAAATAGAGTTTTTGCTCTTTTATGATAAAAACAGCTGTTATTTGGAACTTGACATGATTTCCCGTTTTAAAAGAATGGCCCGGTCGTGCTTAAGTTTTAAATTACAGGGGAATATCATGATTATTTTAAAAAGCAGTATAAATGATATGCTCAGGAAGGAAAAAGAGAAGGTCAGGAAGGCCTGTGAAAAAGAATACGGGAAAAAGCTTTCATCAATGAAGGTTAATCTTGAAAACAGCCACGCTAAAGCTGTCTCTGTCATGAAGAGTGAGTATGAACGCATACTTGAGGATAAAAACAGCGAGATAGAGAAGCTCAGAAATGTCATTGACCGGAATTACCTCAGGTATCAGCAGGTGAGACAGAGAGAGAAGTACCTGGACGCCTTGAGCCATGAGATAGAAAATGTTATTGAGCATATGGTAGTAAGGGTACAGGAATCGGTTCAGCCGGTTTACAGGACAAGGGCAAAAGTGCTTTCAGTTAAGAAGGTTTCTGATAAATCAGATGATAAAATGAAAAAAGTACTGGTTATGAAAAAATAAAAAAAGCTGCCGGAAGGCAGCTTTTTTTATGGGAATTTTCTTGTATCAATAGTCTGAATATCCGATAGGAAAACTGACTCCTGCATGGCATATAAAACCTGACATATCAAGCATTATATCATCACTGTTTTCCAGTTCTGCACTTCTCCAGCCGCCTTCAAGTATAAGTGTCATATTTGAATCGGAACCAAGACGGATATTTACTCCGCCAACAACCTGCCATGTGAAACCGTGGAAGGAATCGTCAAATTCAGACGGCATATCAGGATTATCAAATTTAGCCCATGACCAGCCCACGCCGCCGGTTACGAATGGCATAAAGCCGTTCTGTTCCATCATATCTGCAAGTCTTATTGTTGCAACTGCAAGAAGCGGGAAGCTGTAGATATTTGTTTTATCAACTGAAGTAAATTCAACATCATCTATTTTTGTAGAATCTCCTTCATCTTTATATTTAACCCAGCCGAATCCACCTTCTGCACCAATTGTAAAATACTTATCTGCTCCGTAATTAACAGATATGGCAGTATCAAGGCCCGCCTTATTCGGGGCATCCGGGAACTGTGCACCAACTTTAAAATTGATGTTTGAGTCCTGTGCAAAGAGAGCAGTTGCTGTTGCAGCTATTAAAAGCGTTAAAGTGAGTCTTTTGAGTAACTTCATTTTTTTCTCCTTAAACATAAATATGTTATATCTTTATATAACAATAGAGCTTGTAAATAGTCAAGCAATATGAAAAAAATGTTTTTAAGGTTGATCATACTTTTATTAACAGAAAAGAATTATATTATAGGTTGACAAAAGTTACATCTGATATTTTTAAGAAATCTTTTTATAAAAAAGGCTGATTTCAGTTATTTAAAGCCTGATATTTACGAGGTAATATATGCCTGCAGTGGGAATAATTCTCGGTAGTGATTCCGATCTTCCGAAAGTAAAAGAGTGTTTTGAAATTTTTGATGAATTCAATGTAGAATATGAAGTTCTTGTCTCTTCGGCTCACAGAAGCCCTGAAATGACAGTTGCATGGGTTAAGAGCTCAAGGGAGAAGGGGATGAAGGCTATTATTGCCATAGCCGGCGGTGCAGCACATCTCCCTGGAGTTGTTGCTTCACATACAACACTTCCTGTCATAGGTATTCCCATTGAGACAAATATAGCCGGAGGTCTTGACTCAATCCTCTCAATTCTTCAGATGCCTGCGGGGATACCTGTGGGCACCATGGCTGCGGGAAAGTCAGGGGGAGCAAATGCAGCTCTTTATGCATTAAGTATTATCTCTGTAAGCGATAATGAGATTGCGGAAAAACTCACCTCTTACAGGAAAAAAATTGAACAGAAAATTGAAGATAAAAATAAGACTATTAAAGAAGCGGGTCTGATGAATTATATAAAGAAGCTGGAGGGAAAATAATGATAGAACATAACACCGGTATACCGAAGGAGAGGATACTTATACTGGACTTCGGTTCACAATACACACAACTGATCGCCAGGCGTATTCGTGAATTGAATGTCTACGCGGAGATTATCCCTTTTCATCATCCGGTTGAAGATATTATCAGAGAAAAACCTTCAGCGATCATTCTTTCCGGCGGGCCTGCTTCATTTTATGAGAAGGGATCTCCAAAAATTTCTGATGAGATTTTTAAATTAGGAATCCCTGTTCTCGGGATCTGTTACGGACTTTATGTTGTTGTTAATGCATACAAAGGTGAAAGCGGCGGGGCAACTTCCCGTGAATACGGCAGGGCTATAATCAACATAAAAGGGAAGTCGGAACTCCTTAAGGGACTTGGGAAGAAGGAGCAGGTCTGGATGAGTCATGGGGACAAGGTTCTGAAGATGCCGGAAGGTTTCAGCGTAACTGCTTCATCCGAAAATGCGGAGATTGCAGCTATTGAAAATCCTTCTAAAAAAGTTTACGGCGTACAGTTCCATCCGGAAGTATATCATACAACAAATGGTATAAAGGTTCTTAAAAATTTTCTGTTTAATATATGCAAATTGAAGGCCACCTGGGATATGGGATCTTTTATTGATATATCCGTTGAGGCAATCCGTAAAGAGGTTGGTGACGGCACAGTTCTTCTCGGCCTTTCAGGGGGGGTTGATTCGACAGTTACGGCCATGCTTCTTCAGAAGGCAATAGGGGACAGGCTCTATTGTGTGTTTGTAAACAACGGTGTGCTCCGTAAAGATGAGGAGAAGCAGGTTGTTGAGAGATTTCAGAAATATATGAAACTGAATCTTATATATGTTGATGCGTCAAAAAGGTTTCTTACTAAACTTAAGGGAGTTGAAGATCCGGAGAAAAAACGGAGAATTATTGGTAAAGAGTTCATCTCTGTTTTCATGGAGGAGGCTAAGAAGATCGGGAAGTTTGATTTCCTTGCGCAGGGGACTCTCTATCCTGATGTAATTGAGTCTGTTTCAACAAAAGGCCCCTCGGATACAATAAAGAGCCATCATAACAGGGTTCCGGAAGTGCTGAAGCTTATTAAATCGGGGAAAGTTATTGAACCTCTCAAGGAGCTTTTTAAGGATGAGGTCCGTGAACTTGGTTTGAAACTCGGTTTACAGGAGGAGCTTGTTCATAGACACCCGTTCCCCGGCCCGGGTCTTGCAATAAGGATTATCGGAGAGGTTACTCCTGAGAGGATAAAGATACTTCAGCATGCAGATGATATTATTGTGCAGGAGATCAAGGATGCAGGGCTTTACAGAAAGTTGTGGCAGATATTTGGAGTGTTTCTCCCTGTAAAATCTGTTGGAGTTATGGGTGATAACAGGACTTATGAAAATGTTATTGCTGTACGGGGAGTTACTTCTGTGGATGCAATGACTGCTGACTGGGCATATCTCCCGGAGGATCTGCTGAGAAAAATTTCAAACAGGATTATTAATGAAGTTAAAGGTGTAAACAGGGTAGTTTACGATATATCTTCAAAGCCCCCTTCAACGATTGAATGGGAATAAAGAACAAAAAATCCTGCTTTTTTAGCAGGATTTTTTTAATTTTTATTTTCAATAAGTTCTTTGATTATCTGTTTTGCTTCATCAGGGAGGCTTTTCAGCCATTTCTCCTCCATGCCGGGCGGAGGGAAAACCTGCCCATATTTCAGGATACTATCCGGTTCAATACCGCATAAATCAATCCAGATTTCGTTGATATCCCAGTTAACAGATTCGCTTACATCTTTAATCATTGCAAGCATCCACTGCTTACGTTGTTCGGATGTTCTTCCTGTTCTTACATCTCCGCGTATCCACATGTGCCTGTTAAAACGGTAACCGCTTACAAATCGATTGCCGTCCTGAATTTCATTAAAGATAACCTGAACATAAAACTCCGGCGCGCCGGTTGAATCAGAATGTGACCTGGTGATGGCCTGTGCTACCCTCTGCTTCTGATCATCATTCAGGGTGTCATCTTTTATATATACATTATAAGTAGGCATGGCATACTTATTTTTTCCTTACAATATCCACGACAGCACGTACATCCTGTGAAGAGTCCTTGTCTATAACAAGGATGTCATTTCCTGACTGTACAACTACTATATTAGATGCACCAACAACAGCGATCCTCATCCCCTCGCTGAATACAGTACAGTTTTCACTCTTCACAAAAATTGAATTATCAGGTGACTGAGTCCTGTTTCCCGCAGCATCAGCGTCGAGAATATCGTCGGCTGCTTTCCAGCTCCCCAGGTCCGCCCAGCCGAATTCGGCAGGTATAACCATGCGGTTGTCTGCATTTTCAAGGATACCGTAATCAATTGATATAGATTCAATGGAGCTGAAGATCTGAGCTTTAAGCTTTCTTATATCATCAGATGTTGATGATATTTTTGAGTGGTCAAGTTCAATAAGAGGTTTAAAAGCCTCAAAATGTGCGGGCATAAGCTCCCTGAATCTGTCGATTATAACAGATGTCTTCCATACGAAGATCCCGCTGTTCCAGAAGTAGTTACCGGATGCCACATATTTTTCTGCAGTTTCAAGATCCGGTTTTTCTACAAATTTATCAACAGGTATCCCGTCACCCTCTGCCCCATCAATCCCTTTTATATAACCGTAACCTGTTTCGGGATAATCAGGTTTAACTCCTATAGTTACAAGAGAACCGTTTTCTGCAAGTTTTACACCTTTTTTCAGTACATCAGTAAACGCCTGATTGTTTCTTATAAAGTGATCTGCGGGGAGTACAATCATGATTGACTCGGGATATTTTTTCTGAAGAAAAACTGCTGCATATAATACTGCTGCTGCGGTATTTTTCGGCATAGGTTCTGAGAGAATTGTGCCGCTTAGTCCGGTTTTGGTAATCTCATCAAGAGAGAGCTTTTCATACTTCTCCGCTCCGACAATGACAACTTCTTCAGGGGATACAGGCTTCAGCCTGTTTATGGTTTCCTCAAGCAGTGTGCCATGTCCGGACATGTTGTGGA
>ERZ795053.1170-NODE-1170-length-33476-cov-10.007121_pt1 | contig 33476 bp, 29 predicted proteins | sample MGYA00375137_ERZ795053 | MGnify/ENA primary metagenome ERZ795053 (study PRJEB30182, sample SAMN05720284) | activated sludge metagenome | isolation source: Anaerobic digester | place: Hong Kong | collected 2014-12-17 ...
CGCCTTCGCGCCTGCCGGCGCTCCTACAGGAACCGCTGCGGCTCGGGAGCGCATGTAGGAGCGGCGGCAGCCGCGAATACGGCGGTTTGTCCTGTGACGTGGAGGACGCAGCCGCGGCGGAGAGTCTCAGCCCGCCTTGCGCGCCGGCGCGCGCTTGCGCGGTGCGGCGGCCGCGGCGCCCTCGCCTGCGGCTTCGTCGCCCTTGGCCGCGGTGGTCTTCGCACTCGCCTTGGGCGCCTTGGCCTCGAACTCGAAGCCGACCTTGCCGTCCTTGCCGCGCACCAGGAAGGCGGAGAACTTGCGCCGCGTACGCGCCGACACGAAGCCCTTGAGCAGCTCCGTCTTGCCCTCGGTCAGCAGCTTGGCCATCTGCTCGCGCTCGATCGGCTGCTGCAGGATGACCTTGCCGGAGCGGAAATCGCATTGCCTGTCCGGCCCGACCGACTTCTCGCACACATAGGCCATGCCGTGCTCGAACACGCGGCTGGCGCATTTCGGGCAGGCGCCGACCGGCTCCTGGGCCGAGAAGTCCACCGCCTCCGCCTCTTCGCCCTCTTTCGGCTGGCCGAAGTCGAAGGTGGGCTGCTTGTCCTCGTTCAGCACGATGTCGGCGTTGAAGAGCCGCCCCATCTTGTTGCGGAAGCCGAGCAGCGGGCCGACCTTGCCCTCGCGCAGCAGGGTCTCGATCTCGTCGTACTCGAACTGGCGACCGGCGACGATCTTCCAGGTGCTCCAGTCGCAGGCCTGGCAGGCGAACTTCTTGTAGTTCTCCTTCACCACGCCGCCGCACTTGGGGCACGGCGTCTGCAGGGTGACGAACTCGCCCGGGACGGTGTCGGACTCGTAGCGCTTGGCGCGCTCGACGACCTCGCGCGTCATCTCCGCGATCTCGTTCATGAAGGCTTCGCGGCTGAGCTTGCCGTGCTCCATCTGCGCGAGCTTGTATTCCCAGCCGCCGGTCAGCTCCGGCGAGGTCAGCGCGTTCACGCCGAGGCCCTTTAGCAGCGTGATCAGCGAGAAGGCCTTGGCGCTCGGGATCAGCTCGCGGCCTTCGCGGTGGATGTACTGCTCGCTGATCAGGCCTTCGATGATCTGCGCGCGCGTGGCTGGGGTGCCAAGGCCGCGCTCGGCCATCGCCGCGCGCAGTTCCTCGTCGTCCACCATCTTGCCTGCGCCTTCCATGGCGGAGAGCAGCGTGGCTTCGTTGAAGCGCGCCGGCGGCTTGGTCTGCAGCGATTTCACCACGATGTCCTCGGTGGACACCGTCTCGCCCTGCTTCACCGCCACCAGCTGCGGGCCGCCGCCCTCTTTGGGATCCCCGGGTTTCCCGTCCTTCTCGTCGCTGGCGGCTTCCTTGCCATACACCGCCAGCCAGCCCGGATTGACCAGCACCTTGCCCTCGGTCTTGAAGGCCTCGCCCTCGACGCGGGTGATGCGGGTGGTGATCTGGTACTCGGCCGCCGGATAGAACACCGCCAGGAAGCGCTTGGTGACGAGGTCGTAGATCTTGTATTCGGCGTCCGACAGGCTCTTCGGCAGCGTGCCGGTGGGGATGATGGCGAAGTGGTCGGAGATCTTGGCGTTGTTGAAGATGCGCTTGTTCGGCTTCACCCAGCCCTGCTTGGTGATCTCGTTGGCGAACGGCGCGTACTGGTCTGGCAGGGTGCGCATGACCTCGCTCACCGTGCCGAGGTAGTCCTCGGGCAGGGCGCGTGCGTCGGTACGCGGGTAGGTCAGCACCTTGTGCTTCTCGTACAGCGCCTGGGCGAGCTGCAGGGTGACGCGGGCGGAAAAGCCGAAGCGGCCGTTGGCCTCGCGCTGCAGGCTGGTGAGGTCGAACAGCAGCGGCGACAGTTGCGTGGAGGGCTTGGCCTCCTCGGTCACCACGCCCGGCTTGCCTTCGCACTTGGCGCGGATGGCCTCGGCCTGGGCCTTGTCCCACAGGCGGAAGGCGGTGGCGTGCTCGTCGCCCTCGGGCTTTTTGAACTTCTCGTCGAACCAGCGCCCCGGGTATTCGCCGGCGGCGCAGCCGAAGCGCGCCTCGAGCTCCCAGTAGTCGCGCGACTTGAACTTGCGGATGCGGTCCTCGCGCTCCACCACCATCGCCAGCGTCGGCGTCTGCACGCGGCCCACCGTGGTGAGGTGGAAGCCGCCGGTCTTGGAGTTGAACGCGGTCATCGCGCGCGTGCCGTTGATGCCGATCAGCCAGTCCGATTCGGCGCGGCAGATCGCGGCGTTGCGCAGGCCCTCGACGTCCTGCGCGGCGCGCAGGTGGGCGAAGCCGTCGCGGATCGCCTGTGCGGTCATCGACTGCAGCCACAGGCGCTGCATCGGCTTCTTGCTGCCGGCATGCTGGGCGATGAAGTTGAAGATCAGCTCGCCTTCGCGGCCCGCGTCACAGGCGTTGATCAGGCCGGTGACGTCCTTCCGCTTGATCAGCCGGGTGAGCAGCTTGAGGCGGTCCTCTGTCTTCTCGATCGGCTTGACCGCGAAGTGGGGCGGGATCACCGGCAGGTGGGCGAAGGTCCACTTGCCGCGCTTGACCTCGAACTCCTCGGGCACGGTGAGCTCGAGAAGGTGGCCGACGGCCGACGACAGGACGTAGTCGTCGGACTCGAAGTAGTCCTTCTCTTTCGTGAAGCCGCCCAGCGCACGGGCGATGTCCTGCGCGACGGAAGGCTTTTCCGCGATGATCAGTTGCTTGCTCATGCTCGACGGTCAACGAGGGTCGCGCCGCGAGGGCGCGTGGGTTCGGAAGCGGCGGATGATAAGGACGGCCCGCCGGAACAGGCAAGCCGAGCGGGTGGACCGGTCAGTGCAACGTGGGTTCGTAGGCCCAGTCGTCTTCCTCGGTCAGCAGCTCGTCCACCATCAGGGTGTCGATCGGCTCCTCCTGCTGCCACAGCACCATCAGCACGATGACCTTGAGCCGGTTCAGCGTGATGGTGAAGTCGGCCAGCGCCATCGCGCGCTCGATGATCAGTTCGCGGTGGGCGGTGCCGAGCACGCCGGCGCTCTCGAGCAGGCTCAGGAAACCGCGGCAGCGGCCGTCGAGCAGGGCCTGCTCTTCTTCCGTGTAGATGCGCACCGACCCGGCTTGCGGCGCGGTGCCGGGGTGGATTTCGCGGGCGACGCGGCGCAGGCCGGCGAGCCACTCCAGCGCCTCGGAGATGTCGTCCTGCTCGAAGCCCGCGGCGGACAGCTTGCGGTTGAGCAGTTCGCCTTCCGGGCAGGCGTCGGCGTGGATGTAGCTCTCGAAGAGGTATACGAGGATGTCGAACAAGGCGGCCTCTCGTGGATCGGCAGGGGAGGCGGAAGAGCCGGACCCCCGCCGGGGTGTGGGGGGCGGCGGCTCGCGGCCGCTCTTTCAGGTGGTGCGCTGGAAGCGTCCGCCGGGCAGCTTGGCCAGGCGCCCTTCCAGTTCGAGTGGCAGCAGGATGGCGTAGAGGGCATCGACCGTCAAGCCGCAGCGCGCGGCGATGGTGTCGAGGTCGACCGGATCGTGGCCGATCGCATCGAGCACGCGCGCGGTCTCGCCATCGAGCGCGAGCGCGGCCTGCAGGGGCGGTTGGGCCGGGGCGGCGGGCTCCGCGCCGCGGCGCTGGCGGCCCCTTGCGCTTGCTGTGGGTGCGACGACCGGCGCGGGCCAGCCGAGGCGGCCGCGCAACTCCTCGACGACGTCCTCGGCGGTCTCGACCAGCTTGGCGCCGTCGCGGATCAGGCGGTGGCAGCCGCGCGACAGCGGCGAGTGGATCGAGCCCGGGATGGCGAACACCTCGCGCCCGGTCTCGGTGGCGAGCCGGGCGGTGATCAGCGAGCCGCTGCCGAGCGCTGCCTCGACCACCAGCACGCCCTCGGCGAGGCCGGCGATCAGGCGGTTGCGGCGCGGGAAGTTGTGCTGCAGGGGCGGTGTGCCGAGGGGAAACTCGCTGACGACCGCGCCGGCGGCGGCGATCTCGCGCGCCAGCGCGGCGTTGCGCGCGGGGTAGATGCGGTCGATGCCGGTGCCGATCACCGCTACCGTGCCCGCAGCTTCCGTGCCGGCGGCGAGCGCGCCGCGGTGCGCGGCGGCGTCGATGCCGAGCGCCAGCCCGCTCACGACGACGAGGCCTTGCTCGGCAAGCGCGCGCGCGAAGGCCCCGGCGTTGGCTTCGCCCGCAGCGGTCGCCGAGCGCGCGCCGACCAGCGCGATGCCCGGGCGCGACAGCAGCGCGGGATCGCCCTTGACGTAGAGCAGCACCGGGGGATCGGCGATGTCGAAGAGCTGGCGCGGGTAGCCGGCGTCGGCCAGGGTCAGGATGTGGTTGCCGGCCTCGCCCGCCCAGGCGAGCGCGCGCTCGATGTCTTCGTGTGCCGGTGCCGCGAGCACCGCGTCGGCCGCTGTGCCGCCCACCACGGCGGCGAGCGCGCCACGCCCGGCGGCAAAGATGTGGCCGGGCAGGCCGAAGGCGGCGAGCAGGGCGCGCTGGCCCTGCGTTCCCACGCCCGGCACGGCGGCGAGGCGAAGCCAGTCGGCGAGATCGTCGGCAGGCACGGTCACGATGCGGCGGCTGCGACCCGGCGGTGCCGGATCAGGGCTTGCGGACGGTGTCGCCGATGGTGACCGGGCCGTCGGATTCCATCACCAGCGCGTAGGCCACGCGCTCGAAGACGCGGAAGACGAAGGCCACGCCGTAGCGCTTCTCGGGCAGGCGGAAGCTCTCCTTGCCGTCCTCGCCGCGGTACTCGGCGACACCGCGGTTGCGGTAGAGGGCGAGCACGTGGCCGCGCTCGAGGCCGTCCTGCTCGCCGGTGTCGAGCGCGACCACGTTGAGTCGGCCGGTCTCGCTGACCCCACGGTAAATGGAGATGATGCTGCCCTCGACGTCGAATTCAGGCGCGTGCGGGGCGTAGGAGAACACGCTCGGCGGTTCGCTCGGCATCATCAGGTCGCCGGTGCCGATCTCCTCGACCGCGGAGACGATCTCCAGCGTGGTCGGTTCGCCGCGCTCGGTGACGCGGGCGGTGCCGAGGTAGGCAGCTTCCCAGGCGATCGGCGCGCGCGTGCGCGGGTCCTCGAGCGGGCGGGCCGGGCGATAGATGTGCCAGACTTCGGCCTCGTCGCCGACGTTCTTGGCGAAGATGGTGTCGCCGGTCCCGGTCAGGACGCGGCTGGTCTCGGTGGCGACGATGGTGGCCGAGCCGTCGAGGCGGGGCTGGTCGACCACCAGCGGGCGATTCAGGAAGGGCTCGATGATCTGCAGCGGGATGCTGGGCAGGGCCTCGGCGATCGGCTCGTTGTAGACCCTCGGCTGCAGGCGGCCGTCTGCAGTGCTGCCACCGCCGACCCGGCGGCCGACGCTGAGCCAGGGGCCGCTGCGGTCGAGCAGGATGACCTGGCCGGGGTAGATGAGGTGCGGGTTGCGGATCTCGTCGCGGTTCAGTCGCCACACCTCGGGCCAGCGCCAGGGCTCCTGCAGGAAACGCCCGGAGATGCCCCACAGGGTGTCGCCGCGTTCCACGGTGTAGCTGTCGGGGGCGTCGGCGGCGAGGCGGACGCTGGACTGCGCGTGCGCACCCACGCCGAGGAGGCTCGCGAAGGCGACGAGCAGAGGGAATATAATTCGCTTCATTGGACGCTTCCGATCGGGACCTTGCGCGCCGGGTCCGACCCGGAACGCACGCTGCGCGCCGGGGTCGAAGCAACTGAACGCGTGCTGTGCACGCCCTGCATCCCCGCCGCGGATATTCCGGCTAAATACACGCCGAAGTGTGTGAAAACGCTTGAAATTCTGCACTCAAAGGCTTAACCCAGCAAGGTATTCATGGCTCTCCTACCCATCCTCCGCTACCCCGATCCCCGCCTGCACACGGTCGCGACGCCGGTCGCCCGTGTGGATGACGAAGTCCGCAAGCTGATCGCCGACATGGCCGAGACCATGTACGAGGCGCCCGGCATCGGGCTCGCCGCCACGCAGGTCGACGTGCATAAGCGCATCGTCGTCATCGATGTCTCCGAGGACAAGTCCGGCCTGATGGCGCTGATCAACCCCGAGATCCTCGAGCGCTCGGGCGAACAGGTGTGCGAGGAAGGCTGCCTGTCGGTACCCGGAATCTACGAGAAGGTGTCGCGCGCCGAGCGTGTGAAAGTTCGCGCCCTGAACGAAAAGGGCGAACCCTTCGAGTTCGAGGCCGACGGCCTGCTCGCGGTGTGCGTGCAGCACGAGATCGACCACCTCGACGGCAAGGTCTTCGTCGAATACCTGTCGCAGCTCAAGCTCGGCCGCATCAAGTCCAAGCTGGCCAAGAAGGCCCGCATCACCGCGTGATGGCCGTCACCGCAACCGGGACCGGCGGCCTGAGCGTCGCCTTCGCCGGCACCCCCGAATTCGCCGCGCAGGCGCTCGACGCCATCCTGAAGGCCGGCTACGCGGTTCCGCTCGTGCTCACCCAGCCCGACCGCCCGGCCGGCCGCGGCATGAAGCTCAGCCCGAGCGCGGTCAAGCAGCTCGCACTTGCTCACGGCATCGAGGTCGACCAGCCCGAGAAGCTGCGCACCGACGCGCAGCGCGCCCGCCTCGCAGACTGTGCGCCCGACGTGCTGGTGGTCGCCGCCTACGGCCTCATCCTGCCCAAGGCGGTGCTCGAGCTGCCGCGCCTGGGCTGCATCAACATCCACGCCTCGCTGCTGCCGCGCTGGCGCGGGGCGGCGCCGATCCACCGCGCGATCGAGGCCGGCGACGCCGAGACCGGCATCACCATCATGCAGATGGACGAAGGCCTCGACACCGGCCCGATGCTGCTGCGACGCGCGCTGCCGATCGCCGCGGACGACACCACCGCCAGCCTGCACGACCGCCTCGCCGCGCTCGGCGGCGACTGCATCGTCGAGGCGCTGGCGGCCTTGCAGTGCGGGCAACTTTCACCCACGCCGCAGCCGGCCGAGGGCGTCACCTACGCGGCCAAGATCGGCCGCGCCGAGGCCGACATCGACTGGAGCCGGCCGGCGTTGGAGATCGAGCGCGCGATGCGCGCCTTCGACCCCTTCCCGGGCGCCGTGTCCACCTTGCACGACACCGCGGTCAAGTGCTGGAAGGCGCAGGTCGTCGCGGGCGAGGGCGAGCCCGGCCGGGTGCTCGCGGTCGATGCGGATGGCATCGTCGTGGCCTGCGGGCGCGATGCGCTGCGTTGCACGGTGTTACAGCGCCCGGGCAGCAAGCGCCTGCCCGCGGGGGAATTCCTGCGCGGTTTCCCGGTCTCTGTGGGCGAACGCTTCGCGTCCCTGGCGTGAGCACGCAGCGCGTAGGCGACGGCCTTGAAGGCGGTCGCCTACGCCCCGAGCTACACTGACGAATCAATCTCTTGCAGGAAGGATCCCGCAATGTTCGGAAACTGGATCAAGACCACCATCCTGATGGCCGGCATCGTCGCCCTGTTCGGCGCGATGGGTGCGGCCATCGGCGGTCAGCAGGGCATGCTGATCGCGCTCGTGATGGGCGGTGCGATGAACGTCTGGGCCTACTGGTTCTCGGACAAGATGGTGCTGAAGATGTACAAGGCGCGCGAGGTCGATGCCGCCTCCTCGCCCTACCTGTACAACATGGTCGCCGAGCTCGCGCGCCGTGCCGAGCTGCCCATGCCCAAGGTGTACATCATCGACGAGGCCCAGCCCAACGCCTTCGCCACCGGCCGCAACCCCGACAACGCCGCGGTCGCTGCCACCACCGGCATCATCCGCATGCTCTCCGAGCGCGAGCTGCGCGGCGTGATGGCGCATGAGCTGGCGCACGTGAAGAACCGCGACATCCTGATCTCGACCATCTCGGCGACGATCGCCGGCGCGATCTCGATGCTGGCCAACTTCGGCATGTTCTTCGGCGGCCGCGACGGCGAGGAGCGCCCCAACCCGATCGTGTCGATCGCCATGATGATCCTTGCCCCGCTCGCCGGCATGCTGATCCAGATGGCGATCAGCCGCACCCGCGAGTTCGGCGCCGACCGCGGCGGCGCGGAGATCTCCGGCGACCCCGACGCGCTCGCCAGCGCGCTCGGCAAGATCGACGCCTACGCGCGCGGCATCCCGATGCACACCGCCGAGCAGCACCCCGAGACCGCGCAGATGATGATCATGAACCCGCTCTCGGGTGGCGGTCTGCGCGGGCTGTTCTCCACCCACCCCTCCACGCAGGAGCGCATCGCCCGCCTGCAGGCCATGCGCTGAGCGCGGCCGAGGCTCAGTCCGAGGACGCGAAGGCGCTGCGGATCAGGGCGAGCAGCTCGCCCGGCCGCACCGCCTCGCCGAAGGCGCCGGCGCGCAGCAGGGTTTCGCGCCGCGCCGCCCGAAGTGCGGGCGCGAACTCGGCGTGATAGAAGATCACCGGCGGCCGCCGCGGGCGCGCGGCGAGCACGCCGAGCAGCTTGAGTCCGGCGCTCGCCGCGCCGTCGAGCGGTTCCGGACGGTCCCAGTCCGACACCACCAGATCGAATCCGTCCTCGTCCGCATCGAGGCGCTCCAGCGCCTCCGCAGTGCTGTGCACGCTCACCACCTCGACCTGCAGCTTTGCCAGCGCCGCCAGTTCGTGGCGATTGTTGTCCGGCTGGTCGTCCACCCAGAGCACGCGCTTCTGCTCGGGCATGTCGATCAGCGCCGCGGCCAGGCCCTCCGCCTCGCCGCTGGCGATGCCCTCCACACCCTTGATGCGCGCCGCGAACGCGAGCTCGTCGGCGAACGCGCCGATGGCGCGCTGGAGCAGGGCGTCGGTGCGGGCGTCCTCCGCGGCGGCCATCTTCAGAGCGGGGCGTGCCATCTCCGGCGAGTGCATCGCTTCCTCGGGCAGCGGCGCGCTCGCGACCGCTGTGCCGAGATCGCTCGAGCGTGGGGCGGAGGGTGCCGACGGCGGGGGAGGCGCCGGGGGCGGCGCGCTCGCCCAGCGCTGGCGGATGGCCTCGACCGCACGCCGGATGCCCTTGGCGACGTCGGTCCAGGCCTCGTCGCGGTTGGGCCACGAGGTCACCGGGCGCAGGTCGGTGGGCAGGCCCTGCAGGTGGGCGAAGGGCGCGTCCTCGATATCGACCGCGCGTAGCAGCACCGGGATCACGCTGGCGTCGCCGCGCCGAGCGCGCTCGATTGCGGTGGCGAGCTCCTTGCCCCAGATGTAGTCCGAGTTGAGGAAGTCCATGCTCACCAGCAGCAGGATCAGGTCCGCCGTGCTGAGCTCCCTGTCGATCGCCTCGTCCCATTGCTGCCCTGGCACGATGCCGCGATCGTGCCAGGGTCGGATGACGCCCTTGCGCCGCAGCAGCGCGAGATGGCCGTCGAGTTCGTCGCGCAGCTTCTCGTCCTCGTGGGCGTAGCTGTAGAAGAGATCCACCGGTTCCGTGTCCATCGTGGCGCTCCCTCGGCTTGTGGTCCGTTCTTCAACATAGTCCAGGCCGGCGGCGCCGTCAGCGTGCCTGCGGCGGCTGGCCTCTCAGGCCGCCTCGCGCTGGGCGAAGAAGCCGGCGCCCGCGCCTTCGCCGTCGAGCACGGCCGCGGGCGGCCCTGCCGCGACCACCCGCCCGCTGTGCATGAACCAGATCGCGTCCATCTCGCGCGCGAGGCGCTCGTCCTGGGTGACCAGCAGCACCGTGGCGCCGATGTTGCGCAGCAGCCGGCGTAGCGCGTGGCGGCCGGCCGGGTCGAGCAGGCCCTCGCTCGCGTCGATCAGCAGCAGCCGCGGTGCGGCGAGCGTGGCGCGCGCCAGCAGCAGGCGGCTGCGTTCGCCGGAGGACAAGTCGCGGCCGTTCTCGGCTACCCGTCCGTCGAGCCCGCCGAGACGTGCAATCGTCCCGCCGAGGCCGAAATCGCGGGCGACGGCCAGCAGACGCTCGTCGCACGGGCGAGGCGCCAGCCCCAGGCTGAGCGCGCGCCGCAGGCTGCCGGCCAGGATGGGCGATTGCGGGCCGACATGGGCGAACATCCGTCGGCGCTGGGCGAGCGGAAGGTCGGTGGGCGCGATGCCGTCGATGCGGACTCGACCGCGCGCGGGCCGGTCGAGCCCGGCGGCGAGGTTCAGCAAGGTCGTCTTGCCGGCGCCGCTGGCGCCGACCACGGCGATGCGCTGGCCGGGTTCGGCGCATGCGTCGAAGCGGCGCCCGGCCTCGGTAAGTCCGACCCGCTCGAAGCTCAGCGCCGGCGGTGCATTGCCGAACTGCGGCGGGACGCTGGCCGCGCGCCGCTTCAGGCCGGGTGTGGCGAGCAGCCGCTCGGCCTTGCGGCGTGCCAGCTGCCAGGCGCGGTGGCGGTCCCATACCATCCCGAGTTCGCGCAGCGGCTGGATCATCAGCGCCAGCGTGGCCAGGCCCGCCGCGGTGGTGGCTGCGGGCAGGCCGTGCTGCAGCGCGGTCAGCAGCAGCGCGGCGGCGGCGGCTCCGGAGATGGCGTCCGGTAACGCGCGCAGCAGCGCGCTGCGGCGCATGCGGGCGAGCGCGGCGGCGAGCAGCCGCGCCGTGTTGCGCTCGAGGCGGGCAAGCTCCTGACCGGAGCGGCCGATCACATGCAGCTGTGGCGCGTGCGCCACGCGCTCGCTCATGTCGGCGGCGATGCGCGCACGGCGACGGCGCAGGCGGTCATGCGCGGGGCCGAGCCCGACCCCGGCGATCGCCATCAGGGCGAGCCCGGCGAGCAGCGGCGCGGCCACCGCCAGGCCGAAGCCGGGCGCTAGGCAGAACAGCACGCTGGTCGACACCGGCAGCACGATGCCGGCGGAGATCAGGCGCGCGATGCCGTGGCTGACCCAGCCGCGCACCGCTGCGAGGTCGCCCACGAAGCGCAGTGCGAGCGCGCCCGTGCGCCGCTTCGCCAGGGCCGGGGCGGCGAAGCGCGACAGGTGGCGATACAGCGTCGCGCGCACGCTGGCCGCGTAGGCCTGGCCCACGCGCTCGGCCTGGATGCGCTCGAGCACCTTGAGGAGCGCGATGGCGATGCCGGCCCCCGCGATGCCGCCCAGCGCGGCCCAGGGCACGGCGCCGTCAGCCGCGTGCAGCGCGGCGAACACCGCGCGCATCGCCACCGCGGCCCAGGCGGCGGCGCAGGCCTGGCCGAGCGCGAGCACCGCGATCAGGCCGATGCGTGCGCCGCGGCCGTCGGCGGCGATGCGGGGCAGCGGGCTCACCGGCCGACCCTCCCTGCGCTCACGCCGCCGCCTTGAGGGCGGGTGCGCGCAGGCCGGCGAGCAGCGCGCTGGCGTGGGCCGGGTCGAGCAGCTCGTCGCGACCGAGCACGCGCAGGCCGGTGGCGGCCTCGGCCTCCTGCGCGCCCAGCGGCGACAGGCTCAGGGTGCCGGTGAGCGCGAAGGCCTCGAGGCCGATCGCGTTCAGCACCGCGCAGCCGCCCACCGCGGCGAGCGCATCCGGCGCGGCGAACATCAGCCCGGCAAAGTGATCGCGCACCACCGGGCGGCGCAGCAGCGCGGCGGTCTCCTGCTGCAGCACGCCGTCGGCCAGTTCCACCACGGCGATCTCGCAACCTGCCGCAGCTGCGTGCGCGAGCAAGGTGTCCAGTCCGGCCTCGATGCGCTCGAGCGGCTCGTTGTAGGTCGACACCATGCCGACATCGGTGAAGTCGCCGACGAAGCGCGCGCCCGAATCGACGAAGCTGTTGTAGTCGCCGAAGGCGCCGGTGCCGGTGGCCTTGATCGCCGCGACCTCGAAGCCCGCGCGCTGCAGGCCGTGGGCGAGGCTGGCCGAGGCGGTGGTCTTGCCCGAGTTCATCGAGGCGCCGACGACGCCGATCACGGTCATGCCGGTGGGCGCCTGCAGCGGCGGCAGGGCATGGTCGCCGACGTTGATGACCTTGCCGGCAGCATCGGCGAGCAGGCCGAGCGGCGCCACCCGGGTCGGGGCCGCGACCTTGGCGTTGCGTTCGCGCATGCGCCCGAGCACGCCACCCGCGGCGAGGATGTCGACCTCGTCGGCGTCGAGCTCGGCGAGGCCCTCGAACTGGTCGGGCGCATAGCGGGCGCCGCAGGCCATGACGACGAGGTCGCCGGTGTACAGGTCGGCGGGCCGGCCGCTGGCGAGCTGCAGGCGCTTCTGGAAGCCGATGCGCACGATGCGGCCCAGCACCAGGTCACCCGGGCGGGCCTGGGCGAGGTCGGCGAGCAACTGGCTGGCGCGGTCCTGGCGGACGCGGCGGGTGGAGAAGGCCCATTTGGCCTGGGCGGCGAGCGCGAGCGGGCTCACGGCGATGGCGGTGCGGGCGGTCGGGTTCGGGGCGGGGGACATGTGCGTTCTCCTGGGCGTGCGGCGATGGGTTCGGGGGTGGTGAGGTCGGGCGCTCAGGCGGCGAGCGCAGTGGTGCAGGCGTCCAGCGGGACGGGTGGGGCGAAGACGTGATCGACCAGCCCGCCGTCGCGGACGCAGTCGATGAAGCGGTGGCCGCAGTCGGCCAGCGTGTGCAGGCGGAAGCGCGCTTCGAGCCCGCGCGCCCGGGCGGCTTGGGTGAGCGCACGGGTCCAGGTGCGTGCGCGGGTGAGGCGGTCGCGGCCCTGGCGGCGGTCGAGCTCGGGGGTGCTGCGCGTGGTCTCGTCCGGGAGGTTGTCGAGCGTGCCGACGAGTACGCTGACCGGCAGTTGCAGGAAGCGGTCGAGCGCCGCGCCGAACTTCGGTCCCCAGGCCTGGCGCCCGGATTCGGCGCCGAGGCCGTAGGGAAAGACGCTGTGGCGGTCGGGCAGGGTGTACCAGCCGGCTGCGGCGGCTATCAGGTGATCGATGCGATGCGGGTACAGCATGGCGAAGCGGTGGGCGAACTGGGCGCCGCCGGAGAAGCCGAAGAGCGTGAATGGGCGCTTGCCGACCAGGCCTTCGAGGGCGAGCTCGTCGAGCAGGGCGATCAGGGCGAGGTCGGCGCGCCTGCGCTGTACCACGCGCTGGTAGCCGGTCCACCCCGCCTCGTCGAACACCGGCGCGATGACGACGCGGCCCTCGGCGGCAGCGCGGGCGGCGAAGCTCCTCGCCATCTCCTCGGCGCCGCGCTGAATGCCGTGGATGGCGACCAGTGCAGGCGTGTCGGCGCGGCGCTGGTGCGGGATCGCGAGCCAGCACGCCAGGCCGTTGCGGCCATGGGCGCGGCGCCAGACGATGTGGAAGCCGTGCAGGGTGTCGTGTGCGGGGGGCAGGGACTGCTTGGGCAGGTTCTTCACGATCTTTCTCCGGGGGTTGTGGGGCCGATCCGACCCTCTCGGTACTGACAACGCGCGCCTTGCGGGTTTATTCCGCGCAGGCTGGAAAAAATTCTCAGCGCCGAGCAGGCGCGTCCGCCTGACGCAGCAGCGTGGCGTAGATCTCGGCGCTATGGCGGCCGGTGACGGGCAGGCGATGGGCGGCCTGGAAGCGCATCAGTGCGCGTGCGCTCTGCTCGCCCCACACCCCGTCGGCGGCGCCGGCGGGGTGGCCGGCACGCGCCAGCGCCTGCTGCACGGCGCGGTGGCGATCGTCGGGCAGCATGCGGCCGTAGGCCTGCACGCTGGCTGCGTAGCTGGCGGGCGAGGCCGAGCTGAGCTCGATGCAGGGGGCGTAGTCGACGTCGAAGGCACGCGCGACGTGCACCATGACCGCGGCCTCGGCGATGCGGCGCTGGGCGAACTGCGGGCCGTCGTTGCTGCGCTTGCCGAGCTCGATGCCGAAGGTGTTGCGGCCGTCCTGGATGCGCAGCCCGAAGCTCGCGTCGGCCGCGTTGACCGCGACGCTGATCGCGCTCGCATGCAGCACGTGGCCGCCACGCGAGGACATGAAGTCGCCGGCGATGAGGTCGGTGCGGCGCTCGAAGCCGAAGCCGAGGTCGAACAGCCCGGTGCCGGTGCGACGGCGCCCGCTGGCATCGGCGCCGCCGCGGCCGACGTCGGCGTCGTCCTGCGTCCACGCGCCTTCGAGCACGATGTGGTTGCCACGCGGGCGGGTGCGGTCGGCGTCGGCCGAGCGCACCTTGTCCGTGCCCAGGCGGTCGATCGCGGTGTGCAGCCACCAGGCGCCGCCGCTGCTCAGGCGACGTTCGTCGAACCTGCGTGGCACCGTGGTGTCGGGCACGTCGTCCACGAACACGGTGAGCACGGGCTTGCCGCTGCGGTCGATCAGCTCGCCAAGGCAGGACAGGGCGAGCGAGTGCTCGGTCATGACCGGGTTGACCGTGCTCCGGTAGTCGCTGGCCTGGTCATTGACGAGGGTGGCGCAGCCGCCGAGCCCGAACAGGGCGGACGCGGCGATGCCGACGGCGGGGATGGGGGTCTTCATGTCGGAACTCCTGGTGGTAGCGAGTCAGGGCGGTGCCCTGCCTGTTCCGACAACGTGGCTGCAGCCGGTTTATTCCCGGCCGCGGCAAAAAATTCAGTCCGCGTTCCAGCCGCGCGTGATCAGGGCGCGTTCGCGCTCGGCGTCGAGGGGGGCGCCGTCCACGTTTTCGCCGAGAAAGGCGTCGGCGGCTTCGTGCAGGCGGTCGCTGGCGGTGCCGTAGCCGTTTGGGTCGCCTTCGCCGCCGGCGCTGAAGGCGAGCTGCCAGTTTGCGTCGGCCGCGGGTGTGCGGCAGGCGATGCCGATCTGCTGGCCGCCCCCGGCGCCGCTCGTGCTGCCCAGGGTGTATTCGCGGCAGAAGCCGCCTTCACGCGCCGGGAAGCTGGCCCTGATCTCCAGGCGTTGTCCGCCGGCGTCCAGCACCACCCCGCTCGGCGCCGCCTGCAGCGCCATGGCCAGCGCGGGGTCGCGGATCGGGTCGCCGACGCGGGCGAGCGGCGCGGCGAGTTCGGTCGGGGGCAGCAGGTAGTGGCCGATCAGCGCGCCGAGCGCCAGCGTGACCACCGAGGCGAAGGCCGCGGCGGCGCCGAAACCACCGCCGAGCCAGGCCGCCAGGCGTGCGCCCAGGCCGGGGGTGCTCGGGCGGGTGGCGCCTGGGCGACTGCCAGCGCTGCTCGGGGTGAGGGCGGGGCGTCCGGAGGCGGGCTGCGCGGCTGCAGCGTCGGCTGGCCGCGCCGGGGCGCGCGCCAGGCCGGCGTCGGCGGCCGGAGTCGCCGTGCGGGCGCCCTCCTCGGCGCCTGGCAGCGGCGCGCTCATGATTGCCGCGATCAGCTGCGGTGGCACCGCCTCCTCGAGCTTGGCGTCGAAGGCCTGGCGCGCCAGCTCGCCGGTCTCGGCCAGCACCTGCAGGCGGGCGCGCAGCGCGGGGCTGGCGGCCAGCGCGTCCTCGACCGTCTCGTACGCAGCGTCGTCCTCGAGCTGGGCGTCGAGGTAGGCGATCAGGGTGTCGTCGTCGATGTTCATCAGCGCGCTCCGTCCGGTGCGCCGCCGATGGCGTCCGCCAGGCGGGCGCGGGCGCGCGCCAGCCGGCTCATCACCGTGCCCATCGGCACGCCGAGCGCCGCCGCGGTTTCCTTGTACGACAGGCCATCCACCGTGATCATCATCAGCACCACCCGCTGTTCCTCCGGCAACTCGCCGATCACCCGGCGCACCATGCGCGCATCGCTGCGCGCTTCCACCACCCGGCGCCCGTCCTCGCCGGCGATCGCCTCCAGCGCGTCGCTGTCGGCCTCGGTCTGCTGGCGCTGGCGGCTGCGGTAATCGTCCACCCAGGTCGTCTGCAGGATGCGGAACATCCAGCTCGCCAGGCTGGTGTCGGGCTGCCACTGGTGCCAGCGCTCGATCGCCTTCAGGCAGCCGGCCTGCACCAGATCGTCGGCGACGTGCGCGTCGCCGGTGAGACCGAAGGCGAAGCGCCGCAGGCGGGGCAGCAGGCTGACAAGTTCGGCGCGTGGGTCGGTGGCCGACATGGGCTTTCCTTGTATCGACAACGTCGGGCGGAGGGTTTTATTCCGCTCCGGGCGAGGAATATTCCCGCGCTCGCGACGTTGTCGTGATGAGTGGCAGCGCCTCGCTGGCAGACGACGCGAGCGGCATGGAGGCGGCGATCTTAGCACTGCGGTGGAACCGGCTCGTCATGCACCCACTCAGACCGGCGACGACACCTCGCGTGCGCGTCACGTGCCGGAGGTGTCGCCCATCCATGCCCCGCAGTCCTCGAGGCCGAAACAACGATGAATATCCCCGTGTCCTTCCTCCCTGCCCGCTGCTGCCCCGCCTCGCTGCGTGGCAGTGCGCGTGCGCTCGCGCTGCTGCTGGCGCTTCATGCCGCAGCATTTGCCGAATTGCCGCTGTGGAACGGCCTCGGCTTCGCCGGTATCGGCGCCCATGCGGACGACGGCGACGGGGGGGATGGCGACGGCGGTGGCGATGGTGGAGGGGGCGGCGGCGCGGGCGGTGGGGATGGTGGCGGCGGCGGGGGCGAGGCGGCGGCCGACTACGAGCCGCTGGAAGATCCCTTGCCGATCGCCGGCGAGACCTTCATCGCCGACGAGCTGCTGCTGCTCTCGCCCACCCAGGCGGCATTGAACCGCGCCACCGCCCTCGGCCTGCGCGTGATCGATCGCGTGCAGGCGCGCCAGCTCGGCGTCAGCTTCGCCCGCCTGCGCCTGCCGCCGGGGCTGGACGCCCGCAGCGCGCGCGAGATCCTGTCCGAGCGTGGTCCGGGCAAATTCGATCTGCACCACCTGTACAAGATCGCCCAGGCCGCACCCGCCGCGCGTTGCGAGGGGCCTGGCTGTGCCGCGCGCGAGCTGATCGGCTGGCCGGCGGACAGTCGCGCGTGCGGGCGCGGTCAGGCGATCGGCATCGTCGACACCGCGGTCGATGCTGCGCATCCGGCGCTGGTGGGCGCGGATCTGCTTCGCCAGGCCTTCGTCACCGATGGAAAGGAGGCCGCCCCGGCCGACCATGGCACGGCAGTCGCCGCCCTGCTCGTCGGTCAGTCCGATTCGGTGGTGCCGGGGCTGGTGCCGCGTGCGCGGGTGTTCGCCGCCGCGCCCTTCCACACCCTGCCCTCGGGCAATGCCACGGCGGACACCGCAGGCCTGGTCAAAAGCCTGGACTGGCTGGTCGGGCAGGGCGTGGCGGTGATCGGCATGAGCCTCGCCGGCCCGGACAACGCGGTGCTGCGCGAGGCGGTGCGGCGGGTGGAGGCGCGCGGCATCGTCGTGGTGGCCGCGGCCGGCAACGGCGGGCGCAACGCCCCACCTGCCTACCCGGCTGCGCACGAGCGCGTGCTCGGCGTCACTGCGGTTTCCGCCGATCGCCGCGTGTACTGGCGCGCCAACCAGGGCGACTACATCGACTACGCCCTGCCCGGCGTCAACGTGTGGACCGCCGATCCGGCGGGTGGCGGGCGGGCGCGCAGCGGCACGTCCTACGCCGTGCCCTACATGGTGGCGCTCGCGTCGCAGACCCTGGCGCAGCGCGTGGCCAGCCGCGACGTTCTGCTCGACGGGCGGCTTGGCGGGCTCGCCGACCTCGGCGATCCGGGCCGCGATCCGGTGTTCGGCTACGGCAAGCCGCGTTTTGATCGCGACTGCCGCTGATTCGCCGCAGGCGCTCCGGCTGCGATCGTGACCGCCGCGGTCTGGTTGCGGATGTGCCGGTCACCATCTGCGGACGGTGCGCGGTTCTGCACGTGACGCATGAACGGCGTCCCGCTGGCTGCCGTGACCGCGATCATTCGCTCGCGAGGCGGGCAAGCACCGCTTCGATGCGCGCTGGTGTCGCCGCCTTGCCCGGCAGCGCGGCCGACAGCATCACCTCGCGCTGGCGCCGGTCCGCGAACCAGGTGCGGCGCACGTAGTGGCCGAGCGAGGGCGCGTAGTCCCAGGTGATGGTCTGCAGCGGGAGCGGGAAGTTCGGCGCAAAGGCGCTGCAGCGCACGTGCCAGGTGGCGAAGTCCCCGGCCGGCACGAAGCTCACGCGCGCATCGACCACCTCGCAGTCCCAGCGCCGCCGGACCTCGCTCGCATGGCCGGTCTCGGCCCAGGTCGTGCGCCGGGTCTCCCCGAAGCTGACGCGCTTGCCCGCCGCCAGCGGCCACAGGGCAGAAGGATCGCCGTCGATCGTGCTGTCCACGCGGTAGCCCGGATGCTCGGCGGACAGCGCCGGCGCGAAGAAATCGCGCGGGCTGTGCAGGCTGCGGCCGTCGGGCAGCGTCCATGTCAGCGTCTGCGCGCTGGTGGCGGCCACGCGGGTGACCGTGCTGCGGCCGAACACGAAGGTGTCGCCGCGCTGAAGCGTCGGTCTTGCGGCCGGCGACAGCTCGATGCGCTGCGGGCGGGTGTCGAGCGCGGCGCGGGTCTCGTCCAGCAAGGTGTCGCCATGGAAGGGGACCGCCGGCAGCTGCGCGCAAGCCCCCGCTGCAAGGGCTGCGCAGGCCGTGAGGGTCCGGGTGCGGCAGGTCATCGGCGTGCTCCTGGTGATGCAGTGCGGGTGTGCTTCGAGACCGGCGCGGGCCAGGCAGGTTCCGCCACGCCCGCCGGCGCCGGCTTGGTGTAGGCTGTCGGTCCCGGCAGCCGGCGACGCACGTACGTGCCGGCGCAACCCTCACCTGAAGGAGATCGACATGAGCAAAGTCACCCTTGGCGGCAACCCGATCGACATCGCGGGCCGTGTCCCGCAGGCCGGCGAGGCCGCGCCCGCGTTCAAGCTTACCGGCGCCGACCTGGCCGACGTGGGCCTCGAGGCCTTCGCGGGCAAGCGCAAGGTACTGAACATCGTCCCCAGCCTGGACACCCCGGTGTGCGCCACCTCGACCCGCAAGTTCAACGCCGAGGCCGCCGGCCTGGCCGACACCGTGGTGCTGGTCGTGTCCGCCGACCTGCCCTTCGCCGCCAAGCGGTTCTGCGAGACCGAGGGTCTGCAGAACGTGCACACGCTGTCGACCTTCCGCAACCCGAAGTTCGCGCAGGACTACGGCGTCGCGATCACCTCCGGTCCGCTCGCCGGCGTGACCGCGCGCGCGGTCGTGGTCGTGGATGGCAACGACAAGGTGGTGTATTCGCAGCTCGTGCCCGAGATCAAGGAAGAGCCCGACTACGCCGCCGCACTCGCCGCCCTGAAGTAATCTCCGCAGCTGCGCGGGCGTCGCCGCCGTGCGCGGCGGCGCTCAGCGTCTCGACGCGTTCGGCCCAGCCGCGGCCGGGCGCTGCGGCTCGTCGAAGCGGCTGTCGTCCTCGAGCGGGAACACACCCAGCCCCTGGGTGGCCAGGCGCACCGTGGTCGGCCCGCGGTCCTGCGACAGCTTGAAGAGCTGCTCGCCCATGCGCACGATGCAGCCCTCGAACATCTCGCGATCCGCATTCACCCGCGCCTCGCGGGTAAGCGCGAGGCGGTGCTGCAGGTCCTCCTCCTCGCCGCGCAGGATCTCGATCTCGCCCGACAGCGCGTTCGCGGTCTGCTCGGCGCGTCCCACCATCTCGGGCGTCACGCGGTCGGGATGGCGGTCGGCGAAGGTGAGCATCTTGCCGATCTCGAGCAGGCGGTTCTCCAGCGCGTCGCGCGCCTCGGCCTTCTCCTGGATGGCGTATTCCAGCCCGGTATCCATGCCGATCTCGAGCTCGGTGCGGATGCGGCTGTTCGCGCCGATCGTGCGCGCGTGGATGGACAGGCTGGCACGGCAATGCCCGCCGACGATCTGGCCGCGCAGGCGTTTGCCGACGCGGATGTGGTTGCGCGCCTCGAGCTGGCACTGCATGGCGACGTCGTCGATGAAGATCGAGTCGCCCGCGCTGATGCGCGCCTGCTGCGCGTAGGTGGCGCAGAAGCTGCCCTCGCAGCGGAGCGCGTGCGTGCTGTAGTCCTTGCCGGCGGTCTTGCCGCCCAGCCCGCCGAGCACGCCGCCCTTGACCACGATGCTGCCGCCCGCCTCCAGGGTGGCCGGCTCGACCACGCCGCCCACCTCGATGTCGCCGGTGGCGCGCACCGTCATGCCGGCTTGCACGTCGTTGCGGATGCGCACGCTGCCGTCGAAGTCGATGTTGCCGGTGGCGAGGTTGACCGCATCCACGGTGAAGATCGGCTCCACCATCGCGCCGTTGCGCACCCGCACCGGCTGGCCGTCGCAGGCGGCCACGAGCAGCTCGGGATCTTCGGGCGAGGTCGTGGTGCCGCGCAGGCCGGGCGCGAAGCGCAGGTCGCGCCCGCGCCGCGCCATGATCGGCCGCCCGTACACATTGACGCCGTCCACCCCGGGCTGCGGCGGGTGGCGCCGCATCAGCGCATCGCCGGCATGCACGACGAGGATCTCGCCGAGGTCGCGGTAGTCGGTGCGGCCGCAGGGGCGCACGCTCGGCACGCGCTCGCGCGTCTCGGGGAGCAGGTATTCCAGCCAGCCGTCCTTGCCCGGCTCCGGCTCGCGGCCGCGCGCGATGGCGAGCTCGTCGGCCTGGCCGCTGGCGATGGCGCGGTTGATCTCGTCCAGCAGCAGGCCCTCGACGATGCCGCGCGATTCGATCAGGGCCAGCAGTTCGGTCTTGCTCGCCGGCCTGCCGCCCTTGGGCGGCACGATGCTCAGGCGCGCGACCAGGCCGTCGAGCGAGACGCCGATCTGCATCGAGGCATCCACGCACTGCGCGATCTCGACCGCTTCCACCGACTCGGCCGCGTTGTACTGGGCGATCAGGCGGCGGATCGGGTCCGGGCGGATCTGCAGCTCCGCGTAGCCCGCGGCCTCGAGCCGCCGGCGCAGCCACAAGGCGTCGATGCGCGGAAAACGCGGGTCATGGGCGATGCTCACGCTCAATGTGCGCGTGAGCTCGTCGAACGACGCCTCCAGTTCCGGGCCTTCGGTGGGCTGCTTGTCCATGTTTCCAGTGCGATCCGATCAGCGGGGGCCGCAGGTGCGGCCGGGGGATTGTAGCCGCGTGCATCTTGTTGGTGCCAATGGGACGAACCCGAGCCGTAGTTCAGGCCCGCAACGCGCGCGCGATGAAGTGCTTCGCCACGCGCGGGCGCGGCACCTTGTCCTCGAACCAGGTGCGCACGTCGGTGTCGAGGCCGATGCCGTGCATGTAGTTGTATAGCGCCTTGTTGAGCGCCCTGCCCAGGCGGTCGTGGTCCACCCCGGTGGGGTCGATGAAGCCGACGTCGTTCTTCGCGAAGCGGATCTCGGGCAGCGGCACCAGGGTGACGCCGAACTCCTCCGGGTTCCTGCCTACCGGAGAATGCACCGTGCATGCGAAGCGGTGGAAGAAACCCGACTGGATGCAGCCGGCCTCGAAGAGCTGGCGCACGTATTCGAGCGCGTCCACGGTGTCGTGCACCGTCTGGGTCGGGAAGCCGTACATCAGGTAGGCGTGCACCAGCACGCCGGCCTCGGTGAAGGCGTGGGTGACGCGCGCGACCTGCTCCACCGAAACACCCTTCTTCATCAGCTGCAGCAGGCGGTCCGAGGCCACCTCCAGGCCGCCCGACACCGCGATGCAGCCGCTGTCGGCGAGGAGCTGGCAGAGCTCGGGGGTGAAGGACTTCTCGAAGCGGATGTTGCCCCACCACGAGATCGCCACCCCGCGCCGCAGCAGCTCCTCGGCGAGCGCGCGCAGGGCCTTGGGTGGCGCGGCCTCGTCGACGAAGTGAAAGCCCGTCTGTCCGGTCTCGGCGATGATCGCCTCGATGCGGTCGACCAGCAGGCTGGCGGCAGCGCCGTCGTAGCGGCCGATGTAGTCCAGGCTGATGTCGCAGAAGGTGCACTTCTTCCAGTAGCAGCCGTGGGCCACGGTGAGCTTGTTCCAGCGCCCGTCCGACCACAACCGGTGCATCGGGTTGAGCATGTCGAGCACCGACAGGTAGCCGTCCAGCGGCAGGCCGTTCCAGGTGGGGGTGCCGACCTCGGCGAAGGGCACGTCGGGTTCGGCGAGGTGGATGTAGCGCACCTGGTCCGTATCCGGATCGCGCACGAAGGTCCGCACCAGGCGCGACCTGCCGCGCCTGCCCTGCAGGTGCTCGAGCAGCGCCAGCAGCGGGCGCTCGCCGTCGTCCAGGGTGACGTAGTCGAAGTAGTCGAACACCCGCGGCTCGGCGAGCTCGCGCAGCTCGGTGTTGACGAAGCCGCCGCCGAGCACGGTGACGATCTCCGGGTGCGCGGCCTTGATCGCCTGCGCGATGCGGAAGGCGCCGTACACCGAGCCGGGGAAGGGGGTGGAGACGAGGACCAGTCGAGGGCGATGGGTGGAGAGGGCTTCGAGGGTCAGCTCTTTCAGATACGCGTCGACCAGCGTCGGCGGGGCGGCGAGCGCGGCGGCGAGCGGCTCGAAGGTGGGCTGGCTCATCGACAGCGACTCGGCGTAGCGCACGAACTCGAAGCGCGCATCGACCGCGTCGCGCAGGATGTCGGCGAGCTCGTTGAGGTAGAGCGTCGCCAGGTGGCGCGCGCGGTCGGCCAGCCCCATGGCGCCGAAGGCCCAGGCGAGCGGATCGCCGCCCTCGGGGTCGTCGGGGTCGACATAGGCGTCGAGGGTGTCGAAGCGCGGTCCCTCGGGCAGGAAGGTCCGGCTGGCGATGCGATGCGCGATGGTCGGGTCGCGGCCCTGCAGGAAGGCGATGGCGGGGCCGATGGTGTAGCGGTAGCGCGTGAAGTGGTCGAGGAAGCCCTGCACCAGCGGCGTGCGCTGCTTCCTCGGCAGCGCCTCGGCGCGCGTGCGGATGTCGTCCAGCCCGGCGGGCGAGAGCAGGCGCAGCACCAGCTTGAGCGCGAGGTCTTCCTGCACCGCATCGATGCCGCGCGAGCGCAGGAAGCCGGTGAGGTAGGCGGTGGAGGGGTAAGGCGTGTTGAGCTGCGTCATCGGCGGGATGACGGAGAGCACGCGCAGCGCGCCGGCGGCCTGCCCGGAAGAGGCGGGCCGCGCGGTGGTTTCGGACGAGGTGGGCGGCGCGGTGGCGGACATGGCGGGTCGATTCGGGTGGGCGCGCGAGCATGCCGCAGCCGCTACTGGAACGCCACCTCGGCGAAGCTGCGCAGCTTGCGGCTGTGCAGGCGGTCGACGCCCTGCGCGCGCAGTTGCTCGAGCGCGCGGATGCCGATGCGCAGGTGCTGGTCGACGCGTTCGCGGTAGAACTTGTCGGCCATGCCCGGCAGCTTGATCTCGCCGTGCAGTGGCTTGTCGCTGACGCACAGCAGGGTGCCGTAGGGCACGCGGAAGCGGAAGCCGTTGGCGGCGATGGTGGCCGATTCCATGTCCAGCGCCACCGCGCGGCTCTGGCTGAAGCGGCGCTCGGGGCTGGTCGACATGCCGTGCGAGGGCAGCAGTTCCCAGTTGCGGTTGTCGGTGCTGGCGACGGTGCCGGTGCGCATCAGGCGCTTGAGCTCGTAGCCCGACAGCTGCGTGACCTCGGCCACCGCGGCCTCGAGCGCCACCTGCACCTCGGCCAGCGGCGGGATCGGCACCCAGGGCGGGAGTTCCTCGTCGAGCACGTGGTCCTCGCGCACGTAGCCGTGGGCGAGCACGTAGTCGCCCAGGTGCTGGCTGTTGCGCAGGCCGGCGCAGTGCCCGAGCATGATCCACGCGTGCGGGCGCAGCACCGCGATGTGGTCGGTGATGGTCTTGGCGTTGGCCGGGCCGACGCCGATATTGACCATGGTGATGCCGGCGTGGTCGCCGCGCACCAGGTGGTAGGCCGGCATCTGTGGCAGGCGCGGCGGCGGGGTACCGTCGGCGTCCTCGGCCTGGGGCGCGAGATCGCTGCGGCGGGTGACCACGTTGCCCGGCTCGACGAAGGCCTCGTAGCCGTGGCCGGAGGCGGTGTCGGCCATCAGCTCGTGGCCGAGGCGGATGAACTCGTCGATGTAGAACTGATAGTTGGTGAACAGCACGAAGTTCTGGAAATGCGCCGGCCGCGTGCCGGTGTAGTGGCGCAGCCGGTGCAGCGAGTAATCCACCCGCGGCGCGGTGAACAGCGACAGCGGATGCGGCTCGCCCGGGCCGGGCTCGAAGGTGCCGTTGGCGATGCCGTCGTCCATGGCGCCGAGATCGGGCAGGTCGAAGTGGTCGCGCAGCAGGCGGCGGCGCTCGGGGCCGAGGTGGCCCTCCAGGTAGTCGTGCTCGGGCAGGGCGAAATGCACTGGAATCGGCTGCGTGCTGCTGCCCACCTGCAGCGCCACGCCGTGGTTCTCCACCAGCAGGCGGAACTGTTCGAGGTAGTAGTCGGCGAACAGCTCCGGCCGCGTCAGCGTGGTCTCGAACACCCCGGGGCCGGCGACGAAGCCGTAGGACAGGCGCGAATCCGCGCGCACCACGGTGTCCGTACGCACGCGCAGCAGCGGGTAGCAGGCGCGCACGTGGCGGCCGACGTCGGCGCCGTCGACGTAGTGCTGCAGGCCGCGGCGCAGATGATCGACCGCGAGGTCGTAGATCTCGTGCACCCGGGCCAGCGCCGCCGCCGGATCGGCGAAGTCCTCGACCTCGAAGTAGGGGGCGTGGCCGTTCATCGGCTGTCCGGGGTTCAGGAGCGCGCGAGCATGCGCTGGACCGCCTCGAGGTGCTCGGGCTCGTTGTGGCACATGCCCTGGAAGGCGGCGCACAGGTCGAGGAAGTCCTTGAGCTCCATGCGCTGCGCCATCTTCATCAGGCGCTTGGTCAGGCGCAGCGCCTTCGGCGGCTGGGCGGCGAAGCGTGCGGCCAGCTCGTGCGCGCGCGCCAGCAGTTGGTCGGGCTCGACCACCTCGAGCACGATGCCGAGCGTCTTCGCCTCCTCGGCGCCGACGATGCGGCCCGACAGCGTGAGCTCGAAGGCCTGCTGGTAGCCGATCAGGCGCTGCATGAACCAGGCGCCGCCGTCGCCGGGGATGATGCCGAGGTTGAGGAAGGTCTCGCCGAACTTGGCCCGGGTCGACGCGATGCGGATGTCGGCCATGTTGGCGAGGTCGAAGCCGGCGCCGATCGCCGGGCCATTGACCGCGGCGATGATCGGCACCTCGACCGCCTGCAGCGCCAGCGGGATGCGCTGGATGCCGCGCCGGTAGCGGGTGGCCACCTCGGCCACGTCGCCGGCGAAGTCGCCGCCGCGCGCGGCCATGTCCTTGACATTGCCGCCGGCGGAGAAGGCCGCGCCTTCGCCGGTGATGACGAGCACCGAGACCTCGTCGCAGGTGTTCGCCCATTCGGCGACGCCGACGATGTCGTCGATCAGCGCGGTGCCGGTGAGCGCGTTGCGCACGTCGTCACGCGCGAGGGTCAGGGTGGCGACGCGGTCTTCGAGGATGAGGCGGGCGTCGCGGACGGCGGGCAGGTTCATCGGAGGCTTCTCCTGGTGGCTGGCGGATGAATCGGTGCCGCGGCGGCAGCGTGGTGCGGAGCCCGGCCTTCAGCGCGGATTGCGCAGCGGTTCGGGCAGCTTGAGCGAGCCGGCGTCGCTGAAGCGGGTGCCGCCGAGCAGCCCGCCGGCGAGCCGCCCGCGCAGGGTATAGGGGACCTCGGTCTTCGGTTCGCCCTCGATGACGCCGAGCGCCTGGCGCACCACCGCGATTGCCGACACCGACACCGGGATCTCCACCAGCGCCTCGCCGAAGCGCGGCACGCTGCCCTTGCGGTCGCTGACGCCGGTGGCGAAGGGCTTGCCGTTGAGGTCGAGCTCGAGGGCGAGGCCGTCGAAGTCGATCGCCGCCTCGTTGGGGTTCTGCACCCGCAGCTTCACCGCGAAGCGCATCTCCATGCCCGCGCCCGGCAGGGGTTCGAGCCCCACGACGTTGATGCGCACCGGCTCGCGCTGGATCAGGCTGGCGCAGCCGGCGAGCATCACCGCCACGAGCAGCGCGAGCAGGGCGGCGGTGAAGGACGAGGCGGACGGGCGGACGGGAATGGACATGGTGCCGGCTCCGGGGCAAGGGCGCGCGATCTGCAGTCGCGCTGGGCAGGGGATGACCGCCATTCTAACCGCGCCATGCAAGGAAGCTGCTGCAGTCGGTCGGCACGGGGCAGGCCGAAGGCGCTTCTGTCTTTTGAATTCGACCTGCAATGGGGCTATGGTGAAAGCATCCGTGGTGGCGGGGCGCCGGCTGCCCTCGCGCCGTTGCCCGCTTCGTCAGCACAGCCTTTCTCCCTGGAGTCGAGCATGCTTTCCGCTCCGCCCGCGTCTTCTCGCGTCACGTCGGCGTGCTATGCCCTCGTGCCGGCCACAGCGGCGACGGGCGCGGTGTTGGCACGCTATGGCGAGCTGGCGCTCGTCGTGGTCGAGCGCGTGCCCGCCGTGGCCTGGGCGAGCTGGACGGATCTCGATCCGATCCGGGTCAATGGGCAGCCCCGCATTCTGCCCTCCGGACACTTCGACCCCGGGGCGGGGCCGCGCTGCATCCTGCGTTTCGCCGGCCCGGTGCTGCCGGCGTGGCGCGAGATGCTCGCCGCGCTCGGCTGGACAGCGCGCTTCGACTGCCCGCCCTGCGGACTGTGTGTCGAGGTCGGCGCCGACCTCGCCGCCCTGCGTACCGCGCTCCCCGCCCTGCGCGCGATCGCACCCTACGAGGCGGAGGATTGCGCGCGCGCCGGCGCGGGCGGGGTCGCCGCACTGCCCGCGACCGTCGATGCGGTGGCTTTCAGCGAGGAGGATCGCGCACGCCTCGAGGACGAGCTCGCCGCCGCCGGCCTGCGGGTGGTCGCGAGCAGCCGCTACAAGCTGCGGGTGAGCGGTGATGGGGGTGCGGTCGGGCGGCTGCGCGACGCGGTCGGGGTGAAGATCGCCGATCCGGGCACCCTCGCGCGCACGGCGTCGGCATCCTTGCGGCTCGCGATCGGTGCGACCGAGACCTCGGTGGGCGACGGCGGCGGACCCGCCGCCGGAGCTGGTGGCGAGGGCGAACTGATCGCGTTCGCCGACACCGGCCTGGGAAGCGGCGCGACGGATGCGCCGCACCCGGATTTCGCCGGGCGGGTGCAGGCAATCCACAGCTGGCCGCTCGCGCCCGGATGGTCGGCCTTCGTGCGCGCTCCGGGCGCGGACGACGGCGGCGCGGACCGCGGCAGCGGCCATGGCACCCACGTGGCGGGGCTGGCCGCGGGCGACGGCGGCATGAGCGCCGGCAGGCTGGCGGGCGTGGCGCCGGGCGCGCGCATCCTGATGCAGGCGATCGAGCAGTACGTCGACCCCTTGCCGGAATGGCGCGGCCGCCTGCAGCCCGGCTTCTATCTCGCGGGGCGGCCGCTCGACCTGCGCGAGCTGCTCGAGCAGGCGCGCGCCGCCGGTGCGGCGATCCACGCCGACGCCTGGGGTGTGGAGGCCGCCGGCGCCTATACCGACGACAGCTGGGAGTGCGACCATTTCCTGCACGCCCACCCTGGGATGCTGGTGATCGTCGCCGCCGGCAACGCCGGCCGCGACCGCAACCGCGATGGAGCCATCGATGCCGGCACGCTGTACGCGCCGGCGAGCGCGAAGAACGTGCTCGCCGTCGGCGCCACCGAGGGGCCGGATGCCGGTATCGGCCTGCGTGGCGGCTGGGCGGCGCTCGACCCCGAGGGCACGCGCTTTCCCGATCCGGTGCAGCGTGGCGCGCCCGTCTCGGGCGATGCGGAGCGGCTCGCGCTGCTGTCGAGCTGCGGCCCCACGCTCGACGGGCGCATCAAGCCCGACCTGTGCGCGCCCGGTACCAACCTCGCCGCGGCGCGCAGCGCAGTGAGCCCGTCGCGCGGCTGGGGTCTGGCGAATCCGCTGCCCTGGTACCAGTACCTTGGCGGCACCTCGATGTCGACCGGAGTGGTCGCGGGGGCGGCCGCGGTGCTGCGCCAGCGCTGGCGTCGGGCGCTGGGCGAGGCGCCGGGTGGTGCCGCGCTCAAGGCCTTGCTGATCCACGGCGCGCGGCCGGTGCATCGACGCGACGGACAGGGTGAGGAGGACCGCGAGCGTGCGGGCTTCGGCCGGCTTTGGCTGGCCGGCAGCCTGCCCGGCCCCGATGGCCCGGTGTTGCTCGAAGACCGCGTCGGTCTGGCGACCGGCACATGCCGCCGCATCGACTGCAAGGGCCCGGGGCGGCTGCGCGCGGTGCTGTGCTGGTACGACGCGCCGGGCGAAGCCCTGATCAACGACCTCGACCTGGTGCTGCGCGACGCCAGTGGCAGCGTGCACGCCTGGGGCAACCACCTCGCCGGGGCGGTTGGCATTGCGGACCGGCGCAACACCGTCGAATGCATCGACGTGCAGCTCGGCGAGGGCGACTGGACGCTGGAGGTGCGCGGCGTGAATGTGCCGCTCGGGCCGCAGCCCTGGGCGCTGGCGGCGAGTCCCGGGGTCATCGTCGCGGGCACGCCCGCAGCGCCGGGGACCTCGACGGCGCCTGCGGAGCCTCTGCCAGCGCCGCGATGGCGGGTCGATCTGCCCTGGACGGCGGTGCGCGGCGTTGGGGCGAAACGCGCCATCGAGCTCGAGCGCACGCTGCCCGGGGGCATCGGTGCATTGTGCGCCGGTGTCCCGGATGCGGGCACGCTGGCCTTCCTGCCCGCGGCCTTGCGCGCGCACATCCGCAGCCTGGCCGCCTTCCTCGGTGCGTCGCCGCCTTCCGCCGCGGTGCTCGCCGTGGAACATCCGACCCGTGCGCTGCTCGCCGGCCCTCCCGAGGCCGCTTCTGCCGCCGACTGGCAGGCCCTGGCCGCAGCGCTTTCTCCGTTGCTCGAGGCGCTCGACCGCAGCGTCGCCCGCGAGGTCTGCGGCGAGCGCTTGTTCCGATGAACCACTCACAAGGAGTGCATCATGGCTGACAACACCGAAAAACCCGGCAAGGGCAAGCCGACCCGGACCCAGGCCGGCGCCATGCCGGCGTCCGCCGCGCTGCCCGAGGGCAGCATCCTCTCGGCGGGTGCGCTGATCCCCGGCGGGGGAGGCGGCGTGCTGGCCAACGAGGCCGATGTCTCCGGCGAACTCGCCGAGCTCGCGCCGAGCTTCGGCGACATCCTGGCCTCGATCGGCCGTGGCGTGGCCGATTCGCAGACCGCGCTCGATCGTGGCCTGGTCGACACCGCGACCACCTTGTCGCAGTCGACCATCACCGTGGTCACCGACGTCGTCCAGGAACTCAACGACGACGGCCTGCCCGTGCCGAGCGCGACCCAGCTCGTGACCGAGAACGTGTCGCTGATCAACTTCGTCCGTCCCACCGCCCACCAGTGGAGCCACGTCGCGCTGCGCATGGACATGACCGTCGGTGCGGTCGACAACGAGCGCGGCATCAGCGTCAACAGCAAGACGAAGAGCGCGCGGGCGACCAACGTCGGCCTCTTCTTCGGCTTCCTCGGCATCGGCGTGTCGTCGTTCAAGGAGAGATCGACCTTCCGCTCCGAGGAGTCGGACTTCGAATCGAACTGGGCCGAGGGGCGCGTGTTGATGGACGCACTGCTGCAGCCGCGCAACGTCGAGGGCTTCGATCCGCCAGCCGAGGTGTCGATCGGGCCGCAGATCTTCATGGCGCTCGGCAGCGTGCAGGAGACGCTGAACTCGGGCGTCGTCACCGCACGCGCCACCGACATCGTCATCACGGTGCGCAAGGCCAATGGCGCGGTGAATCCGAGCGTGATGATCGACGTCGACCCCGGCCCCTTCGACCTGTCCTTCGCGACCGCCGACGGCTTCACCGGCAACACCACGAACGCGGCCGGACAGTGCCGGATCACGCTGTCGCGCAACATCCCCAGCCCGCTGTTCCAGCGTCGCGTTCGCGGCACGGTGACGGCCACGCTGGGCCAGATCGAACGCAGCACGACGGTGTCGCTCTGATCGCCGCCCGCCACAGGAGAAACCATCATGCCTGATCTACTTCCTTCCCTCCCCCGTGTGCTGGCAGAGGATGCCAATGTCTCCGACGAACTGCGTGGTGCCGGCATCGCCTTCGGCACGCTGGTCGAGCGCACCGGCGCGGCCGTGGCCGCGACCCAGCTGCAGCTCGACACCTCGAGCGCCGCGACTGCCTCGGCGCTGGCAGCCACGCTGGTCAATGTGATCGCGGTGCGCGAGCAGGTGTTCCGCGACGACGGCACGCTCGACCACGTCACCAACCATGTGCGCCCCCTGCCGTTGATCAGCTTCATCGATCCGGTGTTCTACCAATGGACCAGCGTGCGCCTGCAGGGCGAGTTCTACGCGCGCGAGTTCGCGGCGTCGTCCGAGACCACGAGCGCGTATTCGGGCTCGAATTTCGGGCTCTTCGGCAGCGGCGTGTCGATGTTCTTCGGCCCCGGCATGCTCACCAGCGGGAGCGGGTCGGGGTCGACCACGACCACCACCGATGTATCCACCGACGTCTCGCTCGGTCGCATCCGTGCCAGTGCGCTGCTCGAGCCGCGCGACGACGTCGGCATCCCCAAGCCCAACCAGGTCATCCGCGGGCCGCGGCTCGCGCTCATCCAGGGCGAGATCGCCGACGTCATGGATGGCGGCGACCTCATCGGGCGCACCATGAGCGTGCTGCTGCAGTACAGTCGCCGCAATGGCGCGCCGATCGCCGGCAAGGCGCTGTCGGTGGAGAGCTCCGGCGTGCCCTGGCGGCACCTGGGCACCGGCGTCACCGATGCCGCGGGGCAGATCCAGATCGAGCTGCGGCGCGACTTCCTCGACGAGGATGCCGACACCACGCCGGCGAGCTTCGTGATCACCGCGCGCATCGGCCTGGTGAGCAATTCGGTCACCGTCACCTTCTGAACGGTCCGGCGCGGGGGCGGAATGCCCGCCGCCGCGCCGGCGGGAGAACCCATGGACAAGGCCAACATCGGTGCCGGCGAACTCGCCGGCCAGCAGGCCGTGGAGCTGGGCGAGCTGCTCGCGCGCACGGTGGTCTCGGTCGCCGCGGCGCAGGAGGCGCTCGACCGCCACGCCACCGATCGCCTCGACGCGATCGAGCGTGGCGACGAGGACGCGCCGCGGGTGCCGCCGCTGTGGTACACCTTCACCGAGGTGACGCTCGAGGTCGCGCTCTCCGCGTCGGTCGAGCGCGCGAGCGGGAGCGTCCCGCCGCGCCTCATGTCGCGCCCGGTGGATCCGCGCCAGGTCAGCCTGTACGGCTACCAGGCGTCGAGCAGCCTGATGGTGCGGCTGCGGCTGGCGCCACGGCAAGGCATGCCCGACGTCTCGCCGCCGCCCGCCTGAACCCCCGCTTTCCTCCTCACGAACCCGTCCATCCGCCATGCCCATCGATCCCAAGGACCTCCGCAGCGCTGCCGGCTCGTTGCTCGACCCCCGGCTCGTCGACACGATGAACCTGAAGCCCGTCGGCACCTCCAGCCTGGTGAGCCTGGAGGGAAAGCTGGGCGTGTTCACCCCGGTGGCGGAGGACGGCAGCGGCGCCGACAACACCGAGGCCGTGATCGCAGCGCTGCGCAAGGAGCTCGTCCGGCTCGAGAGCGAGAACGCCGCCTTGCGCCGCCAGCTCGCCGAGGTCGAGGCGGCGCGCAAGCGCAGCCCGGACGACTTCGCCAGCGCGGTCGCCCACACCCTGGACACGCTGCAGCACAAGCTGGCGCAGACCACCAACCCGGTGAGCCGCTTCGCGGTGCGCGAGGTCGCGATCGACGCCCAGGTGACGGTGGACGTGTCGCCGCTCGGGACCCTCGAGTACCGCTTCGTACGCCCCGAGGACGACATCGATCCGTCCAAGCTGTCGCGCATCCGCCTCGACCTCGTGCCCTTGCCGCGCGAGGACGCGGGCTTGAGCGCCGGGCCCGAGTTCAGCCCCTGGGCCGGCGTGGAGGACATCGTCGGGGTCGGCGAGACCTGGCGCGGTGCGCTCAACCGCCAGCAGATCTTCACCATCGCCGACCTGCTGGTGGCGGGGTCGCGGCTCAAGTCGAGCGCCGAACTGGCTGCGCTGGTGGGGGTGGATCGGCAGCGCCTGGCAGAGTGGATGGGACATGCCGAGCTGCTCTCGGTGCGCACGATCGATCCGCGCGCCGCCGACGTGCTGTGGACGGTCGGGATCCGCTCGCTGGAGACGCTCGCCGGTGCGGCCACGGGCGAGGTCCTCGAAAAGTACAACGCCGAGGTCGCCCGCCGCGCGCACAAGAGCCTGGCCCCGATCGATGCGGCACAGGCCGCCGCCTGGATCGAGGCCGCGAAGAAGTACCACGGCCGGCCGCGCGAGGGCGGCTGAAGCGGCCTCAGTCGCGCACGAGCCAGTCGAGCAGGCCGTCCATCAGCGCGTGGGTGGCGGCGAAGTGCGCGCCAGACCGCCCCAGGATCGTCGCCTCGTCCTGGATCCAGCGCGCCGGCACCAGTTCGCCGCGGCAGTTGTCGACGATCGCGCGCAGGCTGGGTTCGGTCATCTCGAGGTGGAACTGCAGGCCGATCGTGCGCGCGCCGAGCTGGAAGGCCTGGTTCCGGCACGCTGCGCTCGAGGCGAGCAGGTGCGCGCCTTGGGGGAGGTCGAAGGTCTCGCCGTGCCAGTGCAGCACGGTCGCGTGCGCGGGGAAGGGGAAGCGTGGCGCGGCGCCTTGCTCGCCCTCGTCGCCCTGTTCCGCGCCGCTGGCGGCGACCTCGAACCAGCCGATCTCCTTTGCCGTGTTGCGATAGACGCGTGCGCCGTGCGCGCTGGCGATCAGCTGTGCGCCCAGGCAGATGCCGAGCACCGGCCGGCCGCGCGCGACCACGTCCGCGATGAAGCGCTTCTCCGCGATCAGCCAGGGGAATTCCGCCTCGTCATTGACGCTCATCGGCCCGCCCATCACCACGAGCAGCTCGACCGCGGCCGGGTCGGGCAGCGCCGGCGATTCCCACAGGCGGGACGTGCCGACGTCCGCGCCGCGCGCGGCGAGCCAGTCGCCGATGTGGCCAGGGCCTTCGAAGGGGACATGCTGCAGGATGTGGGCTTTCATGGTGTGCTGGGGCAGTGAGGTGGAAGGGCAATATTCTAGAAGCGCGAACCCGGCTGGCGCAGGAACTCGGCTTCCTCCGGGCTCGTCTCGCGCCCGAGCGCGCCATTGCGGTGCGGGAAGCGGCCGAAGCGCTCGATGATCTCGAGGTGGCGGCGGGCGTAGTCGAGGTAGCCGGCGAAGGCCGGGCGCAGCATGGGCTCGACCGCTGCGGCGAGCGCGTCGAACCGGCGCACCGCCTCGCGCTGGTCGGCGAGATTCTCGGAGTGCTCCAGCGGCAGGTACAGGAAGACGCGCTCGATCGGCCGCAGCTCGCCGTCGAGCCCGCGCGCGAGCGCATCCTTGGCCCAGCGCAGCGCGAGCACGTCGAAGGCGAAGGCCGCGGCCTCGCCGCGCCAGATGTTGCGCGGGAACTGGTCGGTCAGCAGGATCAGCGCCAGGCGTCCGCGCAGCCCGCCCAGCCAGGCGTCGAACTCCCCGACCGCGGCGCGCCCCACCAGCGGAGCGAAGCGTGCGCGGATCGCGGCATCGACCTCGGGCTGCTTCTTCCACCATAGCGCCGACTGGCGCTCGATGATGACGTCTTCCTCGTCCTCGTCGGCCGCGGGGCCGAACCAGAAGGCGTGGATCGTGGCGGGCGTTTCCATGCGCGGCTCCGGGCGGACGATCGGGGTGGGGCAAGCATAGCCCAGCGCGTTGCGATGCGGGATGCGCCGGAGCGGGCAATGGACCGCTCTGCTGCCGCGCACCCTGCCGGCGCGGTTGGCGCAATAATCCGGCCATGACCCGCGAAACCGCCTCCCCCGTCGCGCTCTCCACCCTGCG
>ERZ795053.1173-NODE-1173-length-33454-cov-6.661487_pt1 | contig 33454 bp, 36 predicted proteins | sample MGYA00375137_ERZ795053 | MGnify/ENA primary metagenome ERZ795053 (study PRJEB30182, sample SAMN05720284) | activated sludge metagenome | isolation source: Anaerobic digester | place: Hong Kong | collected 2014-12-17 ...
CGTTACAGCCTTTTCCGCCGCAGTTACTGCAAGTAAGGTCTACTTCCACGCTGGGCTCGGTAAACGGGAAATATGACGGGCGCAGACGAACCTGAGTTTTTTTGTCAAATATATTTTTTGCCAAATATTCCAAAGTGCCTTTAAGGTCGGACAACGTAATACCTTCGTCCACTACCAAACCTTCGACTTGGTGGAAGATAGGCGTATGCGACGCGTCGGAATCCGAGCGGTAGACTCTGCCGGGGCAAAGCATCTTTATCGGCGGTTTTTTACATTCCATCGTTCTCACTTGGTTTGGAGAAGTATGAGTTCTAAGCAGTATATTTTGCGTGATATAAAAAGTGTCCTGCATATCGCGCGCGGGGTGGTCGGACGGAATATTCAACGCTTGAAAATTGTAATAATCCGTTTCGATTTCCGGTCCTTCCAATACTTCAAAGCCAAGGTTTATAAATAAATCGAGCACTTCGTTTTGAATTTTTGTAATCGGATGCAGTCCGCCAAGAGCGGCTGGATCGAACTTGTCCAAAGAAATATCGATAAATTCTTTTTCAAGCTTTTGATTAAGCTCTATTTTTGACAAAATCTTTTCAGCTTTATCAAATTCCGCTTCCAGTAAATTTCTGGCTTCATTGACAAAAACGCCGACAGCGGGTCTGTCTTCGGGCGCGACGTCTTTCATTCCGCGCAAAATAGCGGTCAGCTCGCCGCTTTTGCCCAGATATTTGACCTTGACGTCACGTAGTTTTACCATTGTGTCCGATTGCCCGATTTCTTTTTTGCAATTTTCAATCAGTTTCGCTATGTTTTCTTTCATAACACATACGCTCCTTAGCTTAATAAAAAAAATCCCCGATATGCTTATATTTTAGCATATCAGGGCGAAATTTTACGCGGTACCACCTGAATTCTTTCTTAATTAAAAAGAAACTCAATAAAAACCTTTAACGGGGTTAATCCGTAAAACGCTACTTATTTTCACGTTTTAAGCTCCAAAGTGAATATCTTCCCGACCGTTCCGCGCGGTTTTTCACCGTCCAACCGCTCTCTAAAGCAAGATTTTTGCGGGCTCTTATGCTTTTTCATAGCTTTATACTGTTGATTTTACCATTCTTTTACTTTTTTTACAACTATTTTTCGGCTTTATAAAAATTAAAATTGGCTTTATTATTAAAAAAATAAAAAATTGCTATCAAAACTTAATTTATTTTAAAAATGGCGGAACAGCTTAACCATTCCGCTTTTTTAAATTTTTTTTTGCGAAGATAATCATCATCTTTATAAGGCTAATTATTTAATCGAAATCAACGTACATATTAGGCACAACTCCGACCAATACCGTTTCCGCTAAAATTATGTCGGTGGTATTAGTTATTACGGTGTTTGCTGTCGGCACTATCAAAGTCATCGCCGTGTTCACACGCAATATTATTCTGTGACGCGTTTGATTTATACCCGCGGAAGTAAATTCCGAAACAAATTCGCACGTCACGCTTTGATACGGACTGAGTTTGAAATAAAGGTCGGGTCCGATGCCTGTAAAAATAGCCATATTGCTTAGATTGCCAAGCGGCATACTCACGCCAGTTTTTGCTACCGACATCAGCTCTTTTTCCACCGCCACGACCACTATACGGGCAAGGTTATTTACAAGCATAGAATTTGCCGTAAGACAAGATACTTTGCCGTCGGAATCTTTTTCAACCTTTACAAAGTCGTCGTAAGAAAAATCGCTCAGCGTATTTAAAACGGCGTCGTTAACGGCTATCGTGGTCTGTGTTTTTACCTGCGCGTTGCCGTATTCTACTATTTTTGGGGAAATGGAATGCAAAATCATTAAAGGCGCGACGATAAATATAAAAACCGCCAAAATCGTAAAAATTAAAATTTTTCTTGTTTTTTTACGCAATTTTGCTCCCCCGACACTATTATATTTATCGGGAAGGGATTTTGATACGAATATTTTTTTATACAACAACTAAAGCAAAGAAAAAATATGAATATTTACTTAATTAGCGAGATTTTTGACTATTAAAATGACAGTTTAACGAAATATTTCTCAAAATTGAAGAAAGTTCTCGTTATTTTTATTAAATATTAAAAGCGTAAAAAAACAGATACCCCAAACGGGCATAACCCATTAAATCGGGTATCTACTACTGAATATTCATAAAAACAAATACACAATTATTAAATTAAAAACTAAAATTTTTAATACATTATATATTTTATTCTCAATTCTTTTTAGTGCGGGGTTTGAAAATCAACGCGACTAAGTAGCCGAACACAATCGCGGTCGATATACCTAATGACGTCGCCTCCAGTCCGCCCGTAAGCGCGCCCAAAATACCTTTTTCTTCAATAGCTTTTACGGTTCCCTTAACCAAAGCGTAGCCAAAACCGCTGATAGGAACGCTGGCGCCCGCGCCCGAAAATTTTACCAAAGGATCGTACAATCCAAATCCTTCCAAAATCGCGCCCGCAATCAAAAATATAACCAAAATTTTGCCGTTTGTAATGTGAGTAATGTTTATGACTATTTGTCCGATAAGACAAATGCCGCCTCCCACCAAAAAAGCTTTTAATATATTTATTGCCATTTAGCTCTCCTTTTGCCCCATTTCGATTTCAACCAAGTGCGCGATAGCGGGAATGCTTTCGCCTTGAAAAGACGTGGTCGGACTCATCAAAGCGCCCGTGCCGACCAAAAGCAGATTTTTTATATTGCCTTTTTTCAAATTGTTATAAAGCCAGCCGTTAGTGACCAAAGCCGAGCATGCCGCGCCGCTGCCGCCCATATACGTTTTTTGTTTTTCATAAAACAACTCGGCTCCGCAATCTATATAATTATTGTTAAAGTCGTACCCTTCCCTTTCCATTAAGTCGATAAGTATTTCTTTGCCGAGTTTTCCAAGGTCGCCCGTGGCTATCATATCGAAATCCGACGGTTTTTTCCCCGTATCGGTGAAATACTGCGTAAACGTGTCTTTTGCGGCTGGAGCCATTGCCGCCCCCATGTTATTAACATCCATTATTCCGTAGTCCATCACTCTGCCTACGGTTGCGGATACGATTTTCGGACAGCCGTCGCTATGCCGTTGCAATATGCTTGCGCCGACACCCGTAGCAGTCCATTGCGTAACGGGCGAACGCAGCACGCCAAGTTCCAACGGATAACGATATTGTCTTTCCGCTGTAGAAAAATGACTGCCGCTTACGCAAAGCACGTTTTTACTGAAAAATTCCGTCAAAAAAGAACCGATAATAAGACTTTCCACGTATGTTCCGCAAGCGTTATACAAGCCTAAAAAAGACGATTTAAACTTTTTTGCTGCAAAAGAAACAGATACTATTTGATTTAATAAATCTCCGCCGATAATCGTATCTATATCATTCGGCTGCAAGTTGGCTTTCGCTATCGCTCCGCTCACGGCATATTCAAACATTTTGCGTTCGGCTTTCTCAAAAGTTTTTTCACCGAATTTGTCGTCTTCTAAAGTCAAATCAAAAGTGCTGCCGAGCTTTCCTTGTTTTTCTTTCGGTCCCGCAAGCGTAAAACCGCTTACAAAACTCACATTTTTAAAATGTAACGTTTGTTTTTTGTCGTAAAACTGCATTTAACCTACCCCCAAAAACAAACTGCGTATTAGCGCGACTACCACCGAAACAAGCACGCCGTTTACGACTACAGGTCCCGCGATTAAAAACATTTTCGCTCCAAGACCGTAGATTAAGCCTTCGGAGCGAAATTCAATCGCGGGGGCAACCATAGCGTTTGAAAAGCCCGTTATCGGCACGGTACTGCCCGCGCCCGCGAATCTGCCCAGCTTGTCGTAAACGCCGATACCTGTAAATATCGCCGCCAAAGCAATAAGCGTAGCCGATGCCAATGACGAAGCCAGCTCCGCTTTCACTCCCCAAATGATATATAACTCGATAAGAAGCTGCCCGAAAGCGCAGATAAGTCCGCCCACCAAAAAAGCCCAAAACATATTTTTCCAATGAGCGGAACGGGGCGATTTTTCAAAAACATAGTCCTTGTAGTTTTCTATCGTAATTTCACTAAATTCTGTTTTTGGTTTCATTGTCCCGTCTCCATACCTTTTTTTATATTTTTTTTCGGGCAATAGCTCTCCCTATTCGTTATATTTTTTTCAAATTCTTTCGGCTCTGTGGTTTTCATAAATTTCTCCCCTAAAAAGTGTTGACAACTAAAATTTAAAATAATCAAAACCAACGAATTTTTAAAAAAAGTCGCTTTCATTATTTAAAAAAACTGTATGCGATTTGGTGAATAAAAGTTTTTACGATTTCGAATTTTCTTTTATATCTTTCTTTTTCGAAAATTTAAAAAAAATTGAGAACAATTAGAGAATATTGTTGGTTAAAATTAAATATAAAAATTAAACCATAAAAAAAGCGTGAGCACCACGCAACAAAAAATATGTAAAAAGAATAGCAGCAAATAACTACTATTCTTGCAGAAAATACGATTTGATTTTTTCCAGTATTTTATTTTCAAGCCTCGAAACCTGCACTTGCGAAACGCCCAATAGTTTCGCTATCTCGCCCTGCGTCATATCTCTAAAATATCTAAGTAAAATGATTTTTTTCTCTCGTTTGCTGAGTTTGTTTATAACGCTTTTTAATATTACTCGGTCGATTAGGTCCTCGTCTTTTGACGGCATAACGAGCTTGTCCACCAGTTCCTGGCTTTTTTCGTCGCCCGAATTGGTTTTTTCATAGAGCGACACAGGTGATTTTACCGCGTCCATAGCGAACACAACTTCGCTCGGCTCTATCTCAAAATGATTCGCTATTTCGTCGACGGTCGGCTCGTTCCCTATTTTTCGCATTTGGTCGATATATTGCAAAATTTTATTAGCCTGCGTTTTAACTGAGCGCGATACCTTTAAATACCCGTCGTCACGCAAAAACCTTTTTATTTCACCCAAAATCATCGGCACGGCATATGTGGAAAATTTGACATTATAATCTTGAGAAAAATTATATATCGCCTTTAATAATCCAATGCTGCTTATTTGGAAAAGATCGTCGTACTCGATACTTTTGCCCAAATAACGTTTAATGATGCTTTTAAGTAACGGCGTGTTTTCTTGAATCAAAACCGTCTTCGCGTTTTCGTCGCCTTTTTTTGCCAGCTCAATAAGCCGCATAGTTTCTTCGTGTTCAAGCATCGCGGACTCCCGAACCTATTATTTTTTTCATAAAAACGGTAGTGCCTGACTTTGGCTGACTTTCCACGTTAACTTCGTCCATCATAGCTTGCATTACGGTAAATCCCATACCGCTGCGTTCCTCGATATCTCCCGATGTAAAAAACGGCTGCATTGCTTTTGAAACGTCGTCAATACCTTTTCCTTCGTCAGCGATTTTTATCGTCACGGTTTCTCCGTTTACAGCCACGGTAATAGTCACGAAACCTTTGCCGCTGTTGCCGTACCCGTGTACGATAGAATTTGTCACGGCTTCCGAAACTGCAGTTTTTATGTCGCCGATTTCTTCTATCGTTGGGTTTAGCCCAAGACAAAACGCGGCAACCGCGCTACGGGCGAAACTCTCGTTTTCCGACACAGCCAAAAACGAAAGCGTCATTTTGTTTTCACACATATGTTTCTCCTTTTGCTCATATTTTGGGCATTACGTTATACAAACCGGAAATTTGAAAAATCATATCAACGTTTTTTGACGGATTGGCAATATAAATTTTGTGCTTATCTTTGATTTTTTTGTATCTGCCGATAAGCACCCCTATTCCCGTCGAATCCATAAAACTAAGTTTTTTCATATCAAAAATAAGACAGTCAAAAACGGCATTTTCAAGGATTTCGTCTAAGCGGGCTCGGGTTTCGGCAGAAGTATGGTCGTCCAGTTCGCCTATCAAAGACAAAATAAGGTCGCCTTTGTCTTTTTTAGCAAGCACGTTCATAAGCCTTTCCTCCAAAGCTAAGGTATTTTCAATTTTAAACTGAGTATGGGAAAGTAAAAATTACAATACTGTCGAAAAATAAATAAATTTGCACAAAATTATTCAATAAAATTTAAAGAAATTACCGCTAAAACATTGACAATTTTTGAAAAATAGGTTAAATTAAATAAGCTATTGTACGAGTAGGAACCACCACCTGACGGGGTGTAGCGCAGTTTGGTAGCGCATATGGTTTGGGACCATAGGGCCGAAGGTTCGAATCCTTTCACCCCGACCATAACGTGGGCCTTTAGCTCAGTTGGTCAGAGCGGTCGGCTCATAACCGATTGGTCCGGGGTTCAAGTCCCTGAAGGCCCACCAAAGATTCCTGCTTTACTTTAAGAAAAGTTTGGCCTGGTAGTTCAGTTGGTTAGAACGCTAGCCTGTCACGCTAGAGGTCGTGGGTTCGAGTCCCATCCAGGTCGCCAAGTTGCCTCGGTAGCTCAGTTGGTAGAGCAGGGGACTGAAAATCCCCGTGTCGGTGGTTCAAGTCCGCCCCGAGGCACCATTTTTATGAAAAATTCATATTGAAATGCTGGTGTAGCTCAACTAGGCAGAGCGATTGATTTGTAATCAATAGGTTGCGGGTTCGATTCCCATCACCAGCTCCAATTTTTTGGGAAGATTCCCGAGTGGCCAAAGGGAGCAGACTGTAAATCTGCCGTCCGTCGACTTCGGTGGTTCGAATCCACCTCTTCCCACCAAAATAAAAAGACCCCCGTTTTCGGGGGTTTTTTGTATGTCTTTTTAAATTTTAATTGAATAATTACCATACTTATGATATAATAAATAAAAAGAGGTCTAATATGAAAAAAATAATAGAAACAGCTGCAAATTTTGCAAAGAAAAATAACTTGGTACCTAACTTCTTACTTTCTGAAACGGAAAAAAAATTTAATGAAAAACCACTTATTCCAGTGATACTTGTCGCTGGTAAAATCACACACCTTGAAGCGCTAAACATTCGTGAAACCAATAATCTCTTGATTCGAAAATTTGGATACATAATAAAAAAAGGTGATAAATTAATAGATGAGCATGATAGTACCTATTTCGTGGAAGATGTTGACCCTAATTATATTTATGAATTCGAGAATGATTATAAATTAGAAGTTTTGAAAATTACATATAAAAAACAACCTTTGGAATTACCTCAAAACACAATGCAACAAATAGCAAATATAAATAATACAATAAATATTAATACAACTGGTGAAGTAAACAATATATCAAACAATTCAAATATTGTACAGAGAATGACATCAAATCAAATTCTACAAATTCTTGAGCAAGTTGTAGAATCAAGTTATGATATTGAAAATTTGAGAAAACTAATTGAAGAAATTAAGACTTTACAAAAGAAAAATGCAGAAATTAAATATGAAAAATTAAAGAACTTTCTCAAAAAAGCGGGTACGGTGTGTGTTGAACTTGTAAAAGCATTTGTAGTAACTTATGCTGTTGAATTCACAAAAAACATCATAGGAGCTTAGCACTTTAATACTTGTTTTTTTATCAATATAAAAATTTAATCAACGAGTTTTAAATTTTTTGAAATTCATACTCAATCATATTAAAAAACCCTTCGTTAGAAGGGTTGTTTTAATTTTAGGTTTTAAAAATAAAAAAAATAAAAATCGATATGAATTTAAAAATTGACTAAAACTAGTTCGCGGATTCTTTCGCTTCTTCGATAAGCTGCAAAATCAAATCTTTGTCGATGTTTTGATATTCGCCGTTGATTTTTTCAAAGGAATAACTCTCGATAAATTTTGCTTTGAATGAAATATCTGATTCTGAATCCAGATAGATATTTATTACAGCATAACCGATAATATTGCCGTTTTCGTAAACGATTATTCCAACGTATGTATCTTGACCTGTAAATAATTCTACGTCTTCAAGATTTGTCCAATAGATATTTTGGGGATTTACAAGCTGACAATTTTTGCCCAAATATTCGATTTTTGAATTATTTAATATAAGAAACTCGCCGTCATCCGCCGTAATTTCAACAACCGTATTAGTGTCATCGTAATCAAACTCGATTGGCAGACCAGGAACGCTGCTGATAGCGAGAGACCAGCTATTAAAAGGTAAAGATATATGTTCGTTAACCGTTACGGTATAGCCTTTCAATTCATCGGGAATTTTGTTCTCACGTTCAATTGAGCATGAACTGAAAATACTTAGTAAGGAAACTATTAAAAGAGAAATAAGCAGTATTTTAAAACATTTACTTCGTTTATATTGTATTTCGTCATTTTTCATACGCGCCTCCTACTTTATACTTCCAGTATAACAAAAAAATATTAAAAATCAATTATCAAATTTTAAATTTTTTGAATTAGTATTTGCATAATCTTTTGCGAAAGAAAGCGCGAAAGATTCGAGATTTTCATCTTTCCACTCGGGACAACTGATAAGTTTTGAAACGCATATTGTATCGTCTCCGCATAGCGATAACTGCAAATATCCCGCGGGTTGAGATTCGGTATAAATTATATAATTCGCTGTTGTTTCAGTATCCACTACCATTTCAAGCCACTCCCGCGCGGTTGTCGGATTATTTTTTTCGGCAAGCAGTTTTGCTATAAAAGGTAAATGAATTTCCGACGCGGGAACTATTTCTGGCGTGAGCGGTATATGGGGAAATTTTGTATCGTATTTTTTAGCGGCAGCTGGGTTCACAGCCATAAGCGGCGATTCGTGATATTTTCCTCCAAAATCGCTCAAATATCCGTCAATAAGCTCCATACCCATAAATGCGGGAAAGTTTTTGCCCCAAGAAGTCGTTATTCCAAAGACAATCGCTTCTTTGAGTCCGAAGCGCGGATAATAATTTGGATGTCCGAAAAATAAAATTCCGCCGTAGCCGAGTTGTTTCGCTATTTGAATGCTGTGAGTCATCAACGCGCTGCCTATGCCTGTATTTTTAAACTCGGGCAGTACCGACAGCGGACCGTAATTAAGCACGGGACGCAGTTCGCTCGAGCCGATTTCGATATAGCCCATACTACTCATCACGTTTCCGACGATGATTTTTTCTCCGCAGATTTCTGTCTCCGCGATAAAATTCAACTCAGGCACAAACTCGGGCGAAGTCCTCAACGTGTGGCAAAGATAATGCTCGTCACAGCCCGCGCCGCAAATTTCTTTCATCCGTTTACGCTTCCAAAATGCGCGTTTGGTAAGCTCTTCAACTTCTTTTATGTCTTTATCGGTTTCTAAGCGAATTGTGATTTCAATACCGTTCGCCAACTGTTTTGTAACGGGAAATGAAAAGTCTTTTTTTGCGTGTTTTTCTCTATCTTTTTTTATATAATTGTCAATAAATTCATTCCATTGTGTTTCCATTATTTTACTCCTATGTGTTGCAGGGTTTACCGCTTGTAGCAAATAAATTATTTTTTAAATAATTCTTTTTTGCGGGCGAGGTAAAGCGGTAAATCGTTGTTGTAAGTAATTACGTCTTTTGGGTCGGCTTGACGTTCTATGCGGTTCTGCGCAGAGAAAACGCGTTTGGAAATGGCATTGCAACCGCACGCCGCGATAGAAGTCGTTTCTTCCATTATATCTATATTGTATCTGCATTGAGTGCCTTTTTTGCAGTAGCCGACGTTTTCGAGATTTGACGAAACGTATTTTTGACGGTAAAGATAATACGGATCATAACGGTTTGAACTGAGTTTTTCTCTGGCGTATTCCACCATTTTTATAACGTCTTCTTCGCTGTTTGCCGTCAAGTTTTCCTGCTCTTTTAGCAAACTTCCCCTTTTTAGAGCCAGCGTGTGAATAGTTATATTTTCAGGGCAAAGCGAAACCGCCTCATCTACCGAATAACGAAACATTTGCTCGGTTTCGTCGGGCAAGCCCGCGATTAAATCCATATTTACAATAAAATCGAACTTACGCGCGAGGGAAAATTTTTCATAAATTTCTTTTACGCTGTGATTTCTGCCGATTTTGTCCAAAGTGATTTGATTAAAACTTTGCGGATTGACGGAAATACGATTAACTCCCCGATTTGCTAAAACACTCAGCTTTTCATTATCTATCGTGTCCGGTCTGCCCGCTTCCACGGTAAATTCGGATACGGGAAAATCGAAACAACTCAAAATCAAGTCAAGGTCGCTTGCAGAAAGGCTGGTCGGCGTGCCGCCGCCGAAATACACATTACGAATTTTGTAGCCGTATTCTTTTAAAAAGCTCAAAGTGGTTTTAATTTCAGTCATAAGGTTATTTACATACGGCTCAACATGCTTAATTAGCTTTGAAATAACGCCGCTGGTAAATGAACAATACGAACAGCGGCTTACGCAAAACGGAATACCAACGTAAACGTCAATAAAATTGTCGTCGATTGTTCTCAAACCCTTTTGACTGTTTATTATTTGCTCAACAAGCGTTATTTTTGACGGCGAAACGTCGAATTTTTCAGAAAAAACTGTGCGAAAATCGGCATTTTCGTTTTCCGCTATTTCATAGGCGAGTTTTACGGGGCGGATACCAGTAAGACTTCCCCACGGTGGCTGTTTATTAAAAACTTTTTTTAAACACGCGTACAAAGCGGATTTTATACATCTCTTTTTGTATCTTTTTTCTTCTAACTTCGTCCAAAGTCTATTTAAAATAATTTTGTGATCAAAATTTACGTCGTTATATGAAGCAAAACAGCTATATTCATCGTTTTTTATTTCGGATTTTACTACTATGTCCGCAATAGTACTCTCATTTACAGTTAAAAATTCGGTGCGAGAAAAAAACAGTTTCGCAACGTCAAGTAACTCGGGCGCAAAACCGTTTTCGTTTGTATAAAATTTTAAGATTTGTGTTTCGGACATAATTAAAGATTGTCCCCTTTATTTTGCAATGATAATTTCTTCTTTTGAAAATAGTTTTAACTAAATTTAATTTAAAAATTTTATTTTAAAAAAGGATTATGTTCCAATTCGTGAAGCAGTCTTGTTGTTTCCTGGTGACCAGGGCAAATAAAATAATCGCGGTCAAGTTTTTTGATTTTTTGCAAAGATTCCTGCATTTTAGCCATATCGCCGCCGGGTAAATCCACCCGTCCGACCGTGCCCGCAAAAAGAGTGTCGCCCGTAAACATATAATCGCCGATTATGTAGCAAACTCCGCCGGGCGTATGTCCCGGGGTGGCTAAAACTTTGAAAGTAAATTCGCCGATATTAAGCGTTTCGCCGTCACTCACAAAATTCGTCACTTCGCAGTCTTCGGCGGGATCGCCAAAGCGGTTTTTTGAAGCGTACTTAGTCATCGGGGCATCGATTTCGGAGCAATAAATAGGAATATTTTTATCTTTTGTAATGTCGTAGACTCCGCCGCAATGGTCAAAATGCGAATGCGTAAGCAAAACGGCAAGCAAATTCAGATTTTTTTCGGCGAGATAGTTTTTCAACTCGCCCTTATTAAAAGCGGGGTCGATAACTATGCAGTTATGCGTATCTTTATTCGTAATAACATAAGCGTTTGTGAACAAAATTCCAAGTTGCAGTCTTTTTACAATAATATTCATAAAAACTCTCTTTTTGCGCCTAATAGCTATTAGTATTCGGCATAATTTTATTTTTTTAAATATGTCTATAGCAGTTACTGTTAGAAGTAATCTTTTGATTTCTCATTTTTTTCATATTTAAGCTATAGTGACTTTTTTATTAAAACTATTTTGTCGTACGGAAAACTTTTATCGTATTAGGCAGATTGTTTAGTTTTGTGATTAACGCGGCTACCTGCTCATTGTTTTCAATGTCAACGGTAATGGTAGCTACGGCGTTTTTGGTTTTGGGATCTTTTCTGGCGTTTATCGATAAAAGCGGCAAATTTTCATTAGCGATAACTCTTGTAATATCGGCAAAGACTTCGCCTTTGTCTTCTGATATTATTTGGAGTGTCGCGCTGAAAGTAGCCTCTGCGGTTTCTTTTGCCCATTCGGCTTCAACCAAACGCTCTTTTTCAAACGTTTTGACTGCGGGACAGTCTTTGCGGTGAACGCTTACGCCCCTTCCGCGTGAAACGTAACCGATAATTTCGTCTCCAGGTACGGGCGAGCAGCAGCCAGAAAAACGCACCAGTATGTCTTCCGCCCCTTTTATTATTACGCTGTTTTCCTTTGCGGAATGTCTGTGTTTTTTTATGGGTATATCGTCTTGGATTGAGCCGTTTGCCACGTTCGCGGCAAGAAGTTTGAAAATAACCTGATTTATCGACAGACCGCCGTATCCTAGCGCCGCGTAAAGTTCATCCAAGGTGTTAAACATATATCTTTCGCAAACTGCTGTTTCGGCTTCCTCTGTCAATAATTCCGCTAGCGTATAGCCGCGGCGTTTCGCCTCGCGCTCGAGCATAGATTTGCCCGTTTTTATATTTTCGTCTTTTAATTCGCGCTTGAAAAACTGGCGTATTTTGGCTTTCGCGCCGCTGGTTTTGACAATTTTCAGCCAGTCCCGCGACGGTCCTTTTGAGTTGGGGTTTGTCAATACTTCGATAACGTCGCCCGTTTGTATAACTTTGTCAAGCGGAACGATTTTGCCGTTAACTTTCGTACCGACGCAGCGGTTGCCTACTTCGCTGTGTATCATATAGGCAAAGTCCAAAGCGGTCGCTCCCGCCGTTATCGCCCTTACGTCTCCTTTTGGCGTAAAAACGTAAACTTCGTTGCTTATGCTTATATCTTTGCGGATATAGTCCAAAAACTCTTTGCTGTCTTTAAGGTCGGTTTCGTAATTTAACACGTCCTGCACCCAAGTAAGCTTGTCGTCAAGCTCCGTAACGCCCTTTACGCCCTCTTTATATTTCCAATGCGCAGCGATACCGTATTCGGCTATTTTGTGCATTTCGTGCGTGCGGATTTGGATTTCAAAAGGCACGCCAAAGTTGGTAATAACGGTCGTATGCAAAGATTGATACAAGTTCGGTTTCGGCACGGCAATATAGTCTTTAAACCGTCCCGGAACGGGTTTCCAGCGCGCGTGGATTGCGCCAAGCACGGTGTAGCAGTCTTTTACAGAATTTACGATAATACGCACGGCAGTCATATCGTATATTTGATCAAGAGTTTTGTTTTGGCTGCGCATTTTTTTGTAAATACTGTAAAAATGTTTTGTGCGCCCCGAAATTTCGGGTTCTTCAACGTCCGTTTCTTCCAAAATACGGTAAATTTCGGCAATTACGCTGTCAACGAGAGCCTGCCGCTCTTCTTTTTTTAACGCGATATTTTTCGCCAAGTAGTCGTAACTTTCGCGGTCGAGATATTTTAACGCAAGGTCTTCCAATTCGCATTTTACGGGCGAAATACCCAGTCTGCCCGCTAGCGGAGCGTAAATTTCCCGGGTTTCTTTCGCCATATTTATCTGTTTTTCTTTTGTGAGATAACTTAAAGACCGCATATTATGAAGTCGGTCCGCGAGTTTTATAAACAATACCCTAATATCTTTCGACATAGCAAAGAACATTTTGCGGATATTTTCGGCTTGTTCTTCTTCGGCGTTATTAAAATGCAGTTTTTCAAGTTTTGTGACGCCTTTGACCAAATCCGCTATTTCGTCGCCGAATTTTTTTCTTATATCTTCGTCGGAAACAACCGTATCTTCAACGGTATCGTGCAAAAGCGCGGCGCAGACTGCGGCGGAATCCATTCCCAAGTCCATGAGAATATCGGCGACTTGAAGCGGATGAGTGATATACTCGTTTCCGCTGGCGCGAAACTGTCCCGAATGGGCTTTGGCAGCGTAATCGTACGCGTCCATAATCAAATCATAGTCGCGCTGGTAGTAATATCTCGCCTTGCTTTTGAGATTTTCCAGTAATTTTTCTGTTGTTTCCTGAATTTTTTCCATAAATTTAATATATCACAACACTACTGTTTAATCAACTTTATTAAACAGTTTAAAAGTGTCGGAATTGGTTAAATCGGTTTTGTCGGACTGCATAATTTCATATGAAAATGGCGTGTTAAATTTCACTAAATTAAGCTCCTCAAAGACTTTGACCGCGGCGATAAACTGAGAATAGTTTATATCGATTAGCCTTAGTTTCATAAAAAGCGACTTCATATCGACGGCTTTCGCGTTGTCCATTAAAGCCTTGTAAACAGAGGCGCATACAGCTCTGTCAAGCCGTAAATTCAAGCAAGCGGGGAGTTTTGGCTCCAATTGAAAAAGACTGTGCGGATAAGCGTAAGTCGGACAAAAGCCCCCGTATTCGCCGAAAACGATTACGTTAGCGTATCGGCGGAAAGAATCCTCGTCGATAGGAGAAATTAACACCGCATTGTCGACAAAAACATTCTGCGAAAAGAAAAACTGCCTGTACGCTGAAAAATCAAAAACAGCGGACGCTTTTTCGTATTCTTCATACGAAGAAAAAACAGCGAGCGTGCCGACTTTTTTTAAGATTTTTTTCGCCTGTTTATCGTCAATCAATTCCCCTTGTCTTTTATTAAGGCGGCTGATGAGATTTTGCGTGTACAAATCCTCGAAACGCAAAGAATTTTTGAGTAATATGTTGTTAATAATGCCGACGACCCTTTTTGAGTATGAGTCGTATTCGAGATTGCATAATATTTCACATTCGCCGCCCGCATTAAGAGCGTCGTAGTACGGATAAAATCGGTAAAATCCTTTCAGTTCCAAGCCGCAATTAAGCGTAATTTTAAGATGATTTTTGTCCGTTCCAAACAAAGTGGCAATTTTGGCGTAATCGCGAACGTGAAAAACTACTTTATCGTTAGGCAAAAGCGGTTGTAATGTTTCAAGTTTGATGTAATTTTCTTTTACCAGATATTTTAAGTCAAAGTCAAGGTCGTAATAGCTTACGGCGCAATCGTTGTGTTCTATGGATTTTAACGCCGTCACAAGCTCGTCTTTAAGTTTTTCGACGTTTTCTTTTTTTACTGTAAAACCGACCGACGCTTTGTGTCCGCCGAATTTTACCAATATATCGGAAACCGAATCAAAAAGCTCGTAAAGATTGACATCGTCGACGCCCCTTGCCGAGCCGACGTAATTTTCGCCGTCGCGCGTCATAAAGACAGCGGGTATTCCGTAAGACTCTTTAAAGCGGTTTGCGGCAATGCCCAATACGCCGTTTTTCCATTCGTCGTCATAGAGATATATCAAGCCGTCGCTCATAAATTCTTTGTCAGAAAGCTTTTTTTCCGCTTCGTTTACTACTTCTTCAACCAAATTGCGCCGTTCTTCATTCGCGCGCAAAAGTTCCTGTACCGCCAAGTCGTCTACGTAATCTTGCATTAATAGCACCGCCAAAGCCAAGCTTGGGTCGCCTATACGCCCAGCGGCGTTGATTTTTGGAGCGATTTTTAACGCGATATCGTAAGCGGTGTAAGGTTTTTCGCATTTTGATAATTCGGCAAGTCTTTTTAAGCCTTTGTGATTAAAGTGTTTTAAGCCTATTTTTACAATATCTCTGTTTTCGTCGATTAACGGCATCATATCCGCTACCGTGCCTACGGTCGCCAAATCAAAATAATTTTTGGATTGATCTAACCCGCCGACAGCTTGAATAAGTTTTAACGCCACTCCCGCGCCTGCTAAATAAGCGAACGGATAACCGAGTTTCGGGTTAACGCAAACGCAGTCGGGTAAGTCTTTCGGTATTTCGTGGTGGTCGGTGACTATGATGCTTGCAGGGATTGACATTTTTAAAATATCTATTTCTTCTTTATTGGAAATACCGCAGTCCACAGTTATGATTAAATCGTATTGTTTTTTTGAAAAAGCGTCGTAGACGTTTTCGACGTGCATTCCGTAGCCTTCGTCACGAGTGGGAATGATAACGTCGCATTCCGCGCCGTTGTTGTTGAAAAAAAGTTTTAATATCGCGCTCGACGTCAAGCCGTCGGCGTCGTAATCGCCGTATATAAGTATTTTTCCGCCGTCATTCATCGTCTTCTTGACGATTTCGGCGGCGTCCGTCATACTTTTCATTAAGGACGGATCGTAAATATTTTTTTCGCTAAAATTAAAATATCTGTCGGCGTTTTGTTTTGTGACACCCCTTGACGAAAAAACGCGCGCGAGATCAGCGTCTATTCCGTATTCTTTTACAAAATAATCCGCGTCCGCTTTGTCATAATTGGGGTTGAGTAAAAACATATTTTTCATCGCCGTATATGTGAACAGCCTTCACCCTAAGGGAAGGCTGTCAAAAGTATTTTTAATTAGATTTATTTAACCGACATTTTGTCCTTCATAGGCAGCAAAACGTAAAGGTTTGTCAATGCGGAGAAAATTACTCCCACAAACAAAGGTACCGTTATACTGAGAACGTATATCGACATCGAAGCCGAGAAAGCGATTAAAGCGAGCATCAATATAATCGTTGTGAACATAACGGGTTTACGGATTTCACGATAAGCCGCTTCGGAATCTTTGTTATTTGCAAGTCTGTTTGCAGCCAGCGTTGTCAGGAATATCGAGAACGCCGCGGTTATTAACACAGCGCATATTCCAGCTACGGTGACTTTTATTCCGATATAAGCCAAAATCATACATGCAGCCAAAGTCGCTAAGATGTTCAAAATCGTTACTACCAAAGAGGAAATTGTCATTTGAGCTCTGCCAAGTTTGCCTGTGGCAAAAATCATTACGACGGCGAACAAAACGAAAGCGATAGCGAGCGTTATTCCGCCCCACAAAAGAGTGTCGTATCCAAGCGATGAGTTATTGGTACCGACGTAAATCGTGTTTACGCCTTGCATAGTCGACAACGCTTCAAAACGTGTAGCTTGGTCAGCCGTTAAACTGTCAAAAGTATAAACGATAGCTTTAACGTCTTCCACCAAATTTGTTTGGTGACGAATTGATTGCGCGACCAGATTTTCTTCGGTTATTATTTGGTTAGCGGCTTGCTCAACAGCGGAAACATCGTCCGCTTCGATAAAGCCGAACTGAATAACGACGGATTTACCGGTGCCGAATTCAAAACCGCCGATAGTATCGGTGATAAATATACATACAACGCCCAGAATTACTACCAAAAGCAGGGCGATAAGCACAGTCAAAAATTTAGCGTTAGTCATTTGCTTTTACCTCCTTGCTTACTCTGTGTAAAGACGGGTTGCGGCTAAGAGCTATAAAGATGTTGGCAAAGAGTTTTGTTACCAGTAATGTTGAGAACAAACCAAAACCAACTCCGTAAGTCATCAATACGCCTAACGTTCTGATTGAGTTAGGAGCTGCCGCCCATATCGTAATAGATATAGCCAGTACCATCAATGAAATCCATACGATAGGCTTTGTATAAAGGGAATAGCTTTTTGTCAAAGACGCGCGCAAACGTTTTTCAATATTCGGCTCAACGTCTGTGTTTGCGGATTTTCTGAATTTTTCGAGTATCAAACTGTTAAACAATCCAAACATGGCGACAGTAATATAAAGTCCCAGATAAGCCCCTACCGAAATTTCGCTTCTATAAATAAACGTTGCTGTAAGGAGCGTTAATATTAATGTAACGAGCAGAGACAAAGATGCGGCAAGTCCCGACAAACCGTAATTAACGATAAACGCGATAACCAAAGCTACGGCAATAACAGCTAAACCAACGTTAGCCCAAATAACCGCGTTTTGTCCGCTTGTCGCTTCCGTTACGTAAATGTCGTTCATTGTCATATCAAATCCGTAACTGCCGCTGAAAAGTATGGAATACAAAAATTGAGCGGCGTTAACGTCTGTAGTCGATACGTTCAGAGAGTCGTTAGCAAACTGTTCTTGTATTGTGGCAGTTGTGTAATCTTCGCCGTCAAGTCTGAAATATATTTTTACACTTGTTTCGTAAGCGGTTGCAGTCGCGGTAGCGAGAGCCGCTTTCGCTTCAGCGTCCAAATTCATCACGACGTAATAATTGCTGCTTCCGTAAGAAACGTATACGTCGGTGAAATGAGTGCTGTCGGTAATTACAGTATAAGCTTTACTTTCATCGTCATAGGTGCAGATTTCAAACAATCCGTTGGTGTATATAGCGGAATAAAAAGTGTCATCATACGAATTTACAGGCAACGTCAATGAGATATTTGAAGAGGAAGCGACGATTTGGGTTTTATCCAAACCGTAACTGGTTAATCTTTCTTCCATGATTGTGATAGATCTAGCGATTAACGCGCTAAATTCCTCATCGGTGATTTCTGACGGGCGTTCAACCGTGAAAGATGTGGAAATTCCGTCGGCTAAGTCGTTGCCGTTAATGATATAGTTTATCGGTGAAATGTAGGTGTAGTTACCCATTTTCATTTGCGGTAAAAACGAGAAAACTCCTAAAAATAACACCACTATCATCAATACGCAAAGAAGTACGGTGGCTTTTGTTTTGGTCATTTTAATGTAACTCCTTGGTGAATTATTAACTAATAAATTATAGTCGGATTTTTTTTGTTCGTCAATAGATTTCCCCAAATTCTTTGGCGTAAACGTATAAAGCGCATTCCAAACGCTTTTTAACGAGAGCGCACGCGAGATTATAGGGTTTGTTTATATCGCCGTTATAGTGAATAGCGTTAGCGTTGCAACCGCCGCTGCAATGATATCTTGCCCAGCAGTTTTTGCACGCGGATTTTGTCATAAGGTTAGAATTTTTAAAAATATTTCTAATATCTTCATTTAGTTTTTTATCAAAAACGTTACCTATCAGATAATCTTTCTCACCCGCGAACTGGTGACACGGATAAATATTTCCGTCGGGCGTCACAGCGAGATATTCGCCGCCCGCGCCGCAGCCTACCAGTCTTTTTTTGTAGCATGGTCCGTTTTCAAGTTCCACTAAAAAGTGGAAAAAACTAAACCACGAGCTTTTATCTTTACGTCTGCTGATATATTCGGAAACGAGAGTTTCGTATTCCGCCAATAATCCGGGCAAGTCCTTTTCCGTTATCGCCATAGGGTTGCTTTCGGGCAGAACTACGGGTTCCATAGATATTTGGTCGAAACCAAGCTCGTTTATATATAGAACGTCTTTTGAAAAGTCGAGATTGTCGTGTGTAAACGTGCCTCTGATAAAATAATCTTTATTGCCCCTAATCGAGCGGAAATACTTGAATTTATCTATAATCAGGTCAAAACTGCCTTTACCGTTGGGTGTAGGACGGGCGTTATCGTGAACGGATTTTCTTCCGTCAACGCTCATAACAACGTTGTCCATTTTTTCGTTAAGATAATCTGAAATTTCTTTACTTAACAAAATGCCGTTAGTCGTGGTAGTGAGTTTAAATTTTTTGTTATGAATTTTGCATTGTTCCTCTATGTAATTAACGGTATCTTTCATTACCTGCATATTCATCAAAGGTTCGCCGCCAAAAAAATCTATTTCCAAAGTATGACGATTTCCGCTTTTTTCAATCAAAAAATCAACGGCGGCTTTCGCCACTTCGATAGGCATATTCATTCTTTCGCCGTGATAAGCTCCCTGTCCCGCAAAACAGTATTTGCAGCGCAAATTGCAATCGTGGCTGAGGTGAAGACAAATAGACTTCACTTCGTCGCCCAAAATAAGGTTGTCCACCTTTGGAGCGGGAGCGTCAATCAGTCCGAGTTTTTTTAATTCGTCCATTTCCGCTTTCGCGTCGGATAAATCTTCCGCCGTATAACCTTCGGTTTTGCCTTCCAATATATCGTATATTATTTTGTCCACGCTATGCAGCGAGCCGCTTTCCACGTCGTACAAAAAATACTCGCCGCAACAAGTAAACCAGTGCATTTATTACTCCTTATCAATAAAAAGAGCAGTCAATAAATTATAACTGCTCCGACCGTAAGTATCGATAAACTAAATATCTATTTCTTCCTTTGTTTGTTATGAATAGCAATCTTTTGTTCGCAAACCTGATTTCCTACGGTACAGCTTGTTTTGCAAGCGGATTGACAGCTACTTCTGCATTCGCCGCAACCGCTGCCGCTATTAACTACGTTAAGTTTCGGGCTCACAACAGTTTTGATATGTTTCATTTTGCCTTATCCTCCGAAAATTTTATATATACGCGTATTATAATATAATTTTGGTATTATTTCAAGCGTTTAGCGGTACTATTTTGATTTACGCGCCGCTCCGAAAGCTCCGCCGAGTCCGCCCAAGACCAATCCGCACAATGCATCAATGCCAAACTGCCCCCATTGAAAACCGCCGCCAAGTAAGCCGAATACGGCTGTGGCGAGTAAAACGAACAAAAGTCCGCCCGCCAATCCTTTCAAAAACCCTTTTTCGGGCTTGATTGATGCAAAACAACCGAAAAATACGCTAAGGCACTTCAAAATCTGATTGATTATTGGTAAAGCGGTAGCTCCGATTTCAAAAAGTTTGGCTAATAGCGCAAGCGTCAATACTGATACAACGCAGAAAAATAACGAAAAAATCGCCGCGCCAGCAATCTGCTTTATAACGTTATTACGTTCCGCCGCTACTTCGTTCATAAAAAAACCTCCGAATAATTTAATTTATTCGGAGATTGATTTCGTTATGAGTTTTTGTTATTTAATTTCGTCTGTGGAATCTTCTTGTTTCTTCTCTTCGGTAGCGTTTTCTGGGTTATTTATCATATAAAGCGCGCCTGATGTGAAACTCATTGTTGTTTTGCTGCCTTCGATACCTGTTTCCAAAGTAAAGTTTCCTTTTTCGTCCAAAGCAACGATTTGACCTACGATACCGCCGATAGTTGTGATTATTGAACCTACTCTAAGGCTTTTTTTCATTTCTTCAGCTTTTTTCTTGTTACGTCTTTGAGGTATAATCATCATAACGATAAGCAAAGCCATAATAGCTACGATAACAACCGTTGAAACCCAACTGGGAATAGCGGGCTCCGTAGTGGTATCCTCAAACAAACAAAGTATTTTTAAAATATTATTTAACACTTAATTTATCTCCTTAATGAATTTGTGTTTATTATAAAGTAAACAACCTAAAAAATCAATTGATTATTTCCTTATTTTGTAATATTTCATATAAAATTCACTTTTGAATTCGCTAAATCTGTCGTTATTTATCGCCTCTCTGATATTTTTTGTCAAATTCAGCAAAAATCTTATGTTGTGAATGCTCAAAAGTATGGAAGCGAGAATTTCATCGCAATTTACAAGGTGACGTAAATACGCTTTTGAGTAATTACGGCAGCAATAGCAGTCGCACTCGGGATCAAGCGGCGAAAAATCGTCTTTGTATTCGGCGTTACGCACCACAATTTTGCCTTGACTGGTCATTGCCGTACCGTTACGAGCTATGCGGGTGGGCAGCACGCAGTCGAACATATCTATACCCCTGCTTACTCCTTCAATAATATAATCGGGAGTGCCTACGCCCATAAGATAACGGGGCATATCCTTAGGATAGTACGGTAGCATTTCGTCAAGCATTTCATACATTACCGTGTCGGGCTCGCCGACGGATAATCCGCCTATCGCTAAGCCGCACTCTGCATAAGGTATCGTTTGGCGCAGACTTTCAAGCCGCAGGTCTTTGTACATATTGCCTTGAACAATGGGGAAAAGTATTTGTCCGTCGCCTAGTTTTTGCTTTTTACATCTGTCGAGCCATCTTAAAGTACGCTCCATTCCGTGTTTTGCGCTAGCGTGGTCGACGCCGTATTCCGTGCATTCGTCAAAAGCCATAACTATGTCGGAATCCAGCAGCCTTTCGGTTTCCATTACGCTTTCGGGGGTAAATAGATGCGGACTTCCGTCAAGATGCGAAGAAAATGTAACGCCCTGCTCGGTTATCTTTCTAAGTTTGCCCAAAGAAAAAACTTGAAAACCTCCGCTGTCGGTAAGAATAGGCTTGTCCCAATTCATAAATTTGTGCAATCCGCCAGCTTTTGCCACTATATCCGCGCCCGGGCGTAAATATAGATGATACGTGTTAGACAGTATGATTTGCGCGCCCATTTCTTTGAGCTGCTCGGGCAAAACCGCTTTGACTGTCGCCGCCGTGCCAACTGGCATAAAAATAGGCGTTTCAATGTCGCCGCGCGGAGTTTTCAAAATTCCCGTTCTTGCTCCGCTGTTTTTATCTTGTTTTAATATTTTGTAACTATATCCGCTCATATTTTTCCTTTTTACCTTAACTTATTGTAGCTTTGATTTATCTATAATTTTCGTAATTTTCTAACTTTTTTGTAACTTTATTTATTGAATTATCTACAAAAATTGTGTTTTTAACTAATTTTGTTAGATAAACGCAATTTATTATTTAAATAAAAAACGTCGCGTCGCCGAAGCTGAAAAAACGATATCTTTCTTTTACCGCTTCTTCGTAAACTCTTAGCGTTTCTTCTCGTCCGCATAACGCCGACACAAGCATTAATAAAGTGCTTTCGGGCAAGTGAAAGTTTGTGATAAGAGCGTCCACGCATTTAAACTTATATGGCGGATAAATAAAAATTTCAGTTTCGCCCTTACACGGCTTAACTATTCCATTTTCGTCCGCAACGCTTTCCAATACCCTTACCGACGTCGTGCCGACAGCGATAATACGTCTGCCTTCGCGTTTTGCTTTATTGATTTTTTTCGCGTTCAGTTCATTTATCTCATAAAATTCCGAGTGCATTTTATGGTCTGTGATCTCGTCTTCTTTTACGGGGCGAAATGTACCTAGACCTACGTGAAGCAAAACTTCCGCAAACTCTACGCCTTTATCTTCAAGCTTTTTCATAAGCTCTTTTGTAAAATGCAAGCCCGCCGTAGGCGCCGCTGAAGAACCGTCAATTTTTGAGTAAACGGTATTATATCTTTCTTTGTCGCTTAGTTTTTCCTTTATATAAGGCGGCAACGGCATCTCGCCTATGCGTGAAAGAATGTCCTCAAAAACGCCGTTATAGCTAAATTTTGCAATTCGCACGCCGTCGTCTATTATGTCGGTGATTTCTGCGGTGAGTTCGTCTGAAAAAATGACTTTATCGCCGATTTTTGTCGCTCTGCCAGGTTTTGTAAGCGTTTCCCAATGATTGATGTCAAGCCGTTTTAATAATAAAAATTCCACTTTGCCGTTCGTATTCGGACGGTGTCCGTAAATGCGCGCGGGCAAAACCTTTGTATTGTTTATAACGAGTAAATCGCCTTTAACTAGATATTTTTCCACGTCGTAAAAATGTTCGTGAAAAATGTTTTTTGTTTTTCTATCGTATACCAGTAATCTTGACGCGTCGCGCGGTTCTATCGGCGTTTGAGCGATAAGTTCTTCCGGCAAGTCATAGTAAAAGTCTTTGGTTTTCATTTCTGTGGTTAATTCCTTATTCGTCTTCGTGTTTAGTATTATTATTCGACTCAAAAAAACTCAGTTGCGCCTCTTTATCTACAGGTAACGCTTTTTTAAAATGCTTGTAAGCGGCGGGCAAAACTACTCTTCCGCGAGGCGTTTTCGTAATGAAACCGAGTTGCAGTAAATACGGTTCGTATACGTCCTCAAGCGTTACTGAATCTTCGCCCGTGACGGCGGCAAGAGTGTCAAGCCCCACGGGACCGCCGCCAAATTTATCGATAGCGCAAGTCAGATACGCTTTGTCGACCGCGTCAAGCCCTATGCCGTCTATATCCATTGCGGTTAAAGCGTAATCAGCCATAGCCTTAGTGATAATGCCTTCGCCTTTTACTTCGGCAAAATCTCTCACTCTTTTTAATAGCCTGTTAGCGATACGCGGCGTGCCGCGGCTTCTTTTTGCTATTTCAGCCGAAGCGTCGGATTTTACGCAAACGCCGAGTTTTTTTGCTGAGTTATCTATAATAACGGAAAGTTCATCAAAATTGTACATTTCCAACTTTGCGTGTACGCCGAAACGATCTCTAAGGGGTTGCGCAAGCATACCTATTTTTGTCGTCGCGCCGATTAATGTAAATTTTGCAAGCGGCAGTCTTACGCTGCGAGCCGACGGACCTTTACCGACAATAAAGTCAAGCGCAAAGTCTTCCATTGCGGGGTAAAGTATTTCTTCCACCGTGTGATTAAGACGGTGAATTTCATCGATAAAAAGCACTTCGTTTTCCTGCATATTTGTGAGTATCGCAGCTAAGTCCGCCGCGCGCTCAATCGCGGGCCCGCTCGTGACCATAATACGGGCGTTAAGACTGTTTGCGATAATATGCGCCAAAGTCGTTTTGCCAAGTCCCGCCGAGCCGTACAGCAAAACGTGGTCAAGATGCTCTTTACGCTGATTTGCCGCCGAAATATAGACTTCGAGATTGCGTTTGAGTTTGTCCTGACCTATGTAATATTCCATTGACGTCGGGCGGAGAATGTTTTCCGACTCCATGTCTTCGGGTTTCATTGTGCTTGCGATAAGCCTGTCTTCCATAAATTTTTCCTTGTTTATTTTTCTCTAACTTAATGGTATATAATCAATAATTTTTTAACGCATGAGAGAGTATTTCTTCCGTTGTTTTCGCGCCGCTTTCTATTGCGTCTTTTACTTTGCGCAAAGCGTTGTATTCGCTGATGCCCAACGTGCGCAATACTGATACGGCTTCGTCACCGACGTCGGTTTTAACGTTACCCATTGCGCATATCTCGTATTCGCTCATTTTTTCTTTAAGTTCCAGCACTATTCGCTCGGAAGTTTTTTTGCCTAAACCTTTAATCGAGGAAAGCGTGCGTGTGTCCTGGTTTACGATAGCTACTGCGAGATCCATTATTTTTATGCCGTTAAGTATGGTAATCGCCATTTTCGGTCCGACGCCGTTTACGGTAATAAGCTGCAAAAACATATTTTTTTCTTCTTTTGACGAAAAACCGAATAATGCCAGTCCGTCTTGCTTGACTTGCAAATACGTAAACAGTTGAGACTTTTCACCAACCTCAAAATTTCTAGCGGCGTTAACAGAAACGGTCAAAGAATAACCTATACCGTTATTTTCCACAACGATTTTGTCGCCGTCTATTTCCACTACTTCGCCGCAAATAAAATCTAACATAATTTCACCTTAATTGCTGTACAATTTTTTGCCGTCAACACTCAAAAAATGTTAATCTATATTTTTCTCGAGTAAACTGATTTGTTCTTTTAATTTTTTTATCTGTTTTTCGGTTTGTTTTTTCGTATTTGCCTTCGCGTATTGTCCAATAAGATAATCGGACATAAATATCAGCCAAATGCCGAAATGATATTGCATTAAGTAGCTAAGCGTTACCAAAAAATCGCCCCAAGTTAAAACGATAGTCATTATCAAAAACAGCGCTTCAACTAAATAAATGTAAAAAAATTTATTGTATGGTCTACTGCGATACAAAATCAGCCTTATAATGTAAGTCAACAAAATTAAAATAATTATCGAAATCATAATAATCTGCAAAATATCGCCCCACATAAACGTAATTACTAGCATCGGAATACCGAACATAATTCCGCAAATACCGCAAATTATACCGAAAAATAATTCTCTTTTTTTCAAAATATTTCTCCCATTTTGGACTAATTTTTATTTTAACCTATTAGAAAACCGTCGCTCGCGCGGAAAGTATTAGCATGAGTTAACGCAACGGCAAGCGCGTCGGCAGCGTCGTCGGGCTTTGGGATTTCATTAAGTCCGAGTAAAACCTTTACCATTTGCTGAATTTGATTTTTGTCCGCTCTGCCGTAACCTGTCAAGGCTTGTTTTATCTGTAAAGGAGTGTATTCGTACAGCTTGCCTACGTGACGGATAGCCACGGAAAGCAAAACCCCCCTGGCCTGCGCAACGTTTATTGCAGTAGTCACATTGCGGGCAAAAAATAGTTCTTCAATAGCGATAACGTCGGGCTGAAATTTAGTAAAAAGCTGTTCGGCGGCGTCGCATATCAAAGCCAGCCTTACAGGGACGGTTTCTTCTTTCGGCGTTCTTATTACGCCAAAATCCACCGCCTTATGTTTTCTGCCGTCGGTATCCAATACGCCGTATCCGACTATCGCAAGCCCCGGGTCAAAACCCAATATTCTCATCGCTTCTCCTAGTTTTCTTTGGTTTTATGTTACAAATACAATCCTTTTTTAGCGTTTTTATGTAGTAATAATCATTTCAAGTTTTAAAATTCTTGCACATTAAAAAACGTCTATATAAATGATAATCTTTACCGAGATTTTAGTCAATACAAAAATCGGCGGCAGAACGCCGCCTAAAAAATTTTGATTTTTTATTATTCTTCTTCGTCGTCGGGCAGGTCGACGTTGTGATACACGTTTTGAATATCGTCGTCGTCTTCCATCGCTTCTATCATTTTTTGGAAACGCGTTAGGTTATCGGCTTCAAGCGTGACCGTGGTTTGAGGCACCCATTCGATTTCGGCTGAAATCAAATTTACGTTTTTGTCCGTAAGGTTGTTTCTCACGGTATTGAAGTCCGACGGAGAAGTATTTATGACAAATATATCGTCTTCAACCGACACGTCGTCCGCGCCGCATTCGATAGCAAGCTCGAATATTTCGTCTTCGGTTTGGTTTTCCGCTCTGTCGGCTACGATAACGCCTTTTTTATCAAACATAAAAGAAACGCAATTAGATGTGCCGAGCGCGCCGCCGAACTTGTCGAACAAATATCTTATTTCGCCCGCCGTGCGGTTTTTGTTATCGGTCAAACAATCAACCAAAACCGCGCTTCCGCCGATGCCGTAACCTTCATAAAGCAGACTTTCGTAGTTTACCGTACCAAGTTCGCCCGCCGCTTTTTTTATGCTGCGGCTGATATTGTCGTTAGGCATATTGTTGATTTTCGCTTTTTGAACGATATCGAATAACTTGCTGTTGGTATTCGGATCGCTTCCGCCCGATTTTACCGCCACCGCTATTTCTCTGCCGATTTTGGTAAAGATTTTCGACCTAGCCGCGTCGCCTTTGGCTTTTTTATTTTTAATATTATTCCATTTGCTGTGACCTGACATATCAAATCTCCTTATTGCTAAGTTCGTACATAATGACGCCCGCCGAAACCGCCGCGTTCAGCGACTCGAATCCGTTTTTCATAGGAATGGCGACTGTTTTTGAACAATTTTTCTTAGAAAACTCGCTGACGCCGTTTCCTTCGTTACCGATAACGATAGCGTGATTAGGGCAAACCTTGATTTTAAAAACGTTTTCTCCGCCCATATCCGCGCAAAGAATTTCGCACTTATCTTTTACGACTGAAAAAATTTCTTCAATATCGCCTTGATAAATATTAAGAGCAAAGTGAGCCGACATAGCCGCTCTTATTACCTTTGGCGAAAACGGATCAACGCTATTATATAGATAAATATCGCCGTAACCGCAAGCCGCAGCAGTACGCATAATCGCGCCCAGGTTGCCCGGGTCTTGCAGTCCGTCAAGAATAAGACATTTACCCTTTGGCGGTCGCACGGCCGTATCGGGCAGCTTTAATACCGCCACAACGCCTTGCGCCGTAACCGCTTCACACACGCTGTCGACAACGAATTTTTTTGCCGCAAAAACGGGAAAAGAATATTCCTTAAGGCAAAATGCGTTAGTTTCGTCGCATAAAACGTATTCGATTTTTTGATTGAACCTTACGGCTTCGTTCACCAGCTTTTCGCCTTCTATTAAATACATTCCGCTTTCAACTCGGTATTTTTTTTGCAACAGGCGTTTTGTGTTTTTGACCGTTTGGTTATCGGTTGACGTAATCATATATTGGTAAAAGAGTCTTCAATTAATTTATTGAAGACTCGTATAAAGACCTATTTTAAATTTGCTTTTGCGGTGTCTGTGAGTTGTGTAAACGCTTTCGCGTCAGAAACTGCTATTTCCGCCAAAACTTTTCTGTTAAGGTCGATTTTTGCGGCTTTTAATCCGTACATAAATTTGCTGTAAGACATTCCGTTAGCGCGAGCTGCGGCGTTAATACGAGCAATCCAAAGACTGCGCATATCTCTTTTGCGCAAACGTCTTCCAACGTAAGCGTATTGGTATGATTTCATAACCGCTTGTCTAGCGATACGGTAGTTAGTTGATTTTAATCCAAAATAACCTTTGGCAAGTTTTAATATTTTTCTGCGTTTTTTAACCGCATTAACTGCACGTTTTATTCTCATTATCTATCGTCCTCCCAATTTAATACGGCAACATCTTTTTCACGGTTTTTTCCTGCGTTTGGTCAACGTAAGAACCGCCGCGCAAATTGCGAATACGCTTAGTTGTCATTTTTGTAAGTTTGTGATTTTTGTTGCACTGCGTTCTTTTGACTTTGCCTGATTTTAAGACATTAAATCTTTTCTTAGAAGCGCTGTGAGTTTTTTGTTTAGGCATAATATATCATCCTCCGTTAATTTTACTTGTTTGCGATAGGCGAAAGCATCATGGTAATGTTTCTGCCTTCGGCTACGGGCTGTTTGTCAACTTTTGCCGCGTCTTCAAGACGTGCGTAAAACTTTTTGACAACTTCCACCGCGTCGCCCGCGTATGCCATTTGGCGTCCTCTCATACGAAGCGAAACCTTAACTTTATTTCCTTCAGCCAAAAATTTTGCAGCGGCTTTGGCTTTTATGTTAATGTCGTTTTCGTCAATGGTCATAGACAGCCATATTTCTTTGATTTCGGTAATTTTTTGATTGCGTTTCATTTCTTTTTCGCGTTTGCTTTGTTCGTATTTGTACTTATTGTAATCCAAAATTTTGCAAACGGGCGGTACTGCGGTAGGAGATATTTTTACTAAATCCAATCCCTCGTCGTCCGCCATTTTTTGCGCTCTAATTACGGGCACAACACCAAGCTGCGTTCCGTCTGCGCCGATTAGCCTAACTTCTCTGTCTCTAATTTGTTCATTAGTTTGAAGTTCTTTTATAACCGTTTCCCCCTTATAACAAAAAAATGCGATACACGATTTGTACCACATTCCCAACTAAATTATGTAAAAGACATTTTTGTCTAAAACAAGATTTCTTATTAGCCTACCTAAACAACGCAATTATCGTTTGGTGAGAAGCGGTACTTCTTCTTTGATGCTATTATAATAGCAAAAACGGCTGATTATGTCAACCGTTTTTGTTATCTAATTTATTAACCGTTTTTTGTTATTTTTAGACGGTTTTGTTAGTTAGGTTTGCAGATTTTGTTATCTATTTCGTCTTTTAATAATGCCGCAAACTCAGTAAAAGTCATTACTCCGCGGTCGCCGACTTTGCGCTCGCGTACCGCAACGCTGTCGGATTCCGCTTCTTTATCGCCCACAACAATGGTGTACGGAACTTTATCAAGCTGCGCTTCACGGATGCGGTAACCGATTTTTTCATTTCTGTCGTCGAGGTCGGCGCGTATTCCCATACCGATAAGTTTATCGTAAACTTTCTTTGCGTAACCGTTTTGCGCTTCTGATATCGGCATTACTCTGACTTGCTCGGGCGCAAACCATAGCGGCAGCGCGCCCGCGTATTTTTCAAGTAGAAGAGCGAGAGTGCGTTCGTAACAGCCGATAGAAGTTCTGTGAATAATATACGGCATAGTTTTACTTCCGTCAACATCTATATATTCCATACCGAATTTTTGAGCCAATAGCATATCTATTTGGATTGTTACCAATGTGTCTTCCTTGCCGTGAACGTTGGTAATTTGAAGGTCAAGTTTCGGTCCGTAAAAAGCCGCTTCGCCGATACCGATTTGATAATTTACGCCCAGTTCGTCCAAGATGTTTTTCATAAGTTTTTGCGCTTCGTCCCATTGTTCTTTTGTACCTTCGTATTTTGAGGTGTTTTCGGGATCCCATTGACTGAAACGGTAAGTTACGTCTTCCAATAGACCAATGGAACCGAGCAAATATCTCGAAAGCTCCAAACAGCCTTTAAACTCTTCTTTGAGTTGATCCGGACGAATGATAAGATGCGCCTCGGAAATAGTAAACTGTCTTACTCTTATAAGACCGTGCATTTCGCCGCTGTCCTCGTTTCTGAACAGCGTGGAAGTTTCGTTCAGACGCATCGGAAGCTCACGGTAACTGCGTTGGCGGTTAAGGAAAACCTGATACTGGAAAGGACAAGTCATAGGACGCAAAGCGAAAACTTCTTTATCCTTGTTTTCGTCGCCCAGAATGAACATACCTTCTTTATAATGAGACCAATGACCGCTTATTTTGTATAAATCGGATTTTGCCATATACGGAGTTTTTGTCAGCTGGTAGCCCCATTTTTCTTCCGTGTCTTCTACAAAACGCTCCAATATCTGTATGACTTTCGCGCCTTTCGGCATAAGTATCGGCAAACCTTGTCCGATAACGTCGACTGTTGTAAAATATTCCAGCTCTCGACCGATTTTGTTGTGGTCTCGGCGTTTCGCGTCCTCTACTTTTGCCAGATATTCGTCCAAGTCGGCTTTTTTGTCAAACGCAGTTCCGTAAATACGGCTGAGCATTTTGTTTTTGACGTCGCCGCGCCAATACGCTCCCGCAAGACCAGTTAGTTTGAAAGCTTTTACCTTGCCCGTGGAAGTAAGGTGCGGTCCGCGGCACATATCGGTATATTCGCCTTGGGTATATATCGAAACTTCGGGTACATTTAGGTCCTTAATCATTTCAACCTTATAAGGTTCGTTTTGTTTTTCGAAAAATTTTATCGCGTCGGCGCTACTCATAACCGAGCGCACGATAGGCAGATTTTCTTTTATTACGTTTTGCATTTCCGCTTCGATTTTTGCTAAATCGTCTTGAGTAATAGGTTCGGCAAAATCAATGTCGTAATAAAATCCAGTTTTTACTGCGGGACCTATCGCCACTTTCGCGTTGGGGTACAAACGTTTAACAGCTTGCGCCATAATGTGAGAAGTCGTATGGCGATAAACTTCCTTTCCTTCTTCGTCATTAAATGTAAAAACTTTAAAATCGCAGTCGTTTATCACCGCTGCGGTCAAATCCGCTTTCGTTCCGTTTATCGACGCGCAAACAGCGTTGCGAGCCAAGCCTTCGCTAATGCTTTTGATGATGTCAATGACGCTCGTTCCCTTGTCAAATTCAGCTTTTCTGCCGTCGGGAAAAGTAACAAAAATTTTCGCCATAATTATTTCCTCCTATAAAAAAATCCTTACCCTAGTTACTAGGATAAGGACGAAAATTATTTCCGCGGTTCCACCTTATTTACCGCCCATGAGCGGTCTCTTTAAAGTTTATTTACATTTACGCCGTAAATAAAAGCGGTATCAGATGAAGTGGTACTCATTTACTCCGTCTGCGCGACTTTCACCTTAATTCACGCTCTCTAAAAAACGGGCAATTAAACGAACATGTCTTCAAATACAATACTATCAAATTTTTAACTTATTCTATACCTTACGGCATTTTTTGTCAAGAGTTTGTAAGAGATTCGTAGCTTGCGGCAAACAAATAATCCGCTAAAAAACGAAATTCATCGGACAACATATCTATTTTACCCATAAAAACGAGCATTCGGGGTTTTTGACAAATAATATTGTACATCAAAATTTCTTCTTCGGATAAATCGGGATAGATAAATTTTTGTTTTACTATACGCTTGTTTTTTTCATCAAACAGCTCAAATCCGTCATAATTAAGCACGGCGAAAAGTTTTTTATTTACAAAAGGCACGGCTTCCAATAAAAAACGCAAAAAGTCGCGAACGATGCTTTTATTATTAAAAATCACGTCGTTAGCGTTACTAAGCTCAATTATTTCGTCCCATTTCCTTTTGAGATTTTTTGAGCGAAAATTGTAAACTCCGTCAATGACGATAACTTCGGGGTTGTCAAACATACGGACAAGCGACCTGTTGTCGATATTGCTGTCGAAAATACACATTGTGTTGACGAGCGTGCGTGTTGTTAAGTCATCGTTGGTTATACGAATTTTTTCCAATAAATATCTTTTTTTGTAGCTTACAGATATCACTCTCGCCACGCTTTCCCTAACAAGAGCCGTCATTTGCGGCTTGTGCTCTATCGGGTACGCTAGCGAAACATAATAGCGATTTTTCGCGTCAAGCTCCGTAATAATGCCGTTAACGCAAGAAACGGGTTTTTCAAGCTCGTCTTTTATGCTTTGCAAAAAAAATTTATTTTGGTTGTCGATACTAAGCGTCGTTTCCGCGAGTTTTTGATTCATACATAAAGTTTATGCAAATTCAAAATTATTAGTATACGCCGACCAAAAACCGCTAAATTTTCATATTTTTCGCCATTTCTTTGTCAGATTCCGACACCCGAAAACTCTCGCGGACTTTTTGCAACGCTTTGTTTCGGACAAACTTTGTCAGGTTGTTTTTGCCGCCTATGTATTTTACCGTTTTATCTTTACACTTTATAAACGCGATTGACAAAAGCCACGCCGCGCCCATATCGAGATAATATTCGCCGAATGTAAGTTTGTCTACGGTTGCGAGAATATTGTCAATATGACTTTCGTCCAAAAAATATTGCATAAATATATTAAGCCCAAAACGAATTGTAAAAGTTTTTTCGTTTGCGGTAAGCGTTAAGGCAAACTTCCAAAACTTTTCAAGGTCGTTTTCCTTTACTTTCAAAGCGGAATTTACGCTGTCGCAAACCGCCCAGTTTTCCACATAAGGCAAATAATCACGCAATAAATTTAGTTTTTCGTCAAGAGATATTTTTGCGAAACAAATAACGAAGCCTTTTATCATATCGACTTCGTAAAATTCGTTGCAAGGAAAAGTTAAAATCGTCTTATATTCGTCCGCGTATTTATGCGCTATCGCGCGCAGGTCGGGATTACGGCAGCCCAAAATCTCCGTTTTTGTTTTCACGATACGGCTGTTGAAATTTTTGTATTCCGCCGTGGATTTTTCTTTTATTACATTACATAAAAATTCGTATGTCATATTCACCCTTGTTTCTCTGTCGAAAATTTTTTACTAGCCTCAAAAAATCTTAATTTTTTTTGTGTATAAAGCAAAATCGTATGCGTTTTAACTGCATACGATTCTACAAAAATTGTTTAATTTTGTTATTTTTTGTTTTCTTCTACAAATTTTACAACCGCGCCGATTGTTTGAAGCTTGTTAGCCATTTCGTCGGGTACGGTGATATTGAAAACGTCTTCCAAAGACATAAGCAGTTCCACTACGTCGAGCGAATCCGCGCCAAGGTCGTTAATGATATCGGATTCCATGGTTATTTTGTCTTTTGAAATATTCAGTTGGTCAGCCAGCATTGTTTGAACTTTTTCGAAAACCATCAATAATTCCTCCATTTATAATAGGTACAAATTTTCATACAGCCATTTTATAATAAATTAGCGATAATTACAATACTTTTTCGGTATTTTTTTTCTAAAATTCAGCGTTATATACCGTGCGCGGGAACGGAATTGAGTCTCTGATGTTGTTAACGCCTGTAAGATACATTACAAGACGCTCAAAACCAAGACCAAAACCGGCGTGCTTATTACCGCCGTAACGGCGTAAATCCAGGTACCACCAATATTCTTCGGTGTTCATATTAAGCTCGCGCATTCTTTGTTCCAATACCTCGTAACGCTCTTCTCTTTGGCTCGCACCGATAAGCTCGCCGATACCCGGAACAAGCATATCCGC
>ERZ795053.1175-NODE-1175-length-33414-cov-17.720016_pt1 | contig 33414 bp, 31 predicted proteins | sample MGYA00375137_ERZ795053 | MGnify/ENA primary metagenome ERZ795053 (study PRJEB30182, sample SAMN05720284) | activated sludge metagenome | isolation source: Anaerobic digester | place: Hong Kong | collected 2014-12-17 ...
CTGAGGCATTTGAATGGATTTCTACGATAGGCCGTACCAAGAAATACCAGACCGGCGTGCCAAGGCCAACCAGCACGATCCCGGTATCGAGAAAGAACTGGAACAGTTCAGCATGGCTTTTGAGTGCTTCAGTGAGTAGCGTGAATCCATAAATCAAGAGAGGACAAACTATAAATAAGACTAATGTTGAGGGTATGAGCCAGTTAAAATCTATATCATTGCTATCGGTTGATGACGGAAAAGGTTGTTGCTGCAATACCAGTTCCACGTAACTCCACGTAATGCAGCTCGCGATAAAGTTACATAATGCTCCTGCTGTCAGTACTCGCCACCCCCAACGAGCGCGTCGTGATAAAGCCGGATGCATGGCGGTTCGCCACCACATGGCGATCCAAAAAACATGAACTGGTATGTAACCCAGATTGCCAATCAGAGTTTGATATTGCCCGCCGCCCCAATGAAATTGGGTCCATAGGAAAAACAACGCAATATAAATTCCATTAACCCTGATGACCCACCAGCCCCGATTTATAGCAGGCTGATACACATCCCCGGAAGGTATTTGATTATCCATAAATAGATCACAGCTGGTAAGGTTGCTTCAACAGCATGCCTTGACAAACCAGGTGTTTCAACGCCTCTGCACAATCAGGGATACTTTCCTTATTGGGGGGAGCCAGTGATTGTGTCTAGAAAGAAAATGATACGGGCAATCCGGCGGCGGCAATACTCGATCTCGGCTTGCTGCCGGATTCGTTCGGTTTCCTCGCTAGCCGCGCGCAGGCTGGCCTCCAGCGTCTTGACCTGTTCTTCCAATTGGCCTTGTTCGAAGCGGAGCCGCTCAATGTACTCAGCTTGCTCAGCTTTATCGAAAATGATGTCTTCGGGGGAGCGCTCGCCGGATAGCGGGCCCCGGCGGTAGAAGCTGACCCCTGGCACGAGGCGGGAATCCTCGGACAGCCGGCGCTGGGCCATTAGAGTGGGTGAGGCGATTTCGACACCTGCACCGTGCAGCACGTCCAGCACCGCGCCGTGCAGCCGGGTGCGCGCGCTGACTAAATGCTTGGTCTCAGCCAACAGGCCAGCAACGCGGTAGGTCACCGCATAGTTGCCTAGTTCGAGAATCTGCACAAACGGTTCCTCCAGCCCGGCGCGCTGGGCCGCCTCGATCATCAACGTCTCGGCTTTTTCATGAGGCACGTCATAACCCAGGGACACGGTCGAGGAGGTAATCGTGCCCGAATGGCGCACCACCGTCACTGGGTTCGAGACCAGATAAGCGTTGGGCAGGGTAGTCAGATCACGGTTGCCCGTCTGGATTTCAGTGTGAAACAGCCCTTGCTCGGTGACACGGCCAAAATGCTCGCCCACCCGGATGAAATCACCAGGGTGAAAATTGCGCACCACCTGCAACATGATACCGGCCATGGCGTTCGACACCAGCGTAGTCGAAGACAGGGCAATGACGGCTGTGAGCGCCAACCCGAATAGGCTGAGCAACATACCGCGAATGGATTCACTGACGGGTAGTGCGATGATAGCTAACACGACACCAGCCATGGCCAGCGCCAGCACCCCTACTTGGCGCGGAAAGCGGCGGTCGCCCGGAGTCCCGACATGCGGCAACACCCAGCGCTGGAACGCCCCGATGGCCAGCGCGGTTGCTACCGCCACGATCAGCGGCGGCGTCAGCGCCCGCAGTACATCGAATAGTTGTTCCATCATCCCTGTCATGCGGTGTGTTCAGGTACCGGATTGTCCTTGCGGTGTCTGGCAGACGGCCTTAAGTTCGATCGCCAGATCCCGGTATTTTGGAAGAGACCACGGGTCGTATCCAGCTTTCTGCGAGGAATAATTTCGCATTCAGTAATTAACCCAGGTGCCACCATGGCAATCTTGCCGGTTGGTCCAGCCATCGCGGTTGCCATTCAGCCAGGGATTTGCAGGCCGGCGATTCCGGGGTGGCGGACGATCTTCTCCGCTATGGCCTCCCTGTAAATGAGTGTTTCGATCATTACTGTTAATCCAGTGCCCTCCGCTGCCACTGCTGTTGAGCCAGTGCTCGCGCGTTGGACAATCATTCCAATTCACGGCCTGTGCCAGCGTTCCTCTTCCCGCACCAATCACACCCAGGATCACCACCGGCGACCACCGCCCAAGAAGGTGCAATAATTGGCGGCGTTGCCAAGCCTGATCCGCCAGTTTCACATCGGCCTCGTTATTCATTGGGTCACCAATGGACATCAGGATTATCAATGGTATTGCGCGGTCTCGGCTTCGGTATAGCCAGTGAGGACTTATAATCGCGCCATTGTTGTTGGAGCCATGCTTTATCCGTTTTTTGCTGGTCCTGTATTTGCTTAATGGCTATATGAAGCTGCACCTGATCGGTTTGACAGCGCTCCAGCGCTTGTTTCAAAGGTTCGATATTGTCAAGCGCCGGGTCAAGCATCGCTTTGAATTGCTGCCAGGCCTGCGCCTGTGTCTGCAAAGCTCTGATCTCCTCACGAAGCTGTGTCAACGTTTGATCACTAACCACAGTTTGCCGCCAAAGCACCCATTCGATGACATGCAAGATAAGACTCAATGCCAAAAGAAAAGCGCCCGCCAGCCACCATCCTCTTGAGGAGGATCGCATTGACGGAGTCAACGAGGGTCCACTCAGGGCCGGCACCTGAAGCGTGGATTCAGGGGAGGTTATGGCCATCGACTGTAACTCATGACGATTCGCGAGTAATCAACCAGGACGTTATTCACAGGGTAACACTTCACATGACATCCCAAGCTGGATTATAGGTATTCACCTTTGGAATTTCACTGCTTAGCATAAGGTTACTTCCTTATGCCCACTGTATTTTCTTCAGCCAGGTACAGGTGACTAGATTTGCCAGATCAAGTCGTGACACGGGCTTTGGCCATTCTGGTGTTTGATTTTATAATAAATAGTATTATTATTCATTTGGTTATAATATCAAGACCGGAACAGTCTTGAGTACTGAGTTTCATGCAACGCTCCGGCCATCGCCAAACCCGGAGCTGCAGCGCCGATGACCTCATCCGGCAACGCCAATCCTTTTTGGACAGCATCCATCAGCACTGGGCTAGCAGCAACCAGTAACCGCTGGCTCGCCGTCTGGCCCAAGGGTATCAGCCGGGTAGCAGCAGCAACCTGGTTCTCAACCCAAGTCCATGCTAAACCAACTGTCGCCTCCAACAAGGGAATTTCCCACTTCACCGCCGCCAAGCTGAACATGGTTGCGAAGCAAACCCGGCGCGAGTTCCGCCATGCATCCGCTTCGGCAATCCCCAAATCAGTTAATAAACGGGCCAATGCTGCACCTAAATGCGCATCCTCCTGTTGTAACTCTGCTGATTCACGCGAAGCGTATAGCCGGGCGTTCCAGCGCTGAATCTCCTCCAGATGAACAGCTTGCCATCCCCGGTACAATCGGACAAATACCGGTAGATCCAGCCGGTACAGATTATGCGTCATTAGACCCAGAATCCAATCGCCCGCGCTGGCCTCATCCCGCACCCAGCCTCGCTCGACGGCGCATTCCAATCCTTGCGAATAAGCGTAGGCGCCCACTGGCAGGGCAGGGCTGCAGAGTTGCAACAGCCGGGGGAGCGCAAGAGTAACTTTGCCCTTTTCCCTTTGAAGAGACAGCTTAGGATTCATTGGCCCGTTATTCGCGACACCAGATGTCAAAACCTGGCATCGATTTGTGGAAATCCACGAAAATTTCCTATTCAATTAGCATCCTCCTTATCCTGATAAACCTCTCTCATCATTCATTTTCCACCGGAAACCGGATCATGGACTACGCGCTTTCTACTTTATTGATCACGTTAGCTTTATTTTTTGGAATGCTGGTGCTTTTCGAAACCGGCCGGTGGATATGCAACCGCCGGCTGGCTAGCGATGCTGAAGGCGCCCGGGCTGGCACCGGTGTGATTGAAGGCGCTGTGTTCGCGCTGCTAGGCCTCCTGATCGCTTTCACCTTTTCGGGTGCGGCCTCACGTTTCGACGTGCGCCGGAATTTGGTGATCGAGGAAGCCAATGCAATCGGGACCGCCTACCTGCGGCTCGATCTACTACCCACCGATGCACAACCGGCATTGCGTGACCTGTTCCGGCACTATGTGGATTCCCGGCTGGAGGCTTACCGGAGGTTGCCCGATATCGAAGCAGCGAAAGCAGAGCTGGCCCGCTCCACGCAATTACAAGAGAAAATTTGGACCCAGGCAATAGCCGCTGGACGGATTGAAGGCGCGCAGCCACCGGCTACGATGCTGCTCCTGCCAGCGCTGAACCAGATGATTGACATTGTCACCACCCGGGCTATGGCTACCCAACTGCACCCGCCACTCGTCATCTTCGTACTGCTATTTGGGCTGGCGCTAACCAGTGCGCTGCTAGCCGGTTATGGCATGGCAGGTGGCCGGTCACGCAACTGGTTGCACATGATCGGTTTCGCCGCTGTCATGGCAGTAGCGGTGTACGTCATCATCGATATTGAATACCCGCGCTTGGGCCTGATCCGGGTCGATGCCTTCGACCAAGCGCTAATGGAAGTGCGGGCGAGCATGAAGTGAATGACGACAGGTAGCCGAGCAGGAGCAATGATAAGAGCCGGTCTGGACAGACCGCTTGCCGTTAATTTGCGGCGCAACGCTCGACAAATCGCCCAATGCGCTCAAACGCTTGTTGTGCTTCCGGCAGGACCGGTTCAAACAAATGCCAGACATGCAGCATTTCCGGCCAGGTTTCCAATTCTGCTTTGGAGCCGGATGCACAGGCCTTATTCACGTAACGCTGGGCATCGCCTAGCATCATCTCGGCTTCACTGGCCTGTACCAGAACCGGCGGCAATCCCGATAAATCGCCAAAAATTGGTGAGATCAGCGGATTCGGCGGGATCATCCGGTTAACAGCCCAGAGAATAAGCAGCCGGATAGAGCGGGGAACCTTCATGAACCCTTCCAAACCCGGCCCCAGCATCAGATCAGTCTTGAGGTTACTCTTAAGGGTAGGACTGGAGAAGGTCGTATCCACGCTTGGCGAAATAGCGATAGCACCATTGGCAGCGCGCAAACCTGCATCACGTGCCCAAGCGATCAGTGTCAACACGAGGCCGCCTCCTGCTGAGTCGCCGGCCACGAACAACTCCCGAACCGGGGCTGGTCCTTCGGGGCCGTGGTCTAGAATCCAACGATAGCCGGTTTGACAATCTGCAATTAATTCTCGCCGTGAATGTTCTGGCATCAACCGATAATCCAACACGAGCACCGCAGCGCCTGTGATCCGCGCCAGTTGCGTGGTGATCACTCGATGGCCATGCGGACAACCGCTGATGAAGCTGCCACCGTGCAGGTAAAGCAAGCGACGGTGCAGATCGGCATCTGGCGCTAGCACCCATTCGCCGGGTACACCACCCGCATCCACCTCCTGAACCCAGTATCCTGAATCCTCCGCCAGCAACGGCGGTTCGCAGAATCCCCTTGCCATCACTGCCCGGACAGTGGTTAGCCATTGTTTTCTGGGGACAGCGCGAATTTCCTTTTGCGCTTGTTCCAACAAGTGCAGCACCTTTTGATGCTCAGGGCTTGCGTGGTCCTGCGGCCCGGCGCGAGAGTTTCTTATTGGTTGATCATAAACGCGCAAGGCCGAGCCTTTGAGGAAAACCTGGATGAGCAGCCAGGCTGCGAAAATGATGGATAATAAACCTGCCAAGGTTAGCATCGTCCAGTCCAGCATAAGTAATTTGCACCTCTCACATCTGATGATTGCGGACATCGTTTTCAAATTTTATGCGCGATAGTGCCTCTTACAGCCAATGCCTACAATAAACACAGACTCGCCTTGTATACCGCCTCCAAGTTTGGGAATATTCCAGGCCATCCCCCACGCTTGAAGTCACGGTGGCTGATCTAAGCGTTTTTCTCTCACAAGTCACTACAAGCTTATGAAAAGCTAGAGCAATACTATGAATCGAAGGAACTTTTTAGCTCAATTACTCGGCCTGGCCGCCTGCGGGGCATTGCCAGTTTCACGCATCCAAGCGGCTGCAACCGGCAGCGACGGCCAGCCATTCAATCAGGAATGGTTACGAGCGACCGCACAACGGCTGGCCCAAGAACCCTATCTCGCTCCTGCTGACGCCCGCCCGCCCTGGCTCGCAGCAATGGATTGGGACGACTACCAGGCTCTCAATAACTTTCGTATCGATCACAGCCTGTGGGCTGGCGGTGAGCTGCCCTTCCAGGCCCGGTTCTTTCACTTGGGGCTTTATTTTCATCACCCTGTCAGCCTTTACGAAGTTGCTAACGGCTTTGCCCGGCCCATTCTGTTTTCACCGGAGATGTTCAAGTACGGTCCCAAAGTCAAAGACCGGATTCCGGAATCAGCTGGCGATCTCGGTTTCGCCGGATTCCGCGTCAACACACGCTCTGACTGGGAGCGGGACATGTTCTCCTTCCTTGGCGCCAGCTACTTCCGCGCAGTCGGCGCGAGTAAACAGTATGGCTTATCCGCCCGCGGCCTAGCCGTCGATACCGGCATGGATCGACCAGAGGAATTTCCCATTTTCCGCAGCTTCTGGCTTGAGAAACCGGCAGCGGATGCCCAAGCGCTCACGATCCACACTTTGCTGGACAGCCCCAGCATTACCGGCGCCTACACCTTCGTCGTCACTCCAGGCGACACGACCGTCATGAAGGTCGAAACCCATTTGTTCCCCCGTCGCGCTATTGAACGATTGGGTATTGCGCCGATGACCTCGATGTTCCAGTACGGCGAAAACGACCGGCGGGTCTCTGATGACTTCCGCCCGGAAATTCACGACTCGGATGGATTGGCGTTGTGGACCCACGCGGGTGAATGGATCTGGCGGCCGCTGATGAATCCTCACTATATCCGGGTCAATTCCTTCTTGGACAATAACCCGCGTGGCTTTGGCCTGCTGCAACGTGACCGTGATTTCGCCAATTATCAAGATGATGGCGCCGCCTACCACAAGCGGCCTTCTCTATGGATAGAACCCTTAGGCGACTGGGGTCAAGGCGCGGTGCAGCTCATTGAAATTCCCACCTCCGATGAGACATTCGACAACATTGTCGCCTTCTGGAACCCAGCCCAACCGGTGCAACCAGGCCAGGAGATGCGCTTTAACTACCAGATGTACTGGGGCGCGCACCCCCCATACCAGCCGCTAGTTGCCCAGGTTGCCGCTACCCGTCTGGGTGTAGGCGGCATCCCAGGCCAGAAGAAAACTGTGCCAATGCGCAAGTTCGTGATCGACTTCACGGGCGGCCGGCTCGGCCATCTAAATCAGAACGCCAAGGTGGAAGCCGTCGTTTCCGCCTCACGCGGCGAAATTCGTGATGCGGCGACCCGGCCTATTCTGGAAACGCCGCTGTGGCGCTGTCATTTTGATCTCGTCGCCAGCGGCAGCGAGCCCGTAGATCTGCGCTGCTATTTGCGCGATGCGGAGGGTGCGCTCAGCGAAACCTGGTTGTATCAATGGTCACCAGCACCGGCACCGGCTAATACCTGAGAGGAGACTAAAAAACCATGGTGCTGCGCCGGCTGCAATCCATTTTCACCCCTGCTCACCCCAAACCGGGCAAGTTTGACGAAGCGCTGATTCATTCGGCTATCGAGCGCGTTGTAGACGGCACCGATCCTCGCTTGCGCGCTGTAAGAAACTACCCGCGTAAACTCCGGGATGCCGTAGAGCGGGCCATCGAATTTGTCGTCACGTTTGTCGATACCTTCCCACCGGCCATCGAACTTAGCCGGCGCAGTTTTACGACCGATCCTCGGGTGCGCGCATTATTCGCCTCGCCTGAACAACTCCGGGAAATCATCAGCTTTAGTCAAGGTATGCTCAGCTACCTGCAGCAAAATCCTGGCCCGCTCCCGCAAACGCTCTATGCTGTCCTGGTGACCGAGCGAGTTGAGAAAAATATCCTTGGCATGGACTTGCAAGGCGATCTAATGCGGCGCGATGTCGCGCAAACCGTGATAAATTTCCGTGATCCTCGCGTCTCTTTGCCAACCGATAATGCCGCCGAAAGCCGCCGGGATGCTATGAACCGGGTATTCGACTACCTGGTCGAGATTGCACTGCAACGCTTAGTTTCGACCCGTACCCGCAAACAGCAACTGGAGCAACAACAGCGCCAGTTGCTGCAAAAAAAGGCACAGCTTTATAAAGCGAGCACGCTGGCTCTAGAACCTCTGATGGAACTCCGGGTTCCCGAAGCACCCGATGCCGGGGCGATCGAAAAGCAACTACAAGCGATCGAAGCCGAGCTGGCGCGTATCCGCATCAGTTCCGCCACCATTGAAAACCATCTCGCAAAAGTAGCCGCCACGTTGCGCGAACCCGAAAAACATTTACATCTGGAACGGGTCGTGCTCACTCTGAATCATATGAATGTCAAGATGGCATCCAATGCGCTGCACAATACCAACACCCTGGAATTCGATGAAATCCTGCTACGCCAGGACGCTCGCCGTTTTACCATGGCGTTCGTGCGCTTTCCCAGTAGCGAACTGCTACCGCAGCCCGATTTCTTCGATCAGGCGCGCCGGATGCTGACACCGCGAGTCATGACTTAACTCCGCCCGCCCGACGCCAGCCGATGAGCGTGACGGGTGGTTTCCGGTAAACGATAGCGGGTGCAACACATGATTACGTAACCAATTGCTGTTTCCAGGCTGACCCGATGGCCGGATGAGATATACAGCGGCTTGACACCAGGCCGGGTGCGCAACACCACCCCAAGGATCTCACCATTCGCCCGCAGTGGCGTCCATGCTCCGCGATGATTAGGCGGTTCGTCATACGTTCCATATAAACGGGTCTTGGCGACGCCAATCGATGGAATATTCACCAGCAGTCCAAGATGGCTGGCAATACCCAAACGACGTGGATGAGCGATGCCTTGCCCATCGCACAGCAACAGATCCGGCAATTCCTGCAACTGCTCCAGCGCATCGAGCACCGCTGGCAATTCACGGAACGACAGCAGGCCCGGCACATAAGGAAATTCAGTGGGGCGGCGAGCAATCGCAGTTTCCAGGACATCCAGTTCAGGGTAACGCAGCACAGCGATCGCCGCACGGGTCACGGCGCCGCTCTCCTCGAACCCGACATCCACACCAGCGACCCGCCGCACCGGTCCTAACCGGTCTTCAAGAATCAAATACGCACGCAATTCCCGCTGCAAGGTAATCGCTTCAGAGGGACTAAGATTCCAGGGATGTGAAAAGTGAAGTTTCATGTTGCAAGTTTATTCGCTGGCTCGACGCAGTTAAACTAGCATTCCTTTCCGCCACTTCGATTCCGGATCCATCATCATGCGGCAACTCAAACTTGGCATCCCCAAAGGCAGTTTGGAAAGCGCCACCATCGCACTATTCAACCAAGCTGGCTGGGCCATCAGTCCTCACAGCCGCAACTATTTTCCGACTATCAATGATCCTGAAATTGGCTGCTCGCTGGTTCGTTCCCAGGAAATGGCTCCTTATGTCGCCAATGGCACGCTTGACGCCGGTCTGACCGGGCTGGACTGGATTCTGGAAACCGAGGCCGATGTAGTAGAAATCGCTGAACTGAGCTACTCAAAAAGCTCCGATCAGCCGGCCCGCTGGGTGCTGATCGTGCGTGGCGATTCCGCAATCAACTCAGTGGAAGACCTGGCTGGTAAGCGCATCGCTACCGAACTCATTGGCTTCACCCGCCGCTATCTGGCGGAACGCGATATCAAAGCCAGCGTAGAATTTTCCTGGGGTGCGACTGAAGCCAAGGTCGTTGAGGGTCTTGTCGATGCAGCGGTCGAGATCACCGAAACTGGCAGTACCATCCGCGCCCATGGATTGCGCATCGTCTGCGACTTACTGCATACCACCACTCGCCTGATCGCCAGCCGCGCCGCGCTGGACGATCCCTGGAAAAAAGCCAAAATCGATCAGATCGCCCTGCTAACCCGCGCTGCGCTGGCGGCTCGCCACAAGGTCGCGTTGAAAATGAATGTGCCGGTGGCCCAAATTGACCAGGTCGTTCATCTACTACCCAGCCTGCATGCGCCGACGGTTAGCCCTCTCTACGACCGCAACTGGCTGGCGCTGGAAACCGTGGTCGATAGCGGCCAGATACGTGACCTCATCCCCCGCCTGACTGCGGCCGGCGCCCAAGGCATCCTCGAATATGAGCTGAGGAAAATGGTCTAATCGACAACAACGATTAGCCTCCTGCTAAACTTCACTTTTCAAGCCCTGCAATGATTTTGCGAAGCGCGTTGCCGGTCTCACTGAAATATCGTTAAACTTGATCCAAGCCCGATACCCATCGGGTCTTGCTTTGTCAACCAATCCCATTCTCATCGCTGGAGTCCCGTATGGCCGTGGAACGTACCCTGTCTATTATCAAGCCCGATGCGGTGGCTAAAAATGTCATCGGCCAGATTTATCGCCGCTTTGAGGATCGGGGTCTGCGTATTGTCGCCGCCAGGATGCTCCATCTGAGCCGCGATCAGGCTGGGCGTTTCTACGAAATCCACCAAGGACGCCCATTTTACGCTGAGTTAGTGGAATACATGACCTCCGGACCGGTGATGGTCCAAGTGCTGGAAGGCGAGAACGCCATTGCTCTAAACCGTGAAATTATGGGCGCCACCGATCCACAAAAAGCGGCTCCCGGCACAATTCGCGCTGACTTTGCCCAGAGTATCACGCAAAACGCTGTGCATGGCTCGGATGCTCCAGAGACTGCCACTACTGAAATCGCCTTCTTCTTCGGCCAAACCGATCTGTTTTCACGCACCCGCTAAGCGGCTCTCTTCCATCGTTTATCTATCATAGGCAAAAGCGACTGTCATGACCGCTGATAAAACCAATCTACTCAATTTGGATCGCCGCGATCTGGAAGTGTTCTTCGCTCAACTCGGCGAAAAACCCTTCCGCGCGATCCAGATGATGAAATGGATTTATCACGAGCGCATTACTGATTTCGCCGCCATGACCAACCTGAGTAAGACGCTACGGGAACGCTTGGCTGAATGCGCTGAGATTCGCCCGCCGCAGGTCGTGCTGGATCAACCGTCGCGTGACGGTTCCCACAAGTGGCTGATCCGGTTAGACAACGGCAACAGTATCGAAACTGTATTCATTCCCGAGCCGGATCGCGGCACATTGTGCGTCTCCTCGCAAATCGGCTGCCCGCTAGACTGTTCGTTTTGCGCCACCGCTCAACAAGGCTTTAACCGTAACCTCACCGTTGCCGAGATCATCGGCCAGGTCTGGCAGGCCAGCCGCCTGTTGGGCGATCAGCGCAACGGCCATCGCGCCATCACGAACATCGTGCTAATGGGCATGGGCGAGCCGCTGCTAAATTTCGCCAATGTGGTGAAAGCAACCGGTCTAATGCAAGATGATTTGAGTTTCGGCATCTCCAAGCGCCGCGTCACCCTCAGCACTGCCGGGGTGGTTCCCGCGCTGTACCGGTTGCGAGAAGTCTCCGAAGTCAGTCTTGCTGTCTCTCTGCATGCGCCAACGGATGAGCTGCGTAACGAACTGGTGCCGCTGAACCGCAAATACCCGATTGCCGAATTGCTGGCGGCTTGCAAAAATTACATTATAGATAAGCCGCATCGCCGCATTACCTGGGAGTATGTGCTTCTGGATAGAGTCAATGACTCTGAGCAACATGCCCAGGCGCTGGCGGCGCTGATCCGTGATATTCCATCTAAGGTTAACTTGATTCCGTTCAACCCATTTCCCGGCACGCACTATCAGCGATCCGGACTCGCAGCTATCACCCGTTTTCAGGCGGTGTTGATGGCTCATGGCTTGACCACGGTGATTCGCAAAACCCGTGGCGGCGACATTGCTGCGGCTTGCGGCCAACTCGCTGGCCAGGTGCAAGCCCGCAGCCGCCGGCTGAATTGCGTAGTGCAACTCGCAACCGGCTAAGGGAGAACTGTCATGCGGATCATTCCCTATCCGATCATGCTGTCCTTGACACTGGTGCTTGCGGCATGCGCCAGTACCCAGGAGCAAGAATTTAACCGCAATGTTGCCGAAGCCAATTTTAAGCTGGGCGTCGGCTACATGCAGTCCGGTCATTTTGAAGTCGCGGCTGAAAAGCTGCTGAAAGCGCTGCAATACCATGACAACTATCCCGAAGCCCATAACGCCATTGCCGTCCTCTATGAGGAAATCCATGAATACGGTCCCGCTAACGAACATTACCGGCGAGCCATTGACCTCAAGCCCGACTATACCTTGGCTCGCCTGAACTTTGCACGATTCCTGTGCCTGCGTGAACCGGCGCGGACGGCGGAAGGCGAAAGTGAGTTTCAGAAAATCATTGCCGATCGGAACAATGCCGGCGCCAACACAGCAGAGGCGTACACCGGTTTGGCCATCTGCGCGCGCCAGCGCAATGACCCCGTTCAAGCCGAAGCCTGGTTGCGTCAGGCGCTGGATATCAATCCCAATAATGCCGGCGCCCTGCTCGAACTGGCCCGGCTCAGTCAAACCCAGAACAAGACGTTACAGGCTCGCGCCTTCCTGCAACGCTACCATAGCCAGAGCCGCCCGACACTGCAAAGCCTGTGGCTTGGCATTACCATTGAATCCTCCCAAGATGGGGACCCGCTCTTGCGCCGGGATTACAGTGCCCTCTTGGTGGCGCAGTATCCGAATTCTGATGAAGCCCGCCGCCTAAAACAGCCGGAATAGCTTATGTCCCACGAGATCACTGCTGATTTCACTCCACTGGCCGAATCCGCCAGTACCCATGCCGAATCGCTAGGTGCCTGGTTCGCTCAGGTTCGTACCAGCCATGGCGCCGACCAGCGCGATGTTGCCCGCCACCTCATGCTGAATCCGTCCATCATTCAGGCCATTGAGAGTGACGACTTCGCCCGGTTGGGACCACCCGTATTCGTGCGTGGCTACCTCAGCCGCTACGCGCGATTACTGAGCATGCCAGACCACCAAGTACTGGAACGCTATCGGGAACAAATTGGCATCGTTAGCCAGGATCTCCCACCACTTCAAGTGGTGCATCCACTGCGCCGCCAGGCCCGAACACGCGATCTACGCGGCCTGCTCTACTTGGCATTATTAATCGGCATCGGCTGGACTGCCATTCAGCACCTGCCCGACCTTGATCCTAGCCGCTTGGCGGTATTGTGGTCGGACGAGCAACCCGCTGATGTTGGCCATATAGCCAATAATATGGTGAAGGCGACAACTCAGACGCAATATCCATTCCAATTCAAATCAGCTGAAACGGCCAACCCGGATACGGCATCCCCGCCTGATCCGGCACCGGCAACATCGCTAGCCAGTGCATCGCCTCCCGCGCCTCAGCCCGCTGAATCCGCTCCAGCGCGGGGAGAGGTTCCTGTGCCTTCAGTAGTCTTCACGGCGCTCCAATCGCCGGCGCCTGCTGCGCCGCATGCGTCCTCACCAGAGCCAGCGCCCGTACTGTCCGTATCCGGGGTACAAACCGCCATCGTTGCGCCAACCGCCTTTACCGCGCACCCGGATGATTCACATTCGCCAGCGAATGCTGATGGCGAAGCGAAGCTACTGCTGGAATTCAGCAACGATTGCTGGGTGGAGGTTAAGGATGCACAGGGCAATATACTCACCAGCCGCCTGATGAAAGCGAATACCACACATGCTCTGTCAGGACCAGCACCCTTCAAGGTGACCTTGGGCAATGCACCCGCTGCCCGCATCATTCTGGATGACCGCTTGGTTGACACCACGGTCTACGTGCCCCGGCGTGGTACTGTAAGCCGATTCACCTTGGATCGCGATTAGCGCCCTTCGGTGAGTTGCCCCGTAGAGACAACTCAATCCACCCGCATTGACTTCATATCTCCGCCCTGCTCCCTTCAAAGGAGCAGAGCAGTGAGTCAGCTTCCACCTAAAGCAAACTCATGGCCAAGCAATTTCAAGCCATCCGTGGCATGAATGATATTTTACCTGCCGAATCGATGCATTGGCAGGCACTGGAAACGACTACCCGCGAGGTGCTTGCCGCCTATGGTTACCATGAAATCCGCCTGCCGCTGGTCGAAAAAACTGAACTGTTCGCCCGCTCAATCGGCGAGGTTACCGACATCGTTGAAAAGGAGATGTATACCTTTAATGATCGCAACGGTGAAAGCCTGACCCTGCGCCCCGAAGGCACCGCGGGTTGCGTACGCGCCTGCATCGAACATGGACTGTTGCACAATCAAACACAGCGATTGTGGTATGCCGGCCCAATGTTCCGTTACGAAAAGCCCCAGAAAGGCCGTTATCGCCAGTTTCACCAGATCGGCGCTGAAGCCTATGGCATGGCCGGGCCTGACATTGATGCTGAATTGATCAGTCTGACCGCTCGGCTTTGGCGGCGGCTTGGTATTCATAACGTAACACTGCAACTCAATTCTCTGGGTTCCAACGTTGCTCGCACCGCTTACCGGGAACGGCTGGTGGCCTATTTCATGGCACGGCATGGCACGCTGGACGAGGACAGTCTGCGGCGGCTACATACGAACCCCCTGCGTATTTTAGACAGCAAGAATCCGGCGATGCGGACGGTGATTGAAGAAGCGCCTTCGCTGCTGGATCATCTGGATACCGAATCCCAGGTTCATTTCGAAACATTGCAAGGGTTGCTGGACAGCACCGGTACCACCTATGAAATTAATCCGCGCCTGGTACGAGGGTTGGATTACTACAGCCAAACGGTATTTGAGTGGGTGACCGATACACTAGGCGCGCAAGGGACCATCTGTGCAGGCGGCCGCTATGATGCATTGATTGAACAACTGGGTGGCCAAGCTGTACCCGGAATCGGTTTCGCAATGGGTCTGGAGCGGCTGGTTGCGATGTTGGCCGCCGCCGATCAACCGGGCGTTGATCTTACTCCGCACGCTTATTTGATTGCCGTTGGCGATGCTGCCCAGCAAGCAGCGCTGGCACTAGCCGAAAGACTGCGGGACCAGTTACCGGTGCTACGCTTGCGAATGAACTGCGGCGGCGGCGGGTTCAAGGCTCAATTCCGCCGCGCTGATCACAGTGGCGCCCGGTTTGCCCTAATTCTGGCTGAGAACGAAGTGAGCGCCGGTGCTTTGGCGATCAAACCCTTGCGTGACTTCCAGGGTGAACAGATTACCTTATCGCAAGATCAGGCGGTTGACTGGCTGCGCGCAGCATTAAGGGCGATGCCTTAATGTTTTGATGTAGAAGGCTTCCAACGGGTTTGGCTGCCTCGCTTAAAGAATTAACCTGAATTGCTGGAGGATATAACCGGATGGAGCAATACACCGATGACGAACGCGTCGAAGACCTTAAAAAATGGTGGCGCGACAATGGCCTCAGCATCATTGCCGGCATTGTCTTGGGCGTCGCCGCGATCTTCGGCTGGCGGTACTGGAATACCTATCGCGACACCGAGGCGGAGCAGGCTTCCCTGAGCTATGACGCCTTTATTAAAGCAGTAGAGGAACCGGATAATCACCAAGCGCGCCAAAGTGGTCAGGCTTTATTAGCAGCCTCTCCAGGCTCACCTTACGCCGCTTTGACGGCGCTGCGGCTGGCTAAACTGGCAATGGACAGCGGCGACAGCACCACAGCTATCCAGCAGTTGCAGTGGGTCATCGATCACACCAAGCTTGCTGAACTTGGAGATATCGCACGGCTCCGGCTGGCACGGATATGGTTTGCTACTGACCAATTAAGCGATGCCAAAAAACTATTGGACACTATCAACACTGCCAGCCTGACGACAGAATTGGAAGAGCTACGGGGTGATATTTACCTGGCTAGCAACGATACTGCAAAGGCCCGGGCTGCCTATACTGCAGCATTGGCAGCAGGCAGTGCCAACCGTATCCTGCAGATTAAACTCGACAACTTAGCTGTGCCCACTGCTGACACGGTCATTACCGCACCGGCTCCACCACCGCCAGTTGCCAATACCCCAACTGCTCTCGCACCAGAAGCTACCCCAACTCCGGAATCCACCCCGGAACTTCCCGTCCCAGCCGCAAAACCGGTCCCAGAGCCTATTTCAGCAGCACCGGCTTCTGTGGGATCTGCTCCGGAATCAGGGGTAACCGAACCCGCTCCGGTCCAGGAACCGGTAGCGGCTGAGCCTGCTCAAGAACCAGTCGCGGCTAAGCCTGCTCCTGCAGAGCCAGAACCGGCGACCAAACCTGCCTTAGAACCGGCAGAAGCTAAACCTGCGCCCGCCGAAGCTGCCCCGAAACCGGCAGAAGCTAAACCTGCGCCCGCCGAAGCTGCCCCGAAACCGGCCGAACCGGCAGAAGCTGAACCCGCGCCCGCCGAAGCTGCCCCGAAACCGGCCGAACCGGCAGAAGCTAAACCTGCGCCCGCCGAAGCTGCCCCGAAACCGGTCGAAGTTGAACCCGCTTCTGTGGAATCGACTCTGAAACCCGCAGTAATTGAGCCTGCCCCGGCACCAGCTCCCGTAGAGTCTGTTCCGGCCACCGGACCGGCTCCAATATCTCCCGCATCCACTTCAGGTCCGCCATCATGATCCGCCTCGCCCTTTCTCTCTTGATCCTAATCTTGAGCACCGGTTGCAGCACCATCGGCGGTTGGTTCGGTGGTTCTGACAACTCGATTCCCCCAGCGGCGCTTAAAACCATTGATCAGCCGGTTGGTGTCCAGCAACTTTGGGAAACCCAGATCGGTTCTGGCGCTGAAAAACAATTTATCCGCCTGACTCCAGCCTTGGTTGATGGACGCGTCTACGCTGCCAGTCATGATGGAACAGTCACAGCGTTAGATGCGCTAAGCGGGCAACGGCTATGGGAAACCTCAACCAATCTGCCGATCTCCGGCGGAGTGGGCGTTAGCGGCAACGGCCTGGTGTTGGCTGGAACCAGTAAAGGAGAGGTCATCGCGCTACGCCAGGAAAACGGCCAGGAAGCTTGGCATGCTCAGGTCTCCAGCGAAGTACTGGCCCCCCCGCGCGCCGCCAGCGGCATCGTGGTAATTCGCACGGTCGATGGAAAATTCACCGGGCTTGATGCAGATTCCGGGGAACAGCGCTGGGTTTTCACTTATGCCATGCCGGCCCTTAGCCTGCGTGGCAATGCCCCGCCAGTCGTGACTCGTGATCTGGTCATCGCTGGACTCGACAGTGGCAAGCTGCTGGTCCTGGCATTGACAAAAGGTTTGCCGCTAACTGAGAAAACTGTCGCCATACCACGCGGACGCACCGAGATCGAACGGCTGATCGACATCGATTCTGAACCGAAGGTGTTCGCCGATACGCTCTACCTCGCTGCCTATCGCGGCAATATCGCCGCCATCGACATGCACAGCGGAAACCTGCTCTGGAACCGTGACATATCCAGTTACGCAGGACTGGATGTGGATGCCCGGCAAGTGTATACCAGCGATGATACCGACGCTGTGCTAGCGCTGGACCGCGCCACCGGCAGCACATTCTGGAAACAGACGGAATTGACCGGCCGCCGGTTGTCTGCCCCTGTCGTAACCACTGACCATGTCGTAGTCGGCGACTTCGAAGGTTATCTGCACTGGATGCGCAAAGAAGATGGCCGGATCGTGGGCCGGCTGCGCGCGGCCAGCAAAGCCATTGTGACGCCGCCGGTTGCCATTGGCGATATTGTCTTCATCCAAGGTCAAGGCGGCACCCTCGGCGCGTTCCGCGCTGGGAGCTGAGCAGCCCGGTGTCCGGTCTGATCCTGCGGATCGCCGTCCCTTCGCCTCTGTATCGAACGTTCGATTATCTGCCGCCACCGGGCTGTGATCCGGCTGCACTACAGCCAGGAATGCGGGTGCGCGTTCCCTTCGGCCGGCGGCAAGTCATTGGCTTTTTGGTCGAACTGGGCACTGACACCCCGTTAGATATCGCCAGCCTCAGACCAGCACTGGCGATACTCGACACTGAACCAGTGCTGCCCGCCGATGTTCTCGTATTGATCCAGTGGGCGCAACGTTACTATCACCATCCTCTTGGGGAAGTTTTTACGACTGCCTTGCCTGTGTTGTTGCGACAAGGCGAACCTGCGGCCCACCCAGCCCCAGCGCCTGTCTGGCGGATTACGGCCGCGGGCCACACTGCGTTTGCTGACAGTGCCAGCCTCCTGCGCCGCGCTCCTGCTCAGTGGCGGCTACTCGACTATCTGGCACATTGCCCTGATGGCGCTGAACCGGAAACATTGCGTCCAGTAGTGAGCAATAGCACGGCCGTCCTTCGCGCCTTGCGCGACAAGGGCTGGGCAGAGCAAAACGCCGCGCCCAAAGTTTCCTCGTCTGCTCCGCATTTCTCCCAGCCACCGCCCGTGTTGACCTTGGCCCAAACCGAGGCGATTGCTGCCATCACCTCAGCCCTGGATCGTTTTCAAGTATTTCTGCTGGAAGGCGTCACTGGCAGCGGTAAAACCGAGGTTTACCTGCAAGTAATCGAGGCAGTGCTGGCGCATGGCCGGCAGGCACTCGTGCTAACCCCGGAAATCGGTCTGACACCACAATTGCTGGCGCGCTTCCGGGAACGGTTACCTGGACCACTGGCAGTCTCACACTCCGGCCTCAGCGACGCTGAGCGGCTCAACGCTTGGTTACTAGCGCGCGAGGGCCGTGCCCGTGTCGTGGTCGGCACCCGTTCCGCAGTGTTCGCCCCCCTGCAAGCGCCGGGCATTCTGATCATTGACGAAGAACACGATCTATCTTTCAAGCAGCAAGATGGCTTCCGTTACCATGCCCGTGATCTGGCGGTGATCCGAGGTCAACAGCTTGGCATTCCGGTCGTGCTGGGTTCAGCCACTCCAGCTCTGGAAAGCTGTCACAATGCCCAGCGTTGCCGCTACGACCTGTTACTTCTGCCCGAACGGGCCGGCGGCGGCAGCAAACCGCCCATCCAGATTCTCGATGTGCGCCGGCAACCGATGCGCGAAGGGCTTTCACAGCCCTTGCTGGAACGGATTCACGCTCACTTGGATCGGAACGAGCAGGTTTTGCTGTTTCTCAACCGGCGTGGCTTCGCCCCAATGCTACTTTGTCACGAATGTGGTTGGCTGAGTCAATGCCGGCATTGTGACGCTCGCATGACATTGCACCTGCGCAGCCAGCGTTTGATCTGCCACCATTGCGGCGATCAACGCCCTGTAGATAGCGTCTGTCCACTCTGCGGCAGTGTCGATCTACGGGGATTTGGCCAGGGCACCGAACGGCTGGAAATTGCTCTTCGTCAGGAATTTCCCGAGACCGGCATTGCTCGTATGGATCGCGACAGCACCCGCCGGCGCGGTAGTCTGGAAACCTTATTGGCGGAAATTCAGGCCGGTGGCCGCCGCCTGTTGATTGGCACGCAAATGCTGGCCAAGGGCCATCACTTTCCTGATGTTACCTTGGTCGGGATCATTGATGCCGACCAAGGGTTATATGGAATCGATTTCCGCGCCAGTGAGCGCATGGCGCAATTGATCCTGCAAGTGGCTGGGAGAGCCGGGCGAGCGGAAAAGCCTGGCACTGTCATCATCCAAACGCATCACCCCAATCATCCATTGTTACGCACCCTGGTCTCACGAGGTTACACGGCCTTTGCGGCAGAAGCCCTGGCGGAGCGCCAAGCAGCGTTGTTACCGCCTTTCGCCTACCAAGCCTTGTTGCGGGCAGAAGCCGTTGATCCAGAACGGGCGACAGGTTTTTTACAAATGGCGCTGGCCTTAGCCGGGCCATTGGCCGATGGACTGGAGTTGCTGGGACCGGCCCCAGCGCCCATGGAACGCCGCGCAGGCCGCTATCGGGCACATCTATTGATTCAGGCGATGCAGCGTCAGGTGTTGCATCGCTTCCTCGATCGCTGGACCACGCTGTTATGGGCAGAACGCACCGATCGCCAGGTGCGCTGGTCGCTGGATATTGATCCGGTGGAATTGTATTGACGTCTTCATTTAAGACACTGAAGGGCTTTTACAGCACTGACTAGGGTTGAAAAATAAAAATAACCAAATCATTTACCCTTTACTTGACGCGGGATACGTCTAAACTTTTTGAGGTTTGTGGGATTTCTCCCACAACCAAGCACTCACTTAAAGGGCGTGTGCCAGGAATTAGCCCCGTGAATATTCCTTAGGATCAGGCAAACACTTTGCCTGTCTGCCCTTTGGTCACGGTCAAGCTGCATCATTCCGGTTATCACGATAACCCCAACATCCACTTACCACCGATGGAAAAAAACGATGCAAGATGACTTGATTCACAAGATAAAAAGCAACCCGAAATACCATGAATTGGTTTCCAAACGCAATTCGTTCAAATGGATGATGGCGATCATCATGCTGGTGGTCTACTACGCCTTTATCCTCACGATTGCCTTCGATAAAGAGTTTATGGCCCAACCGCTCTCGGCAGGTTCCGTCACCACCGTCGGTATTCCGATTGGGGTTGCAGTGATCTTGTTCGCCTTTGCCACGACAGGCGTCTATGTCTTCCGGGCCAATGCCGTCTTCGATAAACTCACCCGGGAAATCAAGGAGGAAGTGTTATGAGCTTTTGGAAGCGCATATTTCCGACGATCCTTCTGATGCTGATCGCCGGCAGCGCCTTGGCCGCCGGCGGCGATCTGGGAGCCGTCAAGAAGTCGGAGGTCAACATTCCCGCCATTATCATGTTCCTGGTGTTTGTCGCCGCCACCCTGGGTATCACCTACTGGGCAGCGCAACGCACCAAGACCGCCAAGGACTTTTACGCCGCTGGCGGCGGCATTACCGGCTTCCAGAATGGCCTGGCGATCGCGGGCGACTACATGTCCGCCGCCTCGTTCCTAGGGATTTCCGGCCTGGTATTCCTAAATGGCTATGACGGACTGATTTATTCGGTCGGCTGGCTGGTCGGCTGGCCCATCATCATGTTCCTGATCGCCGAGCAACTGCGCAACCTCGGCAAGTACACCTATGCCGATATCGTGGCTTACCGCTTCGAGCGGGTGCCAATGCGCACTCTGGCGGCGACTGCTGCGCTGATCGTGGTGATTCTCTACCTGATTGGCCAGATGGTCGGCGCGGGTAAGCTGATTCAGTTGCTATTTGGCTTGGAATATACCTATGCAGTGATCATCGTCGGCATCCTGATCATCATTTATGTCACTTTCGGCGGCATGCTGGCGACCACCTGGGTGCAGCTTATTAAGGCGGTGCTCTTGCTGTCCGGCGCCACCATCATCGCGTTGGGCGCGCTGTACATGGCTTCCGATGGCAGCATGAGCCCTGAGCGGATGTTCCAGAAAGCCATTGAGGTCCATCCCAAAGGCGGCAAGATCATGGGACCAGGCACCCTGGTCACGAGTCCGATTGAAGCCATCTCCTTGGGCTTGGCGCTGATGTTCGGCACCGCCGGCCTGCCACACATCCTGATGCGGTTTTTCACGGTGGGTAATGCCATCGAGGCGCGCAAATCGGTATTCTACGCCACCGGCTGGATTGGTTATTTCTACATTCTGACCTTCCTGATGGGTTTTGGCGCCATCGTACTGCTGACCGGTAACCCGGAGTTCGCTGATCCCTCGGCGACAGGCGGTATCATCGGCGGCCAGAACATGGCGGCGGTCAATCTCGCCAAAGCGGTAGGCGGCAACCTCTTGCTCGGCTTTATTTCCGCTGTGGCTTTTGCGACGATTCTGGCGGTGGTGTCGGGTCTGACCCTGGCGGGCGCATCGGCGATTTCCCACGACCTGTATGCCAATGTATTCGCCCACGGCAATGTCGATGAGCAACAGGAAGTGCGGGTGTCCAAGATCGCCACCATCGTATTAGGCATCATCGCAATCCTCCTTGGTATTGCCTTCGAGAAGCAAAACGTCGCCTACCTGGTGGCGCTGACTTTCTCGGTGGCGGCCAGTGCTAACTTCCCGATTTTGTTGATGTCGATCTACTACGGGAAGATGACTACCCGTGGCGCGTTGATCGGCGGCTGGCTCGGCTTGATCAGCGCTAGCGTGCTGGTGTTCGTTGGCCCGACTGTGTGGAAGGATATCCTCGGCATGGGCGAGCCGATCTTCCCGCTCAAGTTCCCGGCGCTGTTCTCGATGACCATCGCCTTCGTGGGCATTTGGATCGGTTCAATCACCGATAACAGCGAACGCGCTAAGAAGGAGCATGAAGCCTTCATCGCGCAGGATGTGCGTTGTCAGACCGGCATCGGCGCCGAGGGCGCGGCTAGCCACTAAGCGTTAGTTCCCGCTTCCTCCCTTCAGGATAAAGGGTGGAGCGGGAGGGGTTAAATATTGACAACCCTGTTAAGATAAAGCCCCTTCCGGTTTCTACCGCGAAGGGGTTCTTCATTTGGCCTCTCGGAATCGCACCGCTGTGACTACCCTGGATCAAAAATCGTTCCTTGCCCGTCAGCCTCCATTCAACCGGCTCTCCGAAACGGAGTTGGCGTCATTGGCCAAGGAATTAAAGATCGGTCATTTTCAGCCGGGCGAAGTTTTGTTAAAGGCAGGTGAAATGCCCGCCTGCCTGTACTTCATCATCGACGGCGCGGTCTACGAAATCGACGGTGATCCTAATCTGCCCGGTCAGGAAGGCGGAGGGTCTCTAGCTGCCGCTGCCAAAAGCGCTGGCTCCATGTGGTGCGTGATCGCTCTGTACGGCGCCGAGGATGCTTTTGATGCTGACGCCTTGTTAGAAGGGGCCGGTACTCACAGCTTCGTGGTCAGCGAACCCACCCGCTGTTTGCAGATGCCGCGACCGGTTTTCCTGCAAGCGGTGCAAAGCCATCCACAACTCTCTTCTTTCTATAACCAGAAGATCTCCCAACGCCTTGCTGCCCTGCGTGAGGCTGGCGACAATCAAGATCTGGCGGCATTCACCATTGCTAGAATTCAGGATACCTATATTCATCCACCCGTTTTCGTATCAGCGCAGACATCCATCCACCAGACAGCAATGGCCATGAAGGCCCATAAAATAAACTCGGTACTGGTTCAATATGGCGACGAGACCGGCATCGTCACGGCCACTGATTTACGCGAGGCTGCCATCATTCAACGGCAGTCAGTGGATGATGCAGTTGGACCACTGGCCACGTATGAACTGATCAGCATGAAGCCGGATGATTTTCTGTTCAACGCCTTGCTACGAATGACCCATCACAATGTAAACCGTCTGGTCATCCGCGACAGTAAAGCCATTTATGGCATTCTCGAACAGATCGACCTGCTGAGTTATTTATCTAATCACTCACATTTGATCGCTCTACAAATCGACCGGGCATGCTCCCAGGAAGACCTGAAGCGGGCCAGCCGCGACTTGGTCAATGTGATCCGCGATTTGCATGACAAAGGCATCAAAATCCGCTACATCATGCAGTTGGTGTCGGAACTGAATAAGAAGCTGCTGCGCAAGCTGTTTGCCTTGCTGGTGCCCTCGGAACTGATGGAAAACGCCTGCCTGCTAGTACTGGGCAGTGAAGGCCGCGAGGAACAGGTGCTGAAAACTGATCAAGATAATGCCTTGATCCTGCGCGATGATTTCAACCACCTTGGTTTGGAGCAGATCACCCGCGAATTCACTGAAAGCCTGATCGATTTCGGTTACCCGCGTTGTCCGGGCAACATCATGGTATCGAATCCATACTGGAGCAAACCGGTGAGTGCCTTCAAGGACGAATTGTTTCAGTGGATCGTTCATCCAACTCCTGATTCCTTTCTGCAATTTGCCATCTTTTTCGATGCCATGGCGGTAGCCGGTGATGACAATCTACTTCGCCATGTCAAGGATCATATGTATCGCTTGCTCGGCGATCATCGCTCTTTCTACAGTCAGTTTGCCAAATCCACGGTTGCGTTTGAAACGCCACTCGGATTTTTCACTAATTTTGTCGTCGAAAAAGACCGCGATGAGTTAGATATTAAGAAAGGCGGCATTTTCCCCATCGTTCATGGTATCCGTAGCCTGGCCCTGGAATACCGCCTGCCGCAAACCAACACAGTGGACCGGATTACCGCCTTGAGCCAGCGCAACCTTTTCAAACCCTCGTTTGGCATTGAGTTGATCGAAGTCTTCACCTACCTTTCCACCTTGCGTGCCGAAGCTGGCTTACGGAAAATCCGGGAAGGACGGACACAGGACAATTATCTGAATCCTAAAGATCTCAATAAACTGCAACGGGAAGTGCTGCGTGATTCGTTCAAAATCGTTAATGAATTCAAAAAATTCATCAGCTACCATTTCAAACTCGGCATGATCAGTTGACCGGAAAACCTATGAGCCTTTTTCCTTGAAAACCCATCTTCAATCTCTTATTACTCAGGCGCTCCAGCGGCTCCGTCAGGATGGGGCACTGGCTGGCATTGAGCTGCCCTCGATTCCGTTGGAGCGTGCCCGCGACCGAATGCATGGCGATTATGCTTCTACCATCGCGTTGACGCTGGCGAAAGCGGCGCGCCGCAAACCTCGCGAGCTGGCCGAACAAATCCGATCCGCGCTACCGGCTTCCGAGCAAATCGCCAAGGTCGACATCGCAGGTCCCGGCTTTATCAACTTCTTCCTGACACCCGCGGCCTATCAAGCGGTAGTGGGCGAGATTCTACAGCGTGGTGATGACTTTGGCCGGAGCACAGGGGGAGGTGGACGGCGCGTCCAAGTGGAATTCGTCTCTGCCAATCCTACCGGCCCCTTGCATGTAGGCCACGGACGCGGTGCAGCGTTTGGCGCCACCGTGGCTAACCTGCTGGAAGCGGCAGGCTACAACATTCACCGCGAGTATTATGTCAACGATGCTGGCCGGCAGATGAATATTCTGGCAGCCAGTCTATGGCTGCGTTACCTGGAACATTGCGGCGAGAAATTCCGGTTTCCCAGCAACGGTTATCAGGGCAAGTACTTACGCGAAATTGCCGTCCGTTTCTATGCGGAACATGGCGGCGCATATGCGGTTTCGGCGCAGCGGATTTTCCAGGATCTTCCCCCGGATGAAATCCGTGATGCGGCTGGCAACGTGGTGACCCCTGGCGACAAGGAAGCGCATATCGATGCTCTCGTCGAACGTGCACGCACCCTGCTAGGTGATCACCGCTATCGCTTTCTGTTCGAGCTGGGCCTGAATACCATTCTTGATGATATCCGCGATGATCTCAAAGAATTCGGCATCGTGTACGACGAGTGGTACTCAGAGCGCACCCTGGCAGAATCCGGTACCGTCAACAAGACCCTTAACCGGCTGCGCGATGCCGGTTATGTTTACGAACAAGAGGGGGCGCTGTGGTTTCGCTCCAGCGCCTTCGGTGATGAAAAAGACCGGGTGGTGGAGCGGGAAAACGGCCAGACTACCTACTTCGCCTCTGATATCGCCTACCATCTGGAAAAATTCGAGCGCGGCTTCGACGGGGTGATCGATGTTTGGGGCGCTGACCATCACGGCTATGTCCCCCGGGTCAAGGCCGCGCTTCAAGCGCTGGGGGAGAATCCCGACCGTCTGGACGTGCTGCTGGTGCAGTTTGCCATCCTCTACCGCAATGGTGAAAGAGTACCGATGTCCACCCGTTCCGGCGAATTCGTCACTCTGCGTGAATTGCGCAGGGAGGTCGGCAACGATGCTGCGCGCTTCTTCTATATCATGCGCAAGAGCGAGCAACATTTAGACTTTGATCTTGATCTGGCCAAATCGCAGTCCAAAGACAATCCGGTTTATTATATTCAGTATGCTCACGCCCGGGTGTGCAGCGTTCTGAGGCAATTATGCGAGAAGGGGCTGTCACGTGATGAAAGCCGTGGTCAGGCGCATCTGGCGCGTCTCACCGAATCGCATGAGGAGAACTTGTTGGTCGCCTTGTCCCGTTACCCGGACGTTGTGGAAACCGCTGCTCTCAACCACGAGCCGCATCAATTAGCGCACTACTTGCGAGAGTTGGCTAACGCTTTCCACACTTATTACAACGAACATCGGGTTTTGGTGGACGATGATGCCCTGCGCGATGCCCGGTTGAATCTGAGCCTGGCCACGCGGCAAGTCATCAAGAATGGTCTTGCCTTGTTGGGCGTTTCAGCTCCGGAGGTTATGTGAGTATTCGTCGTGACTACAAATCCATCCCGCCCCAGCAACGCCGCCAATCAGTGCGCCGGCTGGGTATACTGGTGATTACGCTGATTTTGGCTGGCCTGTTTGGTGGACTGTTGGCCTATATCAAGGGTGACCGGTTCCAACAGCCTCCCGTCGCGGTTGCTCCACCGCCCATACCTATCACGCCAGCCGCTGTGCAACCACCACCGGCTCCACCGGTCAGTATGCCTGAACCGGCGCCTGATCGATTCAAACCCAAGTACGACTTCTATACCGAATTGCCTAAGCGGCAGGTCGATATCCAGCGGGAAGAACCTCATCCGCGCACCATACCTCAATCAGCCTCACCTCAGCCTGCGAAGGACCTCCTGCACAAGCCAACGACGTAGCCCATGGGCACGATGATTCCTATTGTGGCGTAGCGTTGCGGGCTGAATCAGCCTCTTTTTAGCAACCACGCCAGATCCGCCACCAGGCCGTTTGATTACCGGCAATCAGGATAATAGTGTAACTGATTATTATTTATTTATTTTTTAACAAAAATAAAGTAACTCCATATTTAATGGTATTAATGGAGTCAAAATAGAATACAGTTGAGGCTATAATTCAGAGGGATATGACGATCATTTCAATCAGGCGACTCGCTAACGTTACCTCTATGAACCTTCCTGATATTGTTCGAACCCATTTGGATCAACAAGGTTTTCCCTATCGACTGGTGAGTTGCCCATCTGCTGAAACACTGATTCAAGCTGCAGAAAAACTTGATATTGCTACCCGGCAGGTAGTGCGAGTTGTCTTGCTGAAGGACGATATAGGGCTGGTCATGGTGATCTTGCCATGCAGTTATATCCTGGATTTTTCGATAATCTGCCAATCGCTCCGGCGTGATCTGGAACCTCTTTACGGCACCGAAACCCACCATTTCTTTGAACAATATGGATGCAAGACGGGTTCCCATCCCCCCTTGCCAGGTGTGTTTGCTATAACTACCCTGGCTGACACCAGTTTGGTTGCGGATGAAAATAAAGAAATCTACTTCGACGGCGGAGGTGGAGATGTTCTGGTAGCCATGCGGGCCCCTGATTTCCGCGAATTGCTCAAGTCGGCGCGCTGGGGACATTTCGCGGTCTCGACCGAGGATCTCGATTCGCTAATAGGCCAGCAGGAGTTTACTCCGCAGAATCTGACCAGCCTCACCCGGCGTTACACACCGGCAAAGCTACAAGAGGGAATCGAAGCGATTACCGAGTTACCCGTCATGCCGGAAACGGCTCAACGGATTCTGAAACTACGCAACCATCCGAGCGTTATTGCCCAAGACATCATACGGATCGTTGAGCAGGATCCGAGCCTTGCCGCACAAGTCGTGTATTGGGCGCGCTCGCCATTGCATGGCCATCATGGCGCAGTGGATTCGCTATATACCGCCATCGACCAGGTATTGGGGATTGAAAACACCCTTAATCTGCTGCTCGGCTCCTGTATGAGTCAAACCTTTCATATTCCAGTCGATGGCCCGGTAGGCTTGCGAGCATTCTGGCAGCACAGCATCTACTGTGCCTCATTGACCAGCGAGTTAGCCAAGCTGCCCTCTGAGTCCCTGAATATCAACCCCAAGCTGGCCTATCTATGCGGGTTGCTTCACGATTTTGGTTACCTGGTGCTGGGTCATGTATTTCCAGCCCACTTTTTCCTATTCAACCGCTTCTTGGCAGTCAACCAAAGTGTGCCACTCAACATTGTGGAACGCTATGTCCTGGGCGTTGAGCACTGGCATATTGGTGCTTGGCTGATGCAGTCCTGGAATATGCCAGATGAGGTGATCGCCGCAGTCCGCTGGCATCATAATACGGATTGCACGCAACCCCATGCTGAATATTCTAATTTGGTGCTGATTGCTAACCGGCTACTACACCACGTCGGCATGAGTGACGAGCCGAATAACCGGCTACCCGCTTTGGCAATGTTCACCCTGGGCATCACCCGTGAACAGGCGATGGAAGCACTGGCCCGGGTACAATCCAGCATCACGGAACTTAATAGCCTATCGGAAGTATTGCAGTTATCCGCCAAAGGGTAACGGACACTTTTTTGAAATCTTGACTGAACGCGTAATAACTGGTCTTTGGTCAAAAAAGGCTCAGCACCCGGCCACCGCATAGTAATTTCACGAAAACTTCGTCAAATCAAATTCATACTTCACTGACGGTATTAAACCAATCTACTGCTGTGCCTATTCTGGGCGATGGCGAATTAACGCCAAATCTGGCAACCCATGTGTTCGCCGATTATCATGCGCCGGTTATTTCCACAATTTGGCGACTCTTCCATGCAAAAGCAATTTTCTTTATTGGTGGCCACCGTCCTCGGTCTAGCCAGTGCGACTGCTTTAGCCGATACGCAAGTCCGGCTGGATACCAATCTGGGTCCTATTACCTTGGAGCTGGCTGACAAGCAAGCTCCCCAATCGGTGAAAAATTTTCTCACCTATGTCCGCGAAGGCTTCTACAACGGCACAATCTTTCATCGGGTCATTGACGGCTTTATGATCCAAGGTGGCGGTTTCACCCCGGACTTTCAGCAGAAAAAAACCCATGATCCGATCCCAAATGAGGCGGGCAATACTCTGAAAAACCGGCGCGGCACCGTGGCTATGGCCCGCACCAGTGATCCTAATTCCGCCACAGCCCAATTTTTCATCAATGTTAAGGACAATACGTTTCTGGATCACCGCGAACCTACCCCGCAAGGTTGGGGCTATGCGGTGTTTGGCAAAGTCATCGATGGCATGGATGTGGTAGACAAAATCCGCCAGACACCTACCGGTTCCGGTGGCCCCGGCGGCCGGTTCAGTGATGTGCCAGTCACCCCCGTTGTCATTGAATCTGCGACTGTGCTCACCGGCTCCCCGGAGCCAGCCTCGTCCGATGCAGCCCCGCAACCGGCGCCTACACCAACTACTCCGTCTAAACCCCTAAAAGAGTCTCAACCCCATGATTAATCTACATACCTCATTGGGTATCATCGCTATCGAGCTGGATCATGAAAAGGCGCCGGCAACGGCTGCTAATTTTCTCCAATACGCTCGTGATGGATTTTATAACGGAACGCTGTTCCACCGGGTGATCCCCAATTTCATGATTCAGGGTGGCGGCATGGAATCCGGCATGAGCCAGAAACCGACCCGTGACCCCATTCGCAATGAGGCTGACAATGGTCTGAAAAATATAGCCGGCAGCATTGCTATGGCCCGCACCTCCGATCCGCATTCAGCCAGTTCACAGTTCTTCATTAATCTCAAGAATAACGATTTTCTCGACCACCGTTCTCCAACCAGCCAGGGATGGGGCTATTGCGTATTTGGCCAAGTGACCGCTGGCATGGACGTGGTCGAAGCAATCGCCCGCGTCGCCACGACCAGCCGGCGTGGTCATCAAGACGTGCCTGTCGAAGAGGTGATGATCACCCAGGCGGAAATCAGCGATGAATGAGCAAATAGCGGCATGACTACTTTGTTCATCTCCGACCTGCATCTGGAACCGGCTCGGCCCGCCGTTACTGCGCTGTTCCTGGTTTTTCTCGAACAACGCGCCCGGCAAGCCGAGGCACTGTACATCCTGGGTGATCTGTTTGAGGCATGGATCGGCGATGACGACGATAGCGAGTTGGGATCAATCGTTGCCACTGGTTTGCGCGCATTGACCGAATCAGGAGTCCCTGTACATTTCCTGCATGGCAACCGCGATTTTCTTCTTGGTGAGCGTTTTGCCACCATTAGCGGTATGCAACTGCTGCCGGAAAGCGTAGTGGTCGAACTGACTGGCCAACCTGTTTTGTTACTGCACGGCGACACATTGTGTACCGGCGATATCGAGTATCAGATGTTCCGCGCCCAGGTTCGCGATCCAGCCTGGCAGGCGCGGACGCTGGCCCTGCCTTTAGAGCAACGGCGAGCTCTTGCTGGCCAGTTACGGGAACACAGTCGACAGACTACCCCGCAAAAAGCCTCTGACATCACTGATGTTAACTGCGACGAAGTGAACCGGGTCATGCGTCAGCATGGGGTTAGACGATTGATTCACGGCCATACCCACCGGCCAGCCCTTCATGAATGGAAGCTTGACAACCAACCGATGCAGCGAGCCGTGCTGGGCGATTGGTATAAGCAGGGCAGCGTATTGTGCTGGGACGCCGCTGGCTGGCGGCTTGAACCCCTGACTCTTTCTGATGCATGAATAAATGATCGTGCTCCATCCCCCGCATGCCACAGGGCTGCTTGCGCATAATACGCCGGGCAGCTTTTCAGCCTTGATGGATTTATACGAACGCAATTACATCAACATGCGCCGTTTGCTGCCAACGATGCCGCCTGCTTCTGCGGCTCGGGTTTCGCAAACACCGGATGGACTGGATTTACATCTGCGCGTCATCGAGCGTTGCCGCTATACCAGTGAGTTGCTTCTGACCTACCAGTTTGGCCAGAAAAATGGTGTATTGGTCACTGAGCCTGACCTGCGTGTCCGGGTATACCATGATGCCCGGCTGGCTGAAGTTGTAGCAGCCCACTTGCGGCATCGCGCATTTCTCGAAACTGCCCACTGCAATGCAGCGCATACAAACCATATCCAGCTTTACAACCGCTGGCGAATCAATCGCTTTCTGTACAAGTGGCTCACTTACTGCTTGCGGCAGGGTCACCGCTTTATCGAACATCCCTGCACGTCAACTTGAAAATTTGCTAAGGCCCTCGAAAAATCCGGGTGTTATTTTATTAAATTAGTTGACTAATAGAGTGGGTTAATATAGTTTCCTGTCCAAAAACTTATACGAAAATTAAGCTGTTGATTTTTATGGAGCGTAACCTGGATAGAACATGGCGAATCCCGAGACTGCATATTTTAGCCAATGTGCTTGAATCCAGGCCAAACAGCTCCTACACAGCCCAATTTATTATTGGGAATGATTCCATTCCAGTAACCTGCGGGGTACCGCTATGAAACTTTCAACCAAGGGCCGCTATGCGGTTACCGCCATGATGCATCTAGCCATTCACGACCGGCACGGCCCGGTCACGCTAGCTGAAATCTCCCAATGCCAAGGTATCTCCCTGTCCTATCTGGAGCAATTGTTTGCCAAGCTGCGCAAGCATGGCCTGGTCGAAGGAGTACGCGGACCGGGTGGCGGTTACCGGCTGGCGCGGATGCCGGACCAAGTCACTGTTGCCAACATCATCACCGCCGTTGATGAGCGGCTGGATGCAACCCGCTGCTGTGGCGATGAAAATTGTCAGGGTGGCCGGCGCTGTTTAACTCATCAATTGTGGACCGACCTCAGCCGGCAAATTTTTACCTTCCTGGAAGGTATTACGCTGGCACAATTCGTCGAGCGCCCGGCGATTGGCGATACAGCGCATCGCCACCACACACGCCGGCGTGACCGCATTCAACCCATTCAATTTCCAGCCATGGTGTAAAACCACCTCGCTCATCCCTGTCCGCAGGCGATGCGTTTACCCATCTATCTGGATTACGCCGCAACCACCCCGGTCGATCCACGGGTTGCCGCCCTGCTGGGGCGGCACCTGACCCGGGATGGGGTATTCGGTAACCCCTCATCCACAACCCATATCTTCGGCAGGCAAGCAGCGCAAGCCATCGAGACGGCTCGCAACCAGGCCGCTGCTCTGATCAATGCCAACCCCCAGGAAATCATCTGGACCTCTGGCGCCACCGAAGCCAACAACCTGGCTTTGATCGGGGCCATGCGTGCCCAGGCTCGCCGAGGCCAGCATCTGCTCACCAGCAAAACTGAACACAAGGCAGTACTCGACGTCTGCCGGTGGCTGGAACGAAACGGCTGTACGGTCACTTATCTGGACCCCGGCCCCGATGGCCGGATTCCGCTGGAACGGGTGGCAGCGGCATTGCGGCCTGACACTGTGCTGGTATCGCTAATGTGTGTCAACAATGAAACCGGGGTGATCCATGAGCTGGCAGCGATCGGCGCGCTAACCCGCGAGCGTGGTATTCTGTTACATACTGATGCTGCTCAAAGCGCCGGTAAATTGCCTATCGACCTGCAAACTCTACCCATCGATTTACTCAGTCTCAGTGCTCATAAGATGTATGGCCCCAAAGGCATAGGCGCGTTATACGTTCGCCAGCGCCCGGTTCGGGTCCGATTAGAGCCGCTGCTATACGGCGGCGGCCAGGAACGTGGTCTGCGCGCCGGGACTCTGCCTGCGCATCAAATTGCCGCAATGGGCGAGGCTTGCCGAATTGCCCATAGTGAAATGGATGCTGAGCAAACCCGGATCCGGCAATTGCGCGATCAACTATGGCAGGCGTTTACCAGGCTGGATGCAGTAGAGTTAAATGGTCATCCGCAACAAAATATTGCTGGTATTCTCAATGTCAGTTTCACTGGTATCGCCGCCGAGGCGCTACTCGCAGCAGTGCCGGATATTGCTATTTCCATGGGGTCTGCTTGTACCTCCGCCAGCTATGAACCCTCCCATGTGCTACGCGCGATGGGTATTGATGAGATCCGGGCGCGTGGCGCGATCCGCTTTAGTCTGGGGCGTTTCACGACCGTTGAAGACATTAACTATACCGTTCATGCAGTGACTGCAGCCGTCAACCGGCTGCGGGAGTTGTCGCCGCTATGGGAAGACCATCAGCGGGGTGTGAAAACCGAGGTGGATTGAGAGGCACTGCCATGAATCACCAGGAACAGCAATTGATGGTGGCACTGATCCGCAACCGATGCTGGGCGGCGCTGGCGACACAAGGCTCCGAGGGTCCGGAGGCATCGTGGGTCGCTTACGCTCCGGAGCCGGATTTTAGCGGGTTTCTATTTCATTTGAGCACCCTGGCCGCACACACTCGCAATCTGCTGGCTGATCCACATGCAGGGCTGGCGATCTCCGAATTGGAGCGGGAAGGCGAGGACCCGCAAACCCTGGCGCGAGTCATGATCCAAGGGGACATGGCAGTCATCTCTCGCGACAGCGCGGCGTATCTGGAAGCCACGCATTGCTACCAGAGGCAGTTACCAAGCTCGGCACCACGTTTTGCATTTGGTGATTTTCTATTATTCCGCCTCTACCCGGTTACGGTACGCTTCGTCGGTGGCTTCGCTCGCGCCTACACCCTGGACAGCAATGGTTTGCGGGCAGCAGCGCAACGCGGGATCTGACACATTAATTTTCGATAAGCTGAACAATATGCTTGGATAAGCATTCTCTATGCAACCGTTTGTGAAACATAAAGAAAACACCTAACTCAACGCACCAGTTGATTGAGATCGAAAATCGGTAGCAGAATCGCCAGCAC
>ERZ795053.1178-NODE-1178-length-33377-cov-10.497449_pt1 | contig 33377 bp, 28 predicted proteins | sample MGYA00375137_ERZ795053 | MGnify/ENA primary metagenome ERZ795053 (study PRJEB30182, sample SAMN05720284) | activated sludge metagenome | isolation source: Anaerobic digester | place: Hong Kong | collected 2014-12-17 ...
CCAGCTTTTCGCCAAGCCGCTGGATCGGCACGCCAAGGAAGGAGGAATAGATCTCCTCCCCCGTTTCGGGCATGTAGCGGAACCCCTTTTCCGCCGGCGCGTTCGCGGTGTTGATCGGGCTCGACGCCTTGGCGACGCGGCCGACAAGCCCCTCGCCCAGCCGCATGCGGGTCTGGTGGACGGATTCCGCCTTGAGCCCTTCGGTCGCACAAAGTTCAAGCGTTTCGTCGTCGCGGAACAGGTAGATCGAGCAGACTTCGCTGCCCATGGAATCGGCAATCAGGTGCGTGATGCGGTCAAGCCGTTCCTGGCCCGCGCCCGGCTCGGCAAGGGTGTCTCGCAAACGCTTGAGAAGCTTGCGGCTTTCGCTTTCCGTGCGTTCTGGCATCTCGGGTTCCGGCGGGTCTTTGCCCCTCTATAGGCGATGCGGCGCGGAATGGGGAGTGGGAATGGAAGGCCCCGGCGCGGCAAGACAGGTGCTGCCGGTCGCATGGGCAAGGACGCGCCGCCTGCCCGATCTTTGGGCGGGCCAGGATTGCCGCCCATGAAAAGGCCCGCCGCAACGGGCGGGCCACAAGCCGGTTTCTTGACCCGTGGCTCAGGCCTTTTCGAGTTCGAAGGCGTCATGAAGCGCCTGCACCGCAAGCTCCATGTACTTGCGGTCGATCAGGACCGAAACCTTGATCTCTGAGGTCGCGATCACCTTGATGTTCACGTTTTCCGCGGCAAGGGCGGCGAACATCCGCGCCGCGACGCCCGACTGCGACCGCATGCCGATGCCGACGACCGACACCTTGGCGACATCGGTATCCACGACAAGGTCGTCATAGACGATCGAGCCTGCGTCGCGTGCCTCCTCCAGCGCTTTCCTGGCGCGCGCGACCTGATTGATCGGGCAGGAAAAGGTCATGTCGGTGACGGCCACGGTGTGGCCTTCGTAGTTCTTTTCCGAGATGTTCTGGACGATCATGTCCACGTTCACCCCGGCCTCGGCCAGGGGACCGAAGATCGCGGCGGCGATGCCGGGCCGGTCCTCGACCGTGACCAGCGTGATCTTGGCTTCGTCGCGGCTGTAGGCGACGCCAGAGACGGCTTTCGATTCCATGATATCCTCCTCGTCGCAGACCAGGGTTCCGGAGTTTTCGTCGGTGTCTTCGAAGCTCGACAGGACGCGCAGCTTCACCTTGTAGCGCATCGCCAGCTCGACCGAGCGGGTCTGAAGGACCTTGGCGCCCAGCGAGGCAAGTTCCAGCATCTCCTCGAAGGCGATGCGGTCAAGCTTGCGCGCCTTGCCGCAGATGCGCGGATCGGTCGTATAGACGCCGTCCACGTCGGTGTAGATGTCGCAGCGTTCCGCCCCGAAGGCGGCGGCGAAGGCGACCGCGGTCGTGTCCGACCCGCCACGACCCAGCGTGGTGATCCGGCCCTCTTCCGAGACGCCCTGGAACCCCGCGACCACCGCGACCTTGAAGCCCTCGGTGAACTTGGCGTCGATGTTGTCGCGCGGGATCGAGACGAAGCGCGCCGAGGAATGGGCCGACGTCGTGTTGATCGGCACCTGCCAGCCCTGCCAGGACCGCGCGGGCACACCCATTTCCTGAAGCCGCAGCGCCATCAGCCCGGCGGTCACGTTTTCGCCCGAGGCGACGACCGCGTCGTATTCGCGCGCGTCATAAAGGTGAGAGGTCTGTTCGACCCAGCCGACAAGTTCGTTGGTCTTGCCCGACATGGCCGACACGATGACGATCACGTCATAGCCGCGTTCGACCTCGCGCTGGACCTTTTGGGCGGCGTTGGCGATGCGGTCGAGATCGGCCACCGAGGTGCCGCCGAATTTCATCACGAGAAGCGGCATTCCGGCCCCCCCAGGTCCTGTGCGCATCGCGCCCGAGTCAAGTCGGGCGCTTCTTATGCGCGCGGGGGGGCAAGGGCAAGGGGTGACGGTTGTGGCCATGTCGCCAGCGCGGCCCGCCCGCAGGCGCGGCCATCCCCTTCTTCATTGCGAAAATACTCTCGGGGGGTCAGGGGGGCAGACGGCCCCCCTGCCGCGCTCAGTTCGTCTTGCGCGGCGGCATGAAGGGCAGGGGGGCGACCGGCACGCCTTCTTCCAGAAGCTTCTTTGCCTCCTCGATCCGCGTCTCGCCGTAGATCGACCGGTCGGGCGCCGCGCCCTCGTGGATCGCGCGCGCCTCGGAGGCAAAGTTCATCCCGACATATTCCGAGTTTTCCTCGACCTGGCGGCGCATGGCGGCGATCGCCTTTTCCATCTCGCCCTGGGGGGTCGAAAGCGGGCGTTCCGCAGCCTTGCGGCCCGGCCGGACCGACGGGGCCATCAGATCCTTGGTGACGGTGGTCGAGCCGCAGACGGCACAGGCGACATGGCCCGCCGCCAGAAGCGCATCGAAGGCTTCGGCGGATTTGAACCAGCTTTCGAAGCCGTGGTTCTGGTCGCAAGTGAGCGCGTATCGGATCATTTTGCCGGTCGCAGATGCTGTTCTTGCTGAAATATGGATTTGTCCGTTGAATTCAACCGTTTTCGGCGGGCGGCCCGTCCGGGTCGAACTGCGACAGCAATTCCGAAAGCTCGGGCTCGGCGACCCGGGAGGCGGCCTTGCGGGGCGAAAACCACTTTCGGACGCGCTGTCCCTTCTCGGGGAAATCGTCCTTCAGCCGCCGCACCCTGACCGGATAGACCGCGACGACGCAGGGCTGGACCGCGCCGCCTTTCAGCCCCTTGTCATAGGCGTAAAGCCCGATGCAGCGGCTGTCGGGGTCGCCCTCGACGCCGGCCTCCTCATAGGCCTCGCGCAGGGCGCATTCCGCGCCGGACTTGCCCTTCATCGGCCAGCCCTTTGGAATGACCCAGCGCCCGGTGTCGCGGCTGGTGATCAGCAACACCTCGGTCCGGCCCTTCGCGGTCTTGCGGTGGCAAAGCGCGGCGTATTGGGTCAGCGCCTCTTCGGCGCCCGGGCTGGACTGGTCGAGTGTCTTCACTGCGCGATCCGGGCGTTCGGCCGCCCGGCCTTTCGTTCCTGATCTATCGTCCTGTTCCCCGTCGGACGCGGGGTTTCTTCCTTTCTAGCATGGCTGGCGCCGTGATTCCACCGTCACACCGCGGGCGTGCCGCCCGACAGGACGGTGCGAAACGGCCCGGTGTCGATATTGCCGCCCGACAGGATCACGCCGACGCGCCGGCCCTTCATCCGGTCCGCTTCTGTCATCAGCGCGGCCAGGGCCGCCGCCCCGGCGCCCTCCGCGACATTGTGGATGTCAGTGAAATAGACGCGCTGCGCCTCGGCGATCTGGTCTTCGCTTACCGACAGGATGCGCGCCGCGCCGGGGCCGTAGATGGCCAGTGCCGCCTCCACCGGGACGCGGACGGCCATGCCGTCGGCGAATGTGCGGGCGCTGTCGGTCGGGATCGGCCGGCCCGCCTCGGCCGACAGCTTCGCGGTCTGGGCGTTGGCCGACACCACGCCCACGACCTTTGTCGGCAGGCGCATCGCGTCGCGCGCGGCGATCACGCCGCAGATGCCGGACCCGCAGCCGATCGGGACATAGACGGTGTGCAGACGTGGCGCGGCGCGGAAGAACTCCAGCGCATAGCTCGCGACGCCGCGCACCAGTTCGGGATGGAAGGGCGGCACCGGAAACAGCCCCTCGGCATCGGCGACGCGCATCGCCTCTTGCCGGGCCTCGTCGAAGTCCGCGCCGAACTCGCGCAGTTCCGCCCCGAAGGCGCGCATCGCCGCGTTCTTTTCTGCCGAATTGCCGTGCGGCACATAGATCACCGCGCGCAGGCCAAGCGCCGTGGCGGCGCGCGCCTGGGACTGGCCGTGGTTGCCGCGCGTCGCGGTGATGATGCCGCCATAGCCAGGATGTTCACGCGCGAGCCAGTCGAGAAAGGTGATCCCGCCCCGGACCTTGAAGGCACCGGTCGGCCCATGGTTTTCGTGCTTGACCCAGACCTCGGCCCCCAGCCGGTCGGCCAGTGTCGGCCAGGCGTATTGCGGCGTCGGTTCCATGTGACGGTGGACAAGACGGGCGGCGGCTTCAAGTTCGGGCAGGGTGAACATCGGGGGTCTTTCCGCAAAGGGCCGCGTCCAGCGCGGCAAGGAAGGGGGCGAGGGCATCGGGGTCGGCACCGCCAAGGGCCGTTCGCGCCTTTTCGGCAAGCCTGGCCTGCAGCGCCGGATCGGCCAGGCGAAGGATCTCGCGGGCCAGATCCTCGGTGCCCGCCACCCTGACCGCCGCGCCTGCGGCATGAAGCGCCGCATAGGCCGGCGCGGAATTTGCCACGTCCGGCCCGTGCAGGATGGCCGACCCATGCGCGGCGGGCTCATAGGGCGTGTGCCCGCCAAGGTCGGACAGCGATCCGGCGACGAAGGTCATGCCGGCGGCGGCATACCACAGGTCCATCTCGCCCATCGTGTCGGCAAGGTAGACCTGCGTATCGGCGTCGGGCGCCTCGCCCTTCGAGCGTGTCGCGAAGGCAAGGCCAGCGCCCGTGATCAGCCTGGCGATCTCGGCGCTGCGCCGGGGGTGGCGGGGCGCAAGGATCAGCCGCAGCGCCGGGTTTTGCGCCCGCGCGGCGCGGAAGGCAGCGAGCACCACCGCCTCCTCGCCGGGGTGGGTGGAAGCGGCCAGCACCGTGTCCGGGCGCGGGAAGGGCAGGACGGAGGCCTGCCGTGCGGCTGCGAAGGCGGCCTTGAGGCTGATGACCGGACCAAGTCGGGTTTCCGCCAACCCCAGGGCGACGAACCGGCGGGCGCTGTCCGCGTCCTGAGCCGAAAGCCAGCTCAGCGATCCGATGACGCGCGCCGCCAGCTTCCGAAAGCGTGCCCAGTTTCGCGAACTGCCCGCCGACATGCGCGCCCCAAGGACAAGGACCGGGATGCCGCGCGACGCGCAGCGGGCCAGGCGTTCGGGCCAAAGCTCGTTTTCCACCACGACCAGCGCAACGGGTCGCAGGGCATCCAGGAAACGCCGCACCGCGCCCGGCGTATCGGCGGGGGCAAGCCGCGCGGTCAGGCGCGGCAGGGCCCAGCTTTCGGCCAGCGCGCGACCGGTCAGGGTGTTGGTGGTAACGACGACCCCAAGGTCCGGATGACGCCCGAGGATGGCCGCGACCGCGCCCCGGGCCGAGGCCAGTTCGCCGTTGGAGGCGGCGTGGAGCCAAAGGACCGGCCCGTTCGCGCGGGGCACGGACAGCGCAAGGCGCTGGGCGATCCCGCCCGGTTCGGCCCGGCCGCGGAGCGCCAGCACGAGCTGTCGCAGGACAAGCGCGGGCGGGGCAAGCAGGGTCAGGATCAGCCGGTAAAGGAACATGGTCCCGCCGATCTTGCACGCCCCGCGCCCGGCGGCAAGCCGCGAGGGAGAAGCAAGGGGGGCGCTGCCCCCTCTGCCCCGGACCCGAGGGTCCGGGGCATTCACCCCCGGAGTATTTGCCGCAATGAAGAAGGAGCGGTCAGTTCCCGAGGATCGAGGGCAGCCGCAGGCCCATGTCCTTCGCATGCCGGACCGCAATGTCATAGCCCGCGTCGGCATGGCGCCAGACACCGGAGGCGGGGTCGTTCCACAGGACCCGTTCCAGCCGTTTCGCGGCCTCCGGCGTGCCATCGGCCACGATCACGACGCCGGAATGCTGGGAAAAACCCATGCCGACCCCGCCGCCGTGATGCAAGGACACCCAGGTCGCGCCCGAGGCGGTGTTGACGAGCGCGTTCAGGAGCGGCCAGTCCGAGACGGCGTCCGATCCGTCCTTCATCGCCTCCGTCTCGCGGTTGGGGCTGGCCACCGAGCCGCTGTCGAGGTGGTCGCGTCCGATCACCACGGGGGCCTTCAACTCGCCCCGGGCCACCATCTCGTTGAACATCAGCCCCGCGCGGTGCCGGTCGCCGAGGCCGATCCAGCAGATGCGCGCGGGCAGGCCCTGGAAGGCGATGCGATCCCGCGCCATGTCGAGCCAGCGGTGCAGATGGTGGTTTTCGGGGAAGAGCTTCTTCATCGCCGCGTCGGTCTTGTAGATATCCTCCGGGTCGCCCGAAAGTGCGCACCAGCGGAAGGGGCCGATGCCCTTGCAGAAAAGGGGGCGGATATAGGCGGGCACGAAGCCGGGGAAGGCGAAGGCGTTTTCCAGACCTTCGTCCTTGGCGACCTGGCGGATGTTGTTGCCGTAGTCGAGCGTCGGCACCCCGGCGTTCCAGAAATCGACCATCGCGGCGACATGCTGCTTCATCGAGGCGCGGGCGGCCTTTTCGACCGATTGGGGATCGCTTTCCTGTTTCGCGCGCCATTCGGCGACGGTCCAGCCAAGCGGCAGGTAACCGTGCAGCGGGTCGTGGGCCGAGGTCTGGTCGGTGACGATGTCGGGCCGGCCGTTCGGAACGCCGTGGCCGCCCGCCTTCATGCGGCGGACAAGTTCGGGGAAGACATCGGCCGCGTTGCCGAGAAGGCCCACGGATTTCGCCTCTCCCTTCGCGGTCCAGCCGGCGATCAGGTCCAGCGCCTCGTCGAGGGTGCGGGCCTTGGCGTCGAGGTATTTCGTGCGGATGCGGAAGTCGATCCGCGTCTCGTCGCATTCGACGGCGAGGCAAGAGGCCCCGGCGAAGACGGCCGCAAGGGGCTGCGCGCCGCCCATGCCGCCAAGGCCGCCGGTCAGGATCCACTTGCCGGTCAGGTCGCCGCCGTAGTGCTGGCGGCCGGCTTCGGCGAAGGTCTCGTAGGTGCCCTGCACGATGCCTTGCGTGCCGATGTAGATCCAGGACCCGGCGGTCATCTGGCCGTACATCATCAGGCCCTTCTTATCCAACTCGTTGAAATGGTCCCAGGTGGCCCAGTGCGGCACGAGGTTCGAATTGGCGATCAGCACGCGGGGCGCGTCGGCGTGGGTCTTGACCACCGCGACCGGGCGGCCGGACTGGACAACGAGGGTTTCGTCGGCCTCCAGATCCTTCAGCGTCGCGACGATGCGGTCGAAATCGGCCCAGCTGCGGGCGGCGCGGCCGATGCCGCCGTAGACGACCAGTTCGTGCGGGTTCTCGGCGACGTCGGGATGCAGGTTGTTCATCAGCATCCTGAGCGGCGCTTCGGTCTGCCAGCTTTTCGCGTTCAGCGCGGGGCCGGTCGGGGGGAAGATGTCGCGGGTGTTCTTGCGGTCGAGGTCGAGCATGGGAAACTCCGTCAGGAAAGGGCGCCCGAGCGGGCGAGCGTGTCGAGGTCGTTGAGGATGCGGCCAAGGACGGCGCGCAGGCGGTCGGCGCGGCCTGCGTCATAGGCCCAGGGGGCGGCTTCGGCGGCGAGGTAGGCGCGCTGCGACAGCTCCATCTGGATGGCGTGGGTGCCCGTCGCGGGCTGGCCGTAGTGGCGGGTCGTCCAGCCGCCCCGGAAGCGGCCGTTCAGGACGGTGTCGTAGCCCTGAGCCGCCTTGCAGGGGGCGGCCGTCGCGGATTCCACTGGCGCGGCGCAGGTGGCGCCGCCGTCGGTTCCGATGTTGAAGACCGGCAAGAGCCCGTCGAACAGAAACGGGATGCGCGACCTGATGGAATGGCAATCGTAAAGGATTGCGACTCCGTGGCGGGCCTTCACCCGTTCCACCTCGGCCCGGAGCGCGGCGTGGTAGGGGGCGTGGAATCCGTCGCGGCGGGCAAGGATTTCGTCCTGCGAGGGTTCCTGCCCCGGCTGCCAGATCGGGTTGCCGTCGAAGTCGGTGAGCGGGCAGAGCGTCGTGGTGTTCTGCCCGGGATAAAGCGACACGCCCGCCGGGTCGCGGTTGGCGTCGATCGCGTAGCGGTGGACGTTGGAGGCGACGACCGTCGCGCCGGGCAAGAGCCCTTCGTAGAGCCGCGCGATGTGCCAGTCGGTATCGGCCAGCGCCTGCCCCGTCGGGTTGAGGCGGGCGGTCAGCGCCTCTGGCAGCCAGGTGCCGCCATGGGGCATCCCGAGGATGACGGGGCTGTCGCCCGAGATGACGGAAAAGACGTTCATCGCGCGATCCCTGGCAGTCTTACGCCTGCCGCGATGGCGATGTCGCCATGGGCCACCAGCCGGCCCGCGACCTCCAGATCGGGGGCAAGGTAGCGGTCCGCGCCCAGCGTCGCCACGTCGCGGCGCAGGCGCGCAAGCGCGCGGGCGAGCGGGGCGGAAGTCTTCAGAGGGGCGCGAAACTCTATCCCCTGGGCGGCGCAAAGAAGCTCGACGCCAAGGATCCGGTCAAGATTGGCCACCATGCGCGTCAGCCGCCGCGCCCCGTGCGCGGCCATCGATACGTGGTCTTCCTGGTTGGCCGATGTCGGGGTGGAATCGGTCACGCAGGGATTGGCAAGGTGCTTGTTCTCGCTCATCAGCGCAGCGGTCGTCACCTCGGCGATCATCAGGCCGGAATTGAGGCCCGGATCGGGTGTCAGGAAGGGCGGCAGGTCGAACGACAGCGTCGGATCGACCATCAGCGCGATACGGCGCTGGGCGATGGCGCCGATCTCGCTGACTGCAAGGGCGATCATGTCGGCGGCGAAGCCCACGGGTTCGGCGTGGAAGTTGCCGCCCGAGACGATCATCCCGGCCTCGGTCAGGACGAGCGGGTTGTCGGTCGCCGCATTCGCCTCGATCTCGAGCGTGCGGGCGGCCTGGCGCAGGACGTCCATCGCCGCGCCCGTCACCTGAGGCTGGCAGCGGATGCAGTAGGGATCCTGCACCCGGGTGTCGCCCTCGCGGTGGCTTTCGCGGATCTCGGAGCCGTCCAGAAGGGCGCGCATCGTCGCCGCGGCCTCGATCTGGCCGGCATGGCCGCGCAGGCTGTGAATTTCGGGCTGAAGGGGGGCGGTCGATCCCATGATCGCATCGGTCGACATGGCCGATATGACAAGCGCGCCCTGTGCGGCCCGCCACGCCTCGAACAGGCCCGCAAGCGCGAAGGCGGTGGAAAACTGGGTGCCGTTGATGAAGGCCAGCCCCTCCTTCGGGCCCAGCGGGATCGGGGCGAGGCCCGCCGCCGCAAGTGCCTGGTCGCCCGGCATCACGCGGCCCTGGTATTCGGCCTCGCCCGCGCCGATCAGGACGGCGGTCATATGCGCCAGGGGCGCAAGGTCGCCCGAGGCGCCGACAGAGCCCTGGGCCGGGATTACCGGGGTCACGCCCCGTTCCAGCATGTTCTCCAGGAGTTCGATCAGTTCCCAGCGAACGCCCGACGCGCCGCGCCCCAGCGACAGGAGCTTCAGCGCCATCATCAGCCGCGCAGGACCGCGCGCGATGGGATCGCCCACGCCGCAGCAATGGCTGAGGATCAGGTTGCGTTGCAGCGCCGCCGTGTCCTTCGGCGCGATGCGCAGGCTGGCCAGCTTGCCGAAGCCGGTGTTGACGCCGTAGACCGGCACGTCGCCCGCCGCAGCGGCGGCGATGGCGGCGGCGGCGCGCTCCACGTCGGTGCGCGCGGACCGGTCGAGCCGGACGGGCAGCTCCTCGAAATGGATGCGGGCGAGGTCGTCAAGCGTGACGGCGCCGGGGGTCAGGGTCAGAACGCTCACGCGCGGCCTCCGATGATGCGATGGTGAAGAGGGTTGAAGCCGATGCGGTAGGCAAGTTCGGCCGGGTGGTCGACGTTCCAGACGGCAAGGTCGGCGCGGGCGCCCGGAACGATCGTGCCCCGGTCCGCAAGGCCAAGCGCGCGGGCGGCGTGGCGCGTCACCCCCATGAGCGCCTCTTCCGGGGTCATGCGGAAAAGCGTGCAGGCCATGTTCATCGCCAGGAGAAGCGAACACAGGGGCGACGACCCGGGGTTCATGTCGGTGGCAAGCGCCATCTGCACCCCGTGCGCCCGGAAAAGCGCGATCGGCGGGGCGACGGTTTCGCGGATCGTGTAGAAGGCGCCGGGCAGGATCACGGCGACGGTGCCGGCATCGGCCATGGCCCTGACGCCCGCCTCGTCCAGGTATTCCAGGTGATCTGCCGAAAGCGCGCCGTAGCGGGCGGCCATCGCCGCACCGCCAAGGTTCGACAGCTGTTCGGCATGCAGCTTGACCGGCAGGCCAAGCGCGCATGCCACGTCGAAGACCCGCGCGATCTGGGCGGGCGAAAAGGCGATGCCCTCGCAGAACCCGTCGACCGCGTCCACCAGTCCCTCGGCATGTGCGGCGCGCAGGGCGGGGATGCAGACGGTGTCGATATAGGCGTCGTCCGCGCCCTTCATCTCGGCCGGGGTTGCGTGGGCGCCAAGGAAGGTCGTGCGGATTTCCACCGGCCGCAGGTCCGCGATACGGCGCGCGGCGCGCAGCATCCGCAGTTCGGTTTCTGTATCCAGCCCGTAGCCCGACTTGACCTCGATCACCGACACGCCCTCGGCGATCAGCGCATCCACGCGCGGCAGGGCGGCGGCGATCAGTTCCTCTTCGCTTGCGGCGCGGGTCGCGCGCACCGTCGACACGATGCCGCCGCCCGCCCGGGCGACTTCTTCGTAGGTGGCGCCTTTCAGCCGCATCTCGAACTCGCCGGCGCGGTTGCCGCCGTGAACGACATGGGTGTGGCAGTCGATCAGCGCGGGCGTGACCAGCCGCCCGCCAAGGTCGTGGTGGGGAAAGGCCGCAACGGCGGCCGGGATGTCCTGCCGGTGCCCGGCCCAAAGGATGCCTTCGGGCGTCATCGCGATCGCGGCGTCCTCGATCAGGCCGTAATCGGGCCCGGTCAGCGTCGCCGCGCGGCAATTCGTGAGAAGGCTGTTGTGCTGGCGCATGGTCATCCCCGGGGCAGTCTCGGAATCAGGTTGCCGAGTCGGCTTGTATGTGGCTATAGATTATATGTCTAGACATAATGGAGCAAGCGATGATCTTCGCGAAACGGGCGCTCTTGCCCTCCGGCTGGGTCGGGAACGTGCGGGTGACGGTGGACGGGGGGCGGATCGCTTCGGTGACGGCGGGGGCCGCGCCGGCGGCAGGGGATGCGCGGGTCGACACGCTGCTGCCGGCGCTGGCAAACCTGCATTCGCACGCCTTCCAGCGCGCCATGGCGGGGATGACGGAATATCGCGCGGCGGGGCGTGAAAGCTTCTGGACCTGGCGCGACCTGATGTACCGCTTTCTTGACCGCCTGACGCCGGAGCAGGTGGAGGCGATCGCCGCGCAGGTCCAGGTGGAGATGCTGGAGGCGGGCTTCGCCTCGGTCGGGGAGTTCCATTACGTCCACCACCAGCCCGGCGGTGCGCCCTATCGGGATATCGCGGAACTGTCGTCTCGGATCATGGCGGCGGCGGCGGAGACCGGGATCGGGCTGACCCATCTGCCGGTGCTTTACAGCTACGGCGGCGCGGGTCAGGCGCCGCTTCAGGGCGGGCAGCTTCGGTTCGGCAACGACGTGGCGCGGTTCGCCCGGCTTGTCGACGCTGCGCGCGATGCGGCGCGCGACCTGCCCGGGGACACCGTGGTTGGCATCGCGCCGCATTCGCTGCGCGCGACCTGCCCCGAAGATCTGGCGGCGGCGCTGCCGATTGCCGGGGACGCGCCGGTCCATATCCATGTCGCCGAACAGCCGCGGGAGGTGGCCGACATCTCTGCCTGGCTGGGGGCGCGGCCGGTCGAATGGCTTCTGGACAACGCGCCGGTGGACGGCCGCTGGTGCCCGATCCACGCCACCCACATGACCGAGACGGAAACCGCGGCGCTGGCGCGGTCCGGTGCGGTCGCGGGCCTTTGCCCGATCACCGAGGCGAATTTGGGCGACGGCCCATTCAACGGTCCGCAATGGATCGCGGCGGGCGGCGCCTTTGGCCTCGGTTCGGATTCGAATGTCCGCATCTCGTTGACCGAGGAACTCAGGACGCTCGAATACTCGCAACGCCTGCGCGATCTTGCGCGCAACGTGATGGTGCCGGGTGCCGGATCGGTGGGGGCGTTTCTCTATGACGGCGCGGCGCGCGGCGGCGCGCGGGCCCTCGGCCGCGACGCGGGGGAAATCGCGGCGGGCCGCTTGGCGGACCTGATGGCGGTCGACACCGGCCACCCGACGCTTTGCGCGCTGTCGGAGGGGCAGATCCTCGACGGGCTGTGCTTTGCCGCTCCGGACGGGGTCGTGACCGATGTCTGGGCGGCCGGGCGCCACCGGGTCAGCGGCGGGCGGCATGTCGCGCGCGATGCCGTGGCGGTGCGCTATCGGCAGGCGGTCGCGGCGCTTGTGTCTGCCGCCTGACGCGGCGCCTAGACCGGCGGCGTGAAAGAGACCAGAAGGGCTGCGATCCCGGCCGGGCAGAAGACCCGGCCGTGTTCGAATTCGGCCAGGCCGCAGCGCGGTAGGGTGACGCCATCGACCGACACCCCCGTCGCAAGCGCCAGACAGGCGTAGAAGCGGCCCGGCCCGGCGGCGCAGTCGGTCACGCCCGTCTCGGGCCGTCGGACCCGGGCCGAAAGCCGGCGGGGGTCATAGATCACGTTGAAGTCGTGCACCTTGCCGCCGATCAGCCGGCAATCCACCGGCGTTTCGCCGGAAAACGCGGCCGGTGTCAGCGGCAGCGCGTCGATGCGCCCCTCGGGCGTGTGAAGGTGCAATCCCGCGCCGTCGATCACCGTCAGAATCCGCGCGAGGCCGGTGAAGGACGAAAACGGCCCGTCCGATGCAACCTCGGCGATGGACAGCCGCCAGAACAGCGCGCCGTCCAGATCCTCGCGCGCGATTTCGTGTGTCACGCCGCCGCCGTTCTTCCACGGCTGGGTCAGATAGTCATCCGGGTGGAATATCCGCATTTGCGCCCTGGCCTCTTATAGACCTATACAAATGGAACATAACCTCAGGCAAAAAGCCAGCGCCGAGCATAGGACCAAGCGATGCGATGACCGACACGCCCCAAGCCGCCCATTCCCCCGGCCGCGCCCCGGAACCGGAGCCCGCAGGGGGCGACAAGATTTCCTTTCGCGACGTGAAGGCCGAGATCCGCAGGCGCATCGAGCAGCGCGTCTGGGGTCCGGGGGAGCTTGTCCCCGGCGAGGTCGAACTGGCCGAGGACTTTGGCTGCGCGCGTGCCACCGTGAACCGGGCGATGCGCGAACTGACCGAAGAGGGGCTTCTTGACCGCAAGCGCAAGGCCGGGACGCGGGTCCGGATGACACCGCTTCGGCAGGCGCGTTTCGAGATCCCGATGGTCCGGGCCGAGATCGAGGGCGCCGGCGCTTCCTATCGCTACGCGCTTCTTTCGCGCGAGGTGCGGGCGGCGCCGCCATGGCTTTGCGGAAGGCTGGGCCTGCGTGCCGACAACCGCGCGCTGCACCTGAACTGCCTGCACAGTGCCGATGGCGCACCCTACCAGTTCGAGGACCGCTGGATCAGCCTGGCCGCACTGCCGCAGGCCGAGGGCGCGGACTTCACCGGGCGCGGCCCGAACGAATGGCTGGTCGAGGCCGTACCCTATTCCGAGGTGGAGATCAGCTTTCTGGCCGCCGCCGCCACGCCAGACGTCGCCGCGGCGCTGGGAACGCAGGCGGGGGAGCCGGTCTTCACCGTCGAACGCACGACCTGGTGGGAAGGCGACGCGCTGACCCATGTCCGCCTGTCCTACCGGCCGGGCCACAGGATGACGACGCGCTACTGAGCGCCGCTTCCGCGCGCCGCCGTATGTGCCGCCGTATGTACCGCCACGCGCGCGGCTGCGCGGCCTACGCCGGCGCGGCTGCCAGCCCGGCGGCGATCGTCCTGACAAGTTCCGCGACCCGCGCCGCGGCCTCCGCCGGGGGGGCGGCGGCGAGCCGTACCAGGACGATGGGTTCGCCCGCGCCGGTACCGGTGACGGGGCGGGTGACGACCGGGCGGCCGTCATAGCTGAGCCCGGGGGCGGGGCGCGTATAGCTGAGCCCGACGCCAAGCCCGTTGGCGGCCAGGCTGCGCATGGTCTCAAGCGAATGCGCGCGGTGGGCGATCCTTGGCATCAGGCCCGCGCGCGAGAACAGCATTCGCATGTGGCCAAGGCTTGGCCCCTGGTCGGCCAGAACCAGCGGTACCCCGGTCAGATCCTCAAGCGACAGCGTGGCGCGCGCGGCAAGCGGGTGGTCGGGGGCAAGGACGGCGTGGGGGGCAAGGCGCGCGACCTCCTCCCGGTCAAAGCGATCGTCGAAGCCCAGATCGTAGCTGAGCGCAAGGTCGATCCGCCCGCGCGCCAGATCCTCCGCCAGGGCCTCGAACCCGGCGACGCGCGGCACCAGCGACAGCCCCGGCAGATCCACCGCCACAAGCGCGAGCAGCGGCGCCAGGATCATCGGCGCGAGATCCTCGAAACAGCCAAGTGCGACCGGCGCATGGGCGGTGGCGCCGCTGGTCAGGCGGGCAAGGCTGGCAAGGATCCTTTCGGCCTCTTCCAGGAAGCCACGGCCATAGCCGGTGGGCGTCACCGCCGATCCTGCGCGGCGCAGGAATAGCGGCTGCCCGATCTGCGCCTCCAGCTGCGACAGGGCCACCGAAAGCGCGGGCTGCGACACGTTCAACGCCTCTGCGGCGGCAGTCACGCCGCCGGTCCGCGCCACGGCGACGGCATATTCAAGCTGGCGGAGGGTTATGGATAGCATCGGGTTATGGCTGGCATTGAGATATATTATTTGAAACTATGATGCCTGTGTCGCAGGGTCCGCGCAAGCGACAGGAGGGCACGATGGCACTGGTTACCGAAGAGATGGTCGAGACCTTTCAGCGCGACGGCGTCGTGCTGGTAAAGGGGTTGTGGAAGGACTGGGTCGACGTGATCCGCGCGGGGATCGAGCGGAACATGGCCGAGCCCGGGCCCTATGCGGCCGAAAACCTGAAACCCGGCGAGGGCGGGCGGTTCTTCGACGACTACTGCAACTGGACCCGCATCCCGGAATTCCGCGACGTGATCGAGAATTCGCCGGTGGCCGGTGTCGCCGCCGCCTTGATGCGGTCGCCGACGGTGCAGATGTTCCACGACCATGTCCTTGTGAAGGAACCCGGCACCTCGAAGCCGACGCCCTGGCACCAGGACGGGCCTTACTACTTCGTAAAGGGCGCGCAGACGGTCAGTTTCTGGTCGCCCGTCGATCCTGTCACCGACGCAACGCTGCGCTGCGTCGCCGGATCGCATCGCTGGCCGAAGGAGGTGCTTCCGAAACGCTGGTTGGCGGAGACGGATTTCTACCCCGACCCGGAGGCCTACATGCCGGTTCCCGATCCGGATGCAGAGGGGATGGACATTCGTGAATGGGCGATGGAACCGGGCGATGCGGTGGCCTTCGACTACCAGACCCTGCATGGCGCGCGCGGCAACACCGCCGCCACCCGTCGCCGGGCCTTCTCGCTGCGCCTCGTTGGCGAGGACGCGCACTACATCGAGCGTCCGGGCCGCACCTCGCCACCCTTTCCGGGCCATGACATGAAGCCCGGCGAACGGCTTCGCGAGGACTGGTTCCCCTATCTCCGGCGCGGGGCAGCCTAGGCGGCGCCACGCCGGCCAGGATGCAGCAATTGTGAAAGGACAGACCGCGCCACGGGTTGGCGCGTGGGTGTCTGTAGGCACCGACCCTGCGTTCTCGCGCGGGGTTTCACGGTGTTCGCCCTCCCGATGAAATGTCGGGAATGTGCATCTTTTTCGGGGCATTGCTGGCGCCGGCATCGAAGCGGCCCTTGCCTTGGATCGAATTTCTTCCGTCACATCATAAGCTTGTGGCCCTTTCGTCACATATCCAAAAGGTTAACAAATGGTTAATTAGAATCGGTTTTAATCAAAAGTGATATGCTGCAAATACTTTAGGGATGGAGAGTGGGCCCTTTCCGCTGGAGGGAAGGGGGCCGTCCCGGGCGTTCGACCGCCCGGCCCGAAAAGAACAAGAGGCAGGAAAATGACAATCAAGACATCCCTCGGCATCGCCGTGCTGGCAACGATTCCGATGTTCGCCCAAGCCCAGGAATTCTCGGGCGGGGTTACCCTTGGCTATGGGTCTTCGAACATCTCCGGTGTCACGCAGGACATCACCACCCGCACCTTCGACGGCCGCGTGGAAGTGGCCTTCGGCAACGGGCTCAGCTTCGGCGCCCGCTATGACCGGATCGACGCCTCGGTCGATGGCGTGGCGCTTGACCTGACCGGCGACATGATCGGCCTGGACCTCGGCTATGCCTTCGGCAACGGCTTTGCGGTCGGTCTTTACAACGAGAAGGCCAAGATCGGCATAGATGGGGTGCCGGGCAGCATCTCGGCCCGCTCCTACGGTCTTGAGGCAAGCTACGAGACCCAGGGTCTGGACTTCGGCGCCTTCTACGGACGCAAGAGCAGCGACCTGCTGACCGGCGTCGACATGAACGACTACGGCATCACGATGCGCTACGCGATGAACGACCAGCTTGAACTGGGCGGCAACTTCATGCGAACGCGGCTTTCGTCGGGCGGCAGCTCGGTCGATTTCGACATGATCGGGGTCGCGGGCAGCTACGCGTTCTCCGATCAGTGGACGGCCTTCGCCGGCATCAACCGCGCCTCGGTCGATCTTGCCAGCCTCGATATCACGACCATCGGCCTTGGCGTCAGCTACGACCTGTCGTCGATGGCGAACTTCCCGGGGATCGCATCGCTGGAGCTTGCGCGGACCGATCTGGATCTTGGCGGCAGCAGCGGGTCGATCGACACCGTCCGCATCGGCTTTACCATCCCGTTCGGCGCCAACGCGAACAAGGTGCCGCTGAACAGCGTGGCCGATTCCATCATGAACCCGTCGCACGCGGTGCTTTCGTCGACGGTCCTCTCGGCGTTCTGATCGCCGCAGCCTGAATGTGCGAAGGGCCGGAGGTTTGCCTCCGGCCCTTTGTCGTCTCGACGGTCTTCCGTGGCGGTTTTTCAGCCCGCCGCACCGCGATACCAGGCGACGATCTTCGCCCGTTCCTCCGGTTCGATGTAAGAGACGTTGGCGGGTGGCATCGCATGGCTCAGCCCGGCCTGGACGTAGATTTCCCGCGCCCAGTTTGCGATCTGCGCCGGCGTTTCAAGAATCACGCCCTTCGGCGCCCAGTGGATGCCGTCGTAGGCGGGTTCGGCGGCGTGGCACATCGAACAGCGCCCCATGACGATATCCGAAACGTCCTCGAAATCGCTGGCAGCGGCGAATTTCTCCGCCACCGGGGTCAGCCGCACCTGTTCGGAGTCCTCGGCCCGGAACATCGGGGCGGTCGACAGCCAGGCGATGATGAGAAACAGCACCACCGTCGCCGCCCAGGTCCAGGTCGGGCTGCCCTTGCGGGCATGGCGGGTGTTGAACCAGTGGCGGATCGTGACGCCCATCAGGAAGACCAGGCTGGCGAGAATCCAGTTGTAATCCGTCGCGAAGGCCAGCGGATAGTGGTTCGACAGCATCATGAAGATGACGGGCAGTGTCAGGTAGTTGTTGTGGGTGGACCGCAGCTTGGCGATCTTGCCGTATTTGGGATCGGGCGTGCGGCCGGCGATCAGGTCGGCCACCACGATCTTCTGGTTCGGGATGATGACCATGAAGACGTTGGCCGACATGATGGTCGCGGTAATCGCGCCAAGGTGCAAAAGCGCCGCGCGGCCCGAGAAGACCTGGGTGTAGAACCAGGCGAGCGCCACGAGGATGAGGTAGAGAAGCACCATCAGCGTCGTCGGGTTTTCGCCCAGCGGCGACCTGCACAGCGTGTCGTAAAGCAGCCAGCCCGCGGCAAGCGACAGGACCGAGATGCCGATCGCCTGCCAGACCGGGATATCAAGGACATTCGGGTCGACCAGATAAAGATCGGCGCCCAGGTAGTAGACAAGGCAAAGAAGCGCGAAGCCCGACAGCCAGGTCGCATAGCTTTCCCATTTGAACCAGATCAGGTCGCCCGGCATCGTTTCGGGCGCGACCAGGTATTTCTGGATATGGTAAAAGCCCCCGCCGTGCACCTGCCATTCCTCGCCGTCCGCGCCGGAGGCGAGGTTGCGGTCACGGTGCAGGCCAAGGTCAAGCGCGATGAAGTAGAAGCTGGATCCGATCCAGGCGATGGCGGTGATGACATGCAGCCAGCGCACCGCGAATTCGAGCCACTCGCCCAGAACGATGAAGTCGTACATGCCAGGTCCCTCCACGGCGTTTCATCTGACGCTATACCGAATCCGATCTTCCTGATAATCCTTGGAATGCCGCAAAACTTTCAAACATAGGCGAAGAATGCGGCGGGGAGGGGTGGAATGTCCTATGTCAACAATCTCAAGATGTTCGTCCGGGTCTACGAACTGGGCAACATGAGCGCGGCCGCGCGGGATCAGCGCACATCGCCCGCCGTGGCCTCGGCGCGCATCGCCGACCTTGAGAAACATCTGGGCATCCGGCTTTTCAACCGCACCACGCGGCGGCTGAAGCCGACCGAGAACGGGCGGCTGTTCTATGACGGCGCCCGCCGCGTGCTGGACGCGATCGACGATGCCGAAGCGGCGGTCATGACATCGACCCAGAACTTCCGGGGCACCATCTTCGTCGCGGCGCCCCTTGGGGTCGGGCGGCGGTTCATCGCGCCGCATGTGCCTGCCTTCAAGGACGAATATCCACAGATTGACGTGCGTCTGCGGCTGTCCGACAGGGTGATCGACGTGATCGGCGAAGGGCTCGACATGGCGTTTCACCTTGGCGTCCTGGAAGACAGCACGTTGAAGATGCGGCTTGTCGCCGATTGCCCGCGCATCCTGTGCGCCTCCCCTTCCTATGTCGCGCGGCGCGGCAATCCCGACAGCGGCGAGGCGCTGATCCGCGACGGGCATGCATGCCTCAACCTGCGCTTTCCGGGCGCGCGGGAATTTCAGTGGACGCTGATCACCCGCGAAGGTCCGCGCCGCTTCGACGTGACCGGCCCGTTCGAGACAGACGACGGCGATGTGTTGACGGGCTGGGCGCTTGACGGGCGCGGGATCATCCTGAAGCCGATCTTCGAGGTGGCCGAACACCTGCGCACCGGCCATCTGGTGCCCGTGGCGCGAACGACGCCGCCCCTGCCGGTCCAGTTGACCTGCCTGACCCAGCACCGGCGCCTGCGCGACCCCAAGATCCGGGTCTTTACCGATTTCACCATCGCGCGATGCCGGGCGGAACTGGAACGGGCGACGGCGGGGCTGGAACTGCCGCAATAGGATCAGGAACGAAGCCCGTAGCGGTTCATCTTGTCGTTCAGCGTGCGCCTCGGCAGGCCAAGCGCACGCGCCGCCAGGTCGGTATTTCCGCTGAACCGTTCAAGGGCGGCGCGGATCTCGCGCGCCTCGAAGGCGGCCAGCCGTTCGGGCAGGGTTCCGGTCCCGGTGACAGCCGGCGCAGCGTCGCCACCCGTCGGGATCGCGCGGCCAAGGCCAAGCGCGAAGGATTCCGCCGCGGCCTTCAGTTCGCGCACATTGCCCGGCCAGGGATGCGCCAGAAGCGCCCGCCGTTCCAGAAACCCGGTTTCCGGAAGCGGGCGGCCATAGCGCCGGGCGGCCAGTCCCGCGTAGTGGGCGAAGATCAGGATGATGTCCTGCCCCATCGCGCGCAGCGGTTCGGTCTCGATATCCGCGCCCGCCAGCCGCCAGTAAAGATCGGCGCGCAAGCCGCCGGCGCGCACAAGTGCGGGCAGGTCGGTTTTCGACGTGGTGACGATGCGCAGATCAAGCGGGCGCAGGCGGTTCTCGCCCAGGCGTTCGACCTGGCGTTCTTCCAGCGCGCGCAAGAGTTTCGCCTGCAGGGCGGGGGCGAGCGCCTCCACCTCGTCCAGAACCAGGGTTCCGCCGCCCGCCGCTTCAAGCTTGCCCGCCTTGTCGGACTGCGCGCCGGGAAAGGCGCCCGCCGCATGGCCGAACATCTCGATCTCGAACAGCGCTTCGGGCAGGGCGGCACAGTTGATCGCGACATAGGGCCGGCCCGCGCGCGGGCTGGCAGCATGCAAGGCACGGGCGACAAGTTCCTTGCCGGTGCCGGTTTCGCCGGTGACGACGACATTCACGTCGAGCGGCGCAAGGGCCGCGACACGGTCGCGCAGCGCCGACATCGCGGCGCTTTCGCCCAGGATCGGATGCGCCTCCCGCAGTTGCATCAGGGTCTGGAGGCGCAGAAGTTCGCTGCGCGTCGCGGCGGTCTCCAGGCCCCGCGCCAGCACCGCCAGAAGATGCGCGGCGTCATAGGGTTTCTCAAGGAAATCCTCTGCCCCGGCGCGCATGGCGCGGACCGCGTGCTGCACGTCACCGTGCCCCGTCAGCATGACCACGGGCATCGCCAACCCCGCTTCCCGCAGCGCCGCAAGCAGTGCCATGCCGTCCATGCCCGGCATCCTGAGGTCGGTCACCACCGCATCGGGCGCCCGCAGCGCCGCCGCGGACAGCGCCTCGGCCCCGCCGGTGAAGCCCATGACGGCATGACCGGCCGCATCTAGAAGATCGCTCAGCGCGGCCAGATGGTCGGTGTCGTCGTCGACGACATGGATCAGGGCGGCCGGTGGGGTCATTCTGCGGCCTCGCGTCCCTCGTCAACGGGGGGCAGCGTCACGATCACCTCGGTTCCGTGCCCGGGGGTGGACCGAATATCGACCCGGCCGCCGAATTCCTCGACGATGGCGCGGGAAATGGACAGGCCAAGGCCCAGCCCCTCGCCCCCGGTCTTGGTGGAAAAGAACGGCTCCCACACCTGGGCAAGACGGTCTTCGGGGATGCCGGGGCCGGTGTCCGCGACGGTCAGGACCGGGCCGGGGCCAAGCCGGACCTGCACCTTGCCGCCCGCTTCGGCGGCGGCATCGAACGCATTGAGAAGCAGGTTGACGCAGACCTGTTCCATCCGCACCGGACCCGCGCGCGCCGGAACCGGGGCGTCGGGGGTGACGATTTCCGGCACGATGCCAAGCGCGCGGGCACGCGGGGCGGCGATCTCCACCGCGCCGGAAACCACGCGCCTGAGGTCGATCACTTCCATCGTCAGGGGCGCGCGTCGGGCAAAGGACTTGAGGTTGCGCACGGTGCGCTGCATCCGCCGGACCAGGCTGCGCGCGGTTTCGATACGGGGGCCGGTCCTTGTGTCGTGTTCCGTCAGGGTCAGGCCCGCGGCCGCCAGCGTCGCCTCCATCGCGGCCAGCGGCTGGCTGATCTCGTGCACGATGGCGGTGGACATCCGCCCGAGCGCGGCCATCTTTTCCGACTGGATCAGCCCCTCCTGTGCGGCCCGCAGGTCATTCTCGGTCCGCTTGCGCGCCTCGACCTCGCGGGCAAGGTCGGTGGTGCGTTCGGCCACCAGCGCCTCAAGCATGGCGGACTGGCGCAGGCGCAACTGCACGAGTTCGTGGCGTTGGTGCCAGATCTTCAGCATCCCAGTCAGGAGCGCGGCGACAAGCGCGGCCGCGATCGCCCAGAGCCGGGCAGAGGCGCGCACCGGTGCAAGCGGTGCCGCCGCCAGCAGCACCCAGCCGTCGGGGCCGATGGCGCTTTGGCGCAGCCGCATCGGCGCACCGTTGCCATCCGCGATCGCCCCCCCGGCAAGAAGCGGTTCGGCCTGCCCCAGGTCGACGCCGTCATAGGTGCGTGCGGCGCTCAGCGTGGCGATCGTCGCCGGCGACAGCGGGGTCAGCGGACGATAAAGCCATCCGTCCACCCCGGAGAGGAAGATCACACCGTCGCGGTCGGCCACCGCCGTGGCAAGTTCGGCGCTGCGCCAGGTGTCCTGCAGGGCCTGAAGCTCGATCTTGACCACAAGGACGCCGGTTGCATCCCCTGCCGCAGCCCCTGCCGCGCCCTGGGGGACAGCGATGCGCAGCGACTGGAAGTACCCTGCCCGCCGGGTCGTAGCCCCGATGCCGTAATAGGCCCCGCGCCCGCCGGTCAGCGCTTGCTTGTAATAGGGGCGGAAGTCGTAGCGCTGGCCGACGAAGCTTTCGGGGCTGGCCCAGTTGGAGGACGCGATGGTCAGCCCCGACGCGTCCATCAGGTAAAGCTGGTCGGCGCCGGTATGGCGCGCGACGGCCTCAAGATAGCGGTTGGCGGTGTCGATGACCTGCGGGTCGTCCGGGGCGGCAACGGCGGCGCGGATGCGCGCATCCTCGGCCGCGACGTCGGGAAGGGACCGGAGCCGCTCGATCTCGGTGTCCACGGCGCGGGCGGAAAGGATCAGCGACCGGTCAAGCTGCCCGTCCAGGTCCGTCAGGAGCAGCCGTTCCGCCGTCGCATAGACAAGCAGCGCCGCAGCAAGCCCGACGGCGGCCAGAACCGCAAGCGCGCGCAGGCCCGTCATGTCGGGCACCCGCGCGGGCAGGCGGAACGGGAACTGCGGTCTGGCGCTGTCATTCATGCACAAAGACCCGTTTTCCCTTTCCACCGCAACGAAAAGCTGTGCCTCAGCCGCCGGGGCAGGGCGCCAGCCGCAGCGCCGCGCCGGGGGCGCTGCCCAGGTCATGGCAGTCTTGCCCCGAACACAGCGTCCATCCGCCGCCGGTCGCCCCCGAAGCCGCAAGGAAAAGCTCCGGCTGCGGCGCAAGCCCCGGCGCCCAGACCCACCATCCCTCGCTGAGGACCGCGCCGTCCCCCGGCTCCATTCCCGCGCCGGATCCCTTCACCATCGCCCTTTCGAGCCGGAGCGCATCGCCCTCGATCCGCCATTCCTCGCGCCAGCGGATCCGTTCGACCGAATGGGTCCATTCGAGCGTGAAGGACGGCTCTGGCAGAGCCAGCATCACCGCGCCCGCAAGAAGGCAGATGCTCATGCCGCGCGCGCGCTGCGCCGCGACAGCCATAGCCGGGCGGCAAAGGCCAGCGCCAGCGCCAGCCCCGCCTCGTCCGTCAGCGGCAGCGCGGCAATCAGCGTGAAGGCGGCCGCGATCGCCAGCCCGCGTTCCCAAAGCGCGAGCGGCCTGCCAAGCCAGCCGATCACCGCGGCGCCCCAGAGCCCGATGGAAATTGCCGTCTTCGCGACGACATAGGCGACGGCCGGAACAAAGCCGATCGCCTCGGCCAGCGCACCGCCGGGCTGAAGCATCAGTGCCGGGGTATAGACCGCCATGAAGGGAATGACGAAGCCCGCCGCCGCGATCTTGACCGCGTTGAGCGAAATCTTCAGCCCGCTTTCCTTGGCGATCGGCGCCGCCGCGAAACAGGCCAGCGCCACGGGCGGCGTCAGGTCGGCAAGGATGCCGAAATAGAAGACGAACATGTGGCTGACGATCAGCGGTACGCCCAGCGCCAGAAGCGCCGGCCCGGCGATGGAGGAGGTGATGATGTAGTTCGGGATCGTCGGGATCCCCATGCCAAGCACGATGCAGGTGATCATCGTCAGGACGAGCGACAGGAAAAGCGAGGTGTCGCCGACATGGACGATGAACTGGCCGAAGGTGGTCGCCGCCCCGGTCAGTGTCATGGTGCCGATGATGACGCCGACCAGCGCGCAGGCCACGCCCACCGGCAGCGCCGTGCGCGCCCCGTCCGCCAGGCTGTCGCGACACAGGATCAGCGTCTCGCGCCCGCCCTTCGTGAAGGCGTTCCACAGGACCAGCGCCACAAGCCCCCAGATCACCAGGTCAAGCCCGTATTCCAGTGCCGATGCCGACAGGATGCCGATGCCGACCCAGAAGACGACGCGCAGCCAGCCCCGAGGAAGCCCCAGCGCGGCCGACGCCCCGAGGATCAGCACCAGTGTCAGCGCAAGGCCGGTGGTGCCCGCGAAAAGCGGCGTGTAGCCCGCGAACAGAAGGTAGACGAGCGCGGCAAGCGGAAAGAGAAGATGCCAGCTTTTTCGGATCGCCCGAATCGGCGATGGCAGGTCTTCGCGCGAAAGCCCGGTCAGGCCCGCCCGCCCGGCCTCGAGATGCACCATCCAGAAGGCCGAGCCGAAGTAGAGGATCGCAGGAATGACGGCGGCGGTGACGACCTCCACATATTCGACGCCAAGCGTCTCGGCCATGATGAAGGCGACGGCCCCCATCACCGGCGGCATCAGCTGGCCGCCCATCGATGCGGTGCTTTCCACCCCGCCCGCGAAGGCCGCGCGATAGCCGAAGCGTTTCATCAGGGGGATGGTGAACTGCCCGGTGGTCACGACGTTGGCGACGCCAGAGCCGGAAATCGTTCCCATCAGCCCCGAGGACAGGACCGCGACCTTGGCGGGGCCGCCGGTCTTGTGACCGACAAGCCCCATCGACACGTCGGTAAAAAGCGTGATCATCCCGGCCTTCTCAAGGAAGGCGCCAAAGAGGATGAAGAGGAAGATATAGGTCGATGAGACATAGATCGGGATGCCGTAGATCCCTTCGGTCCCGAAGGCCATGTGGTCGATGACCTGCGAAAAATCGTAGCCCCGGTGGTTCAGTGGCGACGGCAGGTGTTCGCCGAAAAGGCAATAGGCAAGGAACGCCCCCGCAATGATCGGAAGGGCCGGCCCCATCAGCCACCAGGCCGCGGCAAAGACCAGGACCAACGCCAGGACACCCACCAAGATGTCGCGGTCCAGGGGGTCGCCCGCCCGCATCAGAAGCGGCACATATTCCCACCACTGATAGCCCGCGACGACGACCGCCGCTGCGGCAAGCGCCCAGCCAAGCACCGTTGCCGCCCGCCCGCGCCCACCGCGCCCCTTGAGAAGCGCGAGAAGCGGAAAGGCCAGAAGCCCAAGAAAGCCCACATGGATCGCCCGCGTAACCTGGCTGGCCATGTCGATGAAATGGGCGGCCGTCGCGATCTGGAACACCGAAAAGGCGACCGCGATCCAGAAAAGGATGCGCCCCTGCACCCCCTCGGGAAAGCCTGCCGAAAGGGGATCGTGCAGCGCGGCGTCCTGCGCGCCTGGCTGAAGCGTCATCCGGTATCCTCCCCGAAACCGAAAGTGACGGGCGCGCCGCCGGGCGCGCCCGTCTGCCCTAGGTCCAGCCTCAGAGCAGGCCGGCTTCCTTGTAGTAGCGTTCCGCCCCCGGATGCAGCGGGATCGGCATGCCCGACAGCGCCCCTTCCAGCGTGATGCCGCCTGCGGCCTTGTGCGCGGCGACCAGCGCCGGCAGGTTTTCGAACATCAGCTTGGTCATCAGATAGACGGTTTCCTCCGACACGCCCTCGTGGGTGACGAAGAAGTTGCGCACCGCCAGCGTCGGCACGTCTTCGGTCTGGCCTTCGTAGGTGCCCGCCGGGATCGCCGCCGCCTCGTAGGGCGCGCCGAGGGACGCGGCGATCTCTGCCGGGATCGACACAAGCGTCGTCGGCATCGAGGTCGCCAGATCCTTGATCGAGGCGACGCCAAGGCCGGCAGATTGCAGCGTGCTGTCCAGCTGGCGGTTCTTCATCAGTTCGACCGATTCCGCGAAGGGCAGGTATTCGGTCTTGCCAAGATCGTCGTAGCTCATCCCCGCAGCGGCGAAGATCGCGCGGGCGTTCAGTTCGGTGCCTGACTTCGGCGCGCCGACAGACATGCCCTTGCCCTTGAGGTCGGCCAGCGTCTTGATCCCGCTTTCGGCCGAAGCCGCGATCTGGATGTAGTTGGGATAGGCGGCGGCCACACCGCGCAGCCGGTCCAGCGGCTGGGCAAAGCCGACATCGGCGTTGCCATCCCACGCAAGCTTCACGCTGTCGCCAAGCGCCAGCGCCAGTTCGCCCTTGGACTGCTGCAGAAGGTTCAGGTTCTCCACGCTGGCCTTGGTGGACTGCACCTGGGCGCGCGCGCCAGGGATGTTGTCGCCGTAAAGCTGCGACAGCGCCACGCCCAGCGGATAATAGACGCCCGACGTCCCGCCCGTCAGGACGTTGATGAATTCCTCGGCGCGGGCCGCCATCGGAAGCGCCGCCGCCGACACCGCTGCGGCCGCGCCGACGCAGAAGCTGCGCCGCGACGTTTTCAGTTCGCTCATGGTTTCCTCCTCCACTGTTTGCACTCGGTCCGTTTCGGGACGGTGTACATGGGCCAAGCCTAGCGGGCCGGGGCTCTGGGGCAAGCCCCGGGTGTGTGGCGGGCGGGAATTCGCGGGCAAGGCGCCGCCCGAGGTCTGGCGGGACTTCGCCAGACGGCGCTATCCCGCGCCAAGGACTACGCGTTCGCGCCGCACCACCAGGTCTTCGGGGGGCGCCATATGCGCCCGCCCGGCGCGGTGGCCGTCATGGACCGCATGGGCGATCAGCCCGGGCGCTCGGGCGTCGCCGACCCGAGCAAGGGTGGCAAGACCCGTGTCCTGCAGCGCGCGCCAAAGCGCATCCTCGGGTTCGCGGGACGTGACCGGCACGAAGCTTTCGCAGGGGATGGCAAAGACCCGCCCGGTATAGGCGCAGGCCAGGTCAGCCGTGCCCGGGGCAAGACCGGTTACCACCGTCCCCGTCAGGATATGCACCCCGCGCTCGATCAGCCGCGCCTGCAGCCGCGTCTGTTCGACCGTGTAGCCCGACCAGTCCGCGACACGCCCGGCCGGGGTGACATAGGTCACCGCGGCCCCCGCGCCCGCGAGCAGGTCGGCCAGCCCCGCGGCAAGGTGATAGCCCTCGTCATCGAAGACGACGACTGGCCCGGCGGGGCGCGCGCCCGCAAGGATCGCCTCGGGCGTCACGGTCCGGGGGTCGGCATGGCCTGCGATGCCGCTCGGGTGGCTGCGGCCGCGGCCATCGGCGCGCCAGCTGCTGCCGGTCGCGACAAGGACATGGCGCGCGCCGGTCTCCGCCACCGCATCCGCGGTCATCTCGGACGACAGGTAAAGCTCCACCCCGGGCAGGCGCCGGATCTGGTCCAGACGCCAGTCCCGCACCCGCGCCCATTCGGCAAGGCCGGGCAGGCGGCATTCCAGGTTGACCCGCCCGCCCGCTTCGCGCCCGGCCTCGGCCAGAAGGACCGGCACGCCCCGGCGCCCCAGCGTCAGCGCCGCTTCCAACCCCGCCGGCCCGGCCCCGACGACCAGCACCGGGTCCGCCCGGCCCGTGATCGCCGGCGCCCGTTCGGGGTGCCATCCGCGCCGCCATTCCTCCCCCATCGTGGGGTTCTGGGTGCAGCGGATCGGCGCGCCAAGGCCGTCGTGCGCATAGCAGATGTTGCAGCCGATGCATTCGCGGATGTCCTCCATCCGTCCGTCGCGGATCTTCGCGGGCAGGAACGGATCGGCGATCGAGGGTCGCGCCGCGCCGACGAAGTCGAGGACGCCGCGCCGGACCTGCCCCAGCATCGTCTCGGGGCTGGTGAAGCGCCCGACGCTGACCACCGGCTTGCCCGTCGCCGCCCGCACATGGGCGACATGCGCCTCTAGCGCCGCTTCGCGGACGAAGCGCGATGGCCCCATCTCGGTTCCGTAGTCGGGGATGGTCACGTCGAACACGTCGATCAGGGGCGCGAGGTCGGACAGCAAGCCTGCGCGTTCCTCCGCACCGGTGCCGTCCTCGTCGGTGACCTCGATGCGGATCGCGATGGCGCAGCGGTCACCCACCGCCTTGCGCGTATCCTCCACCAGTTCGCGCACAAGCCGCGACCGCGCCGCGAAGTCGCCGCCATAGCCGTCCGCGCGCGGGTTGGTCGAAGGGTCAAGGAACTGGGTCAGCAGATAGGTGTGGGCCGCATAGACATAGACCACGTCGAAATCCGCCTCTCTGGCGCGAAGCGCCGCCGCCCGGTGCCAGTCGCGCAGGTTGCGAATGTCGTCGCGATCCATCCGCTGGCTTTGCCAGGGCACGGTTTCGGCCAGCATGCTTTCGGGGCCGAGCGGCGCCTCCCGGCTCAGCACGTTGCCGGACCGCCAGCCACCATGCCAAAGCTCCACCCCCGCCAGTGCGCCGTGGCGGTGGATGCCCTCGCTCATCGCCGCCATGTTGCGGACATCGCCCGCATCCCAAAGGCTTGCGTAGGGCGCCGGGGTGTCGTCCGAGGTCGGGTGGATCGAACAGTATTCGCTGTTGACCACGCCCCAGCCGCCTTCGGCCTTGACGGCGCGCATCGCGGCCAGGGTGGCGGGCAGGGTAAAGCCCATGCCGGTGCAATGCGGCACCTGCCAGAACCGGTTCGGCGCGGTGACCGGCCCGATCCGGACCGGCGTGAACAGGATGTCGAAACGCGGATCGCGGGTCATCGGGTGCCTTCGTCGGTTGCCTGCGGACAATGGGGCCACCTTGCACGCTAACAATGCAGTCAAAATCCGGCAATGGATTTGGATCGGATGTCCCCTGGCATGTGACGCAGCGTCAGGCGCCGCCGCGATTGATCGCGGCCCGCGCCTTCTGGCAGGGTGCGCCGACGCCAGAGGAGGATGACATGCAAGCGATCGACGACCTGGATCTGAAGAACCTCGCGGTCGAGGTGGACGACGCGGGCATCGCCACTGTCAGCCTCAATCGCCCGGCCAAGCGCAACGCGCTAGACGCGGCCACGGTCGAGGAAATGGTGGCGCTTTTCAGCCTGATGCCGCGCGCGGGGGTCCGTGCGGTGATCCTGCGCGCCGAGGGGCCGCATTTCTGCGCGGGGCTTGATCTTGTCGAACACCATCGGGAAGACCGCAGCCCGGCGGAGTTCATGCACATCTGTCTGCGCTGGCACGAGGCGTTCAACAAGATGGAATACGGCGGTGTCCCGATCATTGCCGCGCTGAAGGGCGCGGTCGTCGGCGGCGGGCTGGAACTTGCCTCGGCGGCGCATGTCCGGGTGGCCGACGCCAGCACCTATTTCGCCCTGCCCGAAGGCCAGCGGGGCCTTTTCACCGGCGGCGGCGCGACGATCCGGGTGGCCGACCTTGTCGGCAAGGCGCGGATGATCGACATGATGCTGACCGGCCGCGTCTACCAGGGCGAGGAAGCGGTGGCGGTGGGTCTTTGCCAGTACCTCGTCGAGGATTCCGAGGCCAAGGCCCGCGATCTGGCTCGCGCGGCTGCGGAAAACCCGCCCCTTTCGAACTTCGCGATCTGTTCGGCGATCAGCCACATGCAGAACATGTCGGCGCTTGATGCCGCCTATGCCGAGGCGGTGGTGGCCGGCATCGTCAATACCCAGCCTGCGTCGCGCGGGCGGCTCGAGGCCTTTGCCAACAAGACCGCGGCGCGGGTGCGGCCGGAATAGGGGCCCCGGGGCAAGGGGCAGGTCTGCGCGGCGTCGGCCAGGTGTCGGCAAGACGTGTGGCACACGGTCTTCCGGGCGCCGGGCATATCCGGCGGGGATGGGCTGATTTCCTCTTGCCATTGTCCGGTGGCGCGCTTCTTTTGGCGGGCGAAAGGTTGCCCGCATGAACCCGCTTTTCGGCATATCGCTCAAGGTCTGTTCGGTCGTCGTCTTCATGGCGATGGCCGCGCTCATCAAGGCGACCGACGGGACGGTGCCTGCGGGGCAGGTGGTCTTCTTCCGGTCGCTTTTCGCGATCCCGATCATCGTGGCCTGGCTCCTGTTGCGGGGGCAACTGCGCGAGGGGCTTCATACGAGGAACCCGCTGGGCCATGTCTGGCGCGGTCTATGCGGGACCACGGCGATGGGGCTTGGCTTTGCGGCGCTGGCGCTTCTGCCCTTGCCCGAGGTCACGGCGATCGGCTATGCCGCGCCGCTTCTGACGGTCGTCTTCGCCGCGATGTTCCTTGGTGAAGAGGTGCGGATCTTCCGGATTGCGACGGTGGCGATGGGGCTGGTCGGGGTGCTGATCATCCTGTCGCCGCGCCTGTCGGGCGTTTCCGACGGGTCCATCGACAACGGCGAGGCCCTCGGGGCGATGCTGGTCCTGACCGGCGCGGTCTTCTCTGCGTTGGCCCAGGTCTTCGTCCGCAAGCTCGTGACTGCCGAAAAGGTGACGGCGATTGTCTTCTATTTTTCGCTGACGGCGACGGGGATTTCGCTGATCACGCTGCCCTTCGGCTGGGTTGTGCCCGACGCGCGAACCGCCGCGACGCTGATCGCCGCAGGGCTTCTGGGCGGGGTGGGGCAGGTGCTTCTGACCTCGTCCTACCGCTATGCGCATGCCTCTGTCGTCGCGCCGTTCGAATATGCCTCGATGGTGCTGGCGTTGCTCGTCGGCTACTTCATCTTCGACGAGGCGCCGACGCTGGTCGTCCTGGCGGGCGCCGCGATCGTGGTTTCCGCCGGCATCCTGATCATCTGGCGCGAACGCCAGCTTGGGCTGGAACGCGCCCGGCAACGCCAGTCGATGACACCGCAGGGTTGAGCAGGGCGGAAATCCGGCCTAGCCTTTGGGAAAACCCGCATTCGGAGCAGAGCATGCACCGCCTACTGATCGCCCTGTTCTTCATGACTGCGCTGCCAGGCGCAGCCACGGCCGCGCAATGCGCGATTCCTTCGGGCGGAGAGGCGGAGTTGCAGGCTGTCCTTCAGGCTGTCAACGCGAACCGCAAGGCGCGGGGGCGGGGGCCGTTGACTCGCGACGCGACGATTGACGCCGCGGCGCGGGGACATGCCTGCGACATGGCAGCGAAAAGTCATCTGACACACGATGGCAACGGTGGCCCGAAGCGGCGGATCAAGAAGGCGGGGTGCAAGGCGCGCCTGACCGGCGAGGCGATCGCCATGGGACAGCGCAACGCTCCGGAAGTGGTCAAGGCCTGGATGGACTCGCCCCCGCACAAGGCGATCCTCCTGCTGTCGAAGGCCAAGCGCGTCGGCCTTGCCGTCGCCAGGGATGACACGAGCGGGCGGCTTTACTGGGTCTTCGACGTGGCCAACGGCTGCTAGCCCGCGGTATCGAGCCAGATCGTCACCGGCCCCTGATTCACAAGCTCCACGTCCATGTCTGCGCCAAACTCCCCGTTGGCGACGGATATGCCCATTGCCCGCAACCGGTCGGAGAAGTGGTGGTAAAGCCTTTCGCCCGTTTCCGGCGCGGCGGCGGCGGAAAACCCGGGACGGTTCCCGCGTGACGTGTCTGCGCCAAGCGTGAACTGGCTGACGACCAGCGCCGCGCCGCCGGTGTCGACCAGAGACAAGTTCATCTTGTCGGCCGCGTCCTTGAAGATGCGCAGCTTGACGATCTTCTGGGCAAGGCGGTCCGCCTCAGCCTCGCTGTCGCCCTGCATGGCGCAGACAAGGATCAGAAGGCCCGCGCCGATTTCGCCGGTGGTCCGGCCCGCGACGGTGACGCGGGCCCGCGAAACCCTTTGGATCAGCGCGCGCATCAGGCGATTTCCCTGCGCCAGGGCGGGTTCGCGCCGGGGCGGGAAACGGTGACGGCCGCCGCCGCGATGCCAAGCTCAAGCGCCGCGTCGATGAGCGCAGCATCAGCGTCTGCGATGCGCCCCTTGGTCAGTGCGCCAGCCTCGTGCAGGGCGGTCAGGATGCCCGCGTTGAACGTGTCGCCGGCGCCGACGGTGTCGGCGACATCGACCCTGCGCGCGGGGCGGAACCGCGCGCCCGCCGCGGTGAAGGCATGGGCGCCGCTGGCCCCTTCGGTGACAAGGACCAGCTTCGGTCCGCGCGACAGAAGCGCGGCGGCAAGGTCGCCGATCGCGCCCGCGCCGAAGATCCAGCGCAGATCCTCGTCCGAGACCTTGACGATATCGGCGGCGGCCAGCATCCGGTCGATGCGCGCGCGATAGGCGGGTTCGTCGCGGATGAAGCCCGGGCGCACGTTGGGGTCGATCATCGTCACCCGGTCGCGCGCGGCGGCGAGCATCAGCGCCTCGTAGGCGGAACCGCAGGGTTCCGACACAAGGCTGATGCCACCGAAGAAGAGCGCCGAGACACCTTGCGGCACCGGCGGCAATTCGCGGGGCGACAGCATCCGGCCCGCGGTGCCTTCGTCATAGAACGCATAGCTGGCCTGCCCGTCCACCAGCCGCACGAAGGCAAGCGTCGTCGGCCGGTCCGACCGGGGGCAGAGATCGGACGCGACCCCCGAGGCGGCCAGCGCCCCCGCCAGCATCTCTCCGAAGAGGTCGCGCGACAGCCCGGCGAAAAAGCCGGTCGGGGCGCCAAGCCTGCCGGCCGCGACGGCGGTGTTGAAGACCGCGCCGCCGGGGTAAGGGGCGAAAGCTGCCTCGCCCTCCCGGCTTTCGCGTGGGAGCATGTCGATCAGGGCTTCGCCGCAGCACAGGATCATCGGAATCCTCCGGTCAGTTCGGCCCTTCCTAGCCGGTGTTTGCGCTATCATCAACCGTGTCGCAGCAGGCCGGAAGCCGGGGCTGGTCTCGGTTCTGGGCAGGTCTCGGATCAGGGGAGGGCTGCGATGATCTCTCCGCCCATCAGTTCGGCGGCGATCGCGACGACGGTCGGGGCGGCTTGCGACAGGCCCATCCCCGGCGACAGGCGGCGGTCGTAAAGCATCCGCAGCATCAACTCGTCCTGTCGCGTCAGCGTCGCGAATTCGTCGTTGTCGTTGAAGATCGACGGGCGCGCGCGGGGGCTGTCGTTTACGAGGCCAAGCCCCTGGGCGATTTCCTCGTGGATGCAGGACAGCCTCAGGATGTCGGGCAACTCGCCACGGATGACCGCCAGCGCCCGCGCGTAGGTGGCGCTGCCCGCGGCGGAAAAGCTGAAGACCGTGCAATAGGTGTCCGGCTTCATCCCGACCGCAGAGGCAAGCGCCTCGGGCGCGATCGCGGGGGCGAAGTCGAGGATGCCGGGGCCCGCGCCGCGGCGTTCGTCTTCGTTCAGGATCATGACGGAGAAGTTGGGCGCAAACCCCGTCATCCGGATCGGCAGGCCGGTCAGATCGCTCAGCCGGGCAAGATAGGCGGCAATCTCTGCCCGGTCGCGGGCGCGCTGATCAAGGGGCACCGAATCGCCGAAGACGACATCGACCCGCACCGCGCCCTGCCAGCGGTGCAGGGTGCTTTCGGTCGACCGCGCGACGAGTTGGCCGCCGACAGGCTGGAATTCGTCGAAAAAAGCGATGCGTTCGAAGTTCCGGGCAAGGTCGTCGGCGCTGAACGGCGTGTCGGTCCCGCCACCGTCGGTGCGCAACTGGCCGCGTGCCCGGGCGGCGGTTTCGATGCGTCCGTAGTAGGCGCGCGCCGCGATGCTGTCGTCGGAAAGAGGTCGGGCGGCGGGTTCGGAGGCCGGGCCGACCGGCGCGGCGCTGCCCGCCGGGCCAAGCGATCGCGACAGATCGCAGCCTGCCAGAAACATGCCAAGGCCCAGAAGCGCGGCCAAGCCGGCGCCGCGCGAACTACCCTGCCCAATCGATCCGTACAAACCCGCCCCCGTTTTCAGCAAAGAGTGCCACGCCAGCGCCGCGCGGCCAAGGCCCTTGCGGACCGGGCGGTCGCGGGTCGGCTCAGGACGGCTTCTTGGGGCCGCGCCGGGGGCCGGTTCCTTTGGGGGAACGCGGCTTGCGGGGTGCGTCACCCTCGGCGCGCGGGGGGCGAGGGCCACGGTCGGGGCGGTCGCCGAAGGACCGGGGTCCGCCTTCGCCACGCGGCTTGCGGTCGGGCCTGTCGCCACCCTCGCGGTCGAAGCGGGGCTTGCGGGGTGCGTCACCCTCGGCGCGCGGTTTGCGGGGGCCACGGTCGGGGCGGTCGCCGAAGGACCGGGGTCCGCCTTCGCCACGCGGCT
>ERZ795053.1181-NODE-1181-length-33330-cov-5.883426_pt1 | contig 33330 bp, 25 predicted proteins | sample MGYA00375137_ERZ795053 | MGnify/ENA primary metagenome ERZ795053 (study PRJEB30182, sample SAMN05720284) | activated sludge metagenome | isolation source: Anaerobic digester | place: Hong Kong | collected 2014-12-17 ...
CAGCACGTTGTTGTAACAGGCAGTGGTCCGGCCGGTTTCTTTGCAGGTTTTGTCCTGCAAAAAGCCGGGTACAGGGTAACCATTATTGAGAAAGGTCCAATGACAAACAAGCGGTATGAAGATATTCTAAACTTCGAAGCCGGCTCAGCTTTCAAAGCCAATTCCAATTACTGTCATGGTGAAGGAGGCGCAGGCACTTTTTCTGATGGAAAATTAACCTCGAGAACCAAAGGGATAGCTTTAGAAAAACAGTTTGTTTTCGAAAGCTACGTGAATGCAGGTGCTCCTGAAGAAATTCTATATCTTGCCAAGCCACATATCGGAAGCGACAATCTGCGGGTCGTAATTCCGACATTGCGCAGACAGTTTGAAAATTTGGGCGGAAAGATACTATTTGAAACTGAGGTCACCTCTTTACGCATCAGAGGAAAGAAGTGTACCGCAGTGATTACCGCAAACAGTGAAATCCCATGCGATTTGCTTATTCTGGCACCCGGTCATTCGTCATACAATACTTACAGGATGATGCATGACCACGGTATTTTGTTCAGGAACAAACCCTTTGCCATCGGAGTGAGGGTGGAACATCCCCAGGAACTTATAAACCTGTCGCAATGGCAAACTAATCAGCTCCCCGGAGTAAAAGCCGCAGAATACAAATTAACGTTCACCAGTTCGGAAAAACTACCTGTATATTCTTTTTGTATGTGCCCGGGTGGAAAAGTAATTCCTTCAGCTCCTGATGATTATCAAAACATTGTGAACGGTGTATCTGATTATGCCCGAAATTCTCCTTTCGCCAATTCAGCGATAGTTGTCGGGATTGATCCGGGAAAAATCATAAAAAAAGAACCGGATTTTTTAGAAACGCTCAACTGGCTTGAATTGCTTGAAAGAAAAATCTTTGATCTTACAGGGAGCTACCAGATTCCCGGACAGCGCATTTCGGATTATATTCACCAAAAAACATCATCATCAATCCCATTAAATTCATTCCCGTTCGGTGTTTTTCCCTATAACTTCGAAGAGCTCTTACCAGCAGAAATCACAAAGTCACTCAGAGAAGGAATGATTGATTTTTGCGAAAAAATAAAAGGTTTCGAAACTGGTCTGATGATGGGGCTTGAGAGCAAAACATCAGCACCTGTTCAGGTTCTCAGGGATGAGCACCGGCGCTGTGAAGGTTTCGATAATATTTTTGTGATTGGTGAAGGCAGTGGTTATGCCGGTGGAATCACCAGTTCTGCAGTAGATGGAGTGAAACTTGCCATTGAGCTGGTTAATCGCTGATAAACCAAAATGCTTTTCTGCTTAAATCTACCATTGAATTTTGGCGGTATTTTTTAACCAATACCTGATCACACTTCTCCCGGATCAAGTGCACTTTTTTCCAGTTCTTCCAGAATTTTGCCAACATCACTTTCGGTAGTAATGAGCTTATTCCTGCAAATCCTTATCAGCTCTGAAGCGCGCTTGACTTTCACAGATAACTCATCCACACTGATTTCACCTTTTTCGATGTCGCTGACAATTTGCTGCAACTCTTCAAATGCTTCGATATAATTCGGTTGTTTATTCATGATTGCCTGTTTTGACAATTTTAGATATTTTACTGGTTATTTTCCCACTAAATAAAATCGTTTCGATTTCTTCGCTGGTTTTCAGATTTTCTGTTGAAATGACGGATTTCCCCTTGTAAAACGTTATACTGTAACCCCTTTTGAGCACATTCTGAGGATGCAAAAGTTGCATTTGTTTTTCAAGGTTTGACAATTCATTGTTTTTTTCTTTTAATAAATTCCCTGCAGATTTTTTAGCCAGACTGATGAATTGTGACAACTCTGCTTTTTGCTGACTGATTTTTACAACCGGAAGTGTTTTGAGCACATAAATCATTTGTTTAATATTTACATCTGACTCCCTGAGATAATTTTGACTGTGATGTCTGAATTGTTGTATCAGCCCGGAAAGTACTATTTTATTATGATTTATGTGATTCAATGACACTGATTTAAAATAGCGAATCTCTTCAAGCAACTGCTGGCGCTCATAACCAATCAGCTGAAAGGACAAACGTGAAAGTTTTTGACGGGCTTCGTTGACCGGTTCAGCAAAATTACGAAATTTCCCAAGTAAAAAATCAGCCAGTTCTGTAGGCGTTATAGCATTGGTATGCGCCACCATTTCAACCACAGTTTCATTGGTTGAGTGTCCTATTCCCGTAAATACAGGCAGGGGAAAAGTGGCTATAGTTCGGGCAAGCTGATAGTTATTGTAGCTTGCCAGACCCACCTCACCTCCGCCGCCTCTTACAATAGCAACAGCATCGAAATAACCGGTGACTCTTCGAATACGGGCGAGCTGCATCATGATGGAGTCGGGAGATTTATCTCCCTGCAATAAAGCAGGAAACAACATCATAAAAAATCTGAATTTATCGGGATTTCCATCAAGAATTTTCCGAAAATCAGCCAGGCCTTTGCTGGTTTCAACCGAAATAACAGCAATTCGCTGCGGCAATGGAGCCAATTCAAGACTTTTATTCTGGTCGAAAATACCTTCTGCCTTCAGCCGGTTGATGGTTTCCATTTTTTCGCGTTCCAAATCGCCAAGTGTATAAGCAGGATCAATATCAATAATGGAAAGGCTGAGACCGTGAAGAGGGCTGAAAGCAACTTTTGCCAAAAAGAGAATGTTGATACCGTCTTTCAGTGGTTCTTTCAGGATTTGAAGGAAACTTGCGTTAATTCGCCGGTAATCCGTTTCCCACAAGGTGGCACGAATCTGTGCAACCACTTTTCCATCCTGCCGCTCAAGCAAATCGGGATAACAATGACCGGAATACTTGTAATGATTGAGTTTGTTCATCTCGGCCCTGATCCAGTATGCACCGGAGTACCATTGCTGAAATGCCCGCTGAATACTTTGCGTCAGTTCAAGCAGAGTAAATACTTTCGGACGATTATGACTAATGTTGTCTGTCATTCCCGCAGGATTATACGAAAAATACAGCTTTTTGGCTGCTCAATCTTTAATGATACCCGCCAACATTTATTCCGATAAAGAGCCTACCCGGTTATCATCTGCTACTTTTCAGGCGTGCAGCAATAATTCCGGCAATATTGTCAATCGGGATTCTGTCCTGTTTCATGGAATCGCGTTCGCGGATCGTTACGGTATTGTTTTCGAGTGTTTCATTATCAACGGTAATACAATAGGGTGTCCCAATGGCATCCTGACGGCGGTAGCGACGCCCGATAGCGTCCTTGTCATCATATTGACACATAAAGTCCATCTTGAGGTTATCAAAAATTTCACGTGCTTTTTCGGGAAGTCCATCTTTTTTAATCAGCGGGAACACCGCGGCTTTAACCGGTGCCAGAAATGGAGGTATCCGCAACACCACACGTTCCGAACCATCCTCAAGTTGTTCTTCAGCATAAGAATACGAAATTACGGCCAGAAAAGTGCGGTCAAGTCCAATGGATGTCTCAACAACGTAAGGGACATAGTTTTCATTCAATTCAGGATCAAAATATTGAATTTTCTTCCCTGAAAACTGCTGATGAGCACTAAGATCAAAATCTGTACGGGAATGAATCCCTTCGAGTTCTTTAAATCCCATCGGGAAATTAAATTCAATATCGAAAGCAGCATTGGCGTAATGGGCAAGTTTGTCATGTTCGTGAAACCGGTAGTTTTCTTCGGGAATACCCATCCCGAGATGCCATTTCAGTCGCTGGTCTTTCCAGTATCTGAACCATTCCAGTTCGCTACCGGGCCGGACAAAAAACTGCATTTCCATCTGTTCAAATTCGCGCATACGGAAAATAAACTGTCGTGCCACGATTTCGTTACGGAAAGCTTTTCCAATCTGGGCTATACCGAATGGTATTTTCATTCTTCCTGATTTCTGCACATTGAGATAGTTGACAAATATTCCCTGGGCTGTTTCCGGTCTTAAATAAATAGTGTTGGCCCCATCAGTCAACGACCCGATCTGGGTGGAAAACATCAGGTTGAACTGTCTGACTTCGGTCCAGTTGCGCGAACCGGAAACCGGACAAACAATCTCAAGTTCTTCGATAAGCTTCCTGAAATTTGAAAGATCATCGCTTTCCATCACATCAATCAGTTTTTTTCTGATCTCTGCAATTTGCTTTTTATAATCCAAAACTTTGGGATTGGTGGTTAAAAACTGCTCCCTGTTAAAAGCATCTCCAAAGCGTTTAGCAGCTTTTTCCACTTCTTTTTCAATTTTCGATTCAATTTTCAGCATGTGGTCTTCAACCAGTACGTCGGCACGATAGCGTTTTTTCGAATCCTTATTGTCAATCATTGGATCATTGAATGCATCCACATGTCCTGAAGCTTTCCAGGTAGTGGGATGCATAAAGATGGCCGAATCCAGCCCAACTATATTTTCGTGGTATTGAACCATTGATTTCCACCAGTATTCTTTGATATTGTTTTTTAATTCAACCCCATACTGGCCATAATCGTAAACGGCACTTAAACCGTCGTAAATTTCACTTGACGGAAACACAAATCCGTACTCCTTTGAATGGGAGATTATCTTTTTCAGCTTGTCTTCATTGTTTGTCATTCTTCTTCTTTTTATCTTCTTATGGAATAAATAAACTTATAATCAGGGTTTTAGTCAATAAATTCTTGAATAGGTATCCGGAATACTAAATGGCATTGAAACCTCTTCATCCAGTGTAACTTTTACATATTTCATGAGTACGCTCACCGGTTTATCAGCTTCAACAGAAAAAGTAACCCTGTACGGGAATTTCTGTTTATCAATATTCTGAAAATCTTCATAGAGTGCAGTTAGTTTCTTGCTGTCGCGGGTAAGTTCTTTGAGTTTGATTTCGGTGATTTTAAACAGTTCCGGATCGAGCCAGATGGTTTGCAGCAGCAGCCGGGTATTGTCATCCATCGTGCGAACATGCTTTTTCAGTTTATTCCGACCTGTAGTCGAAAGTTTGTATTTTCGGTTATCTATAGATGCTCTGAAAGTATCATCTTCATAATATTCAAAATCATTTCCGAGTACTAAAGACTGCAAAATCCCAAAGTCAATATTAGCGCTCAGAAAATTATTAACCAACTGATAATCGCCTGAGAAATATGCTTTATTGAAACGATCAACAAATTTCACCGAATCCTGCGAAATAAGAAACCGTGCAATCTCGATTCCCAGATCCTGGTTGAAACTTATCCAGATCAGGCTGTCTTTTACTATTCTGACCTGCCCTTTAAAATCGTTGCGATTACGGTCAATTGCGTAATCAATCGTAAATTTTCCGGCAAAAGTATTGAATTTGATTTCATTATCGTGAAGTTTCCGGATAAGATATTCCACTCCTTCCTCTTTGATAGGTGCTTTGATGATGCTCCTGTTACTTTTGCAGCCGGGTAGGAGTATGAAAGCCGGAATCAGTACCAGCAGATACAACAACAGGCGATTAAATGACAGGCAGAGGTTTCTAAATGGAATCATCTTATTCTTGTAAAATTCCTGTTTTGATTTTTTCATCCAGAAGGTCTGAATTTTCTCCCTCTTTATTTTTCCTGCCCGCTTCAATCCAATAGTTATGTGCTTCAGTTTTTCTTCCTAATTTGTATAGCACATCACCATAATGTTCGAGGATAACCGAACTTTTGCCCTGGTCAGTATCCAATGCTTTTTTAATCCATTTTTCAGCTTCTGCATACTCGCCCAATTGATACAGCACCCATCCGTAAGTATCCTGAAAAGAGGAATTATCAGGACTTAACTGATTGGCAAGAGCAGCCATTTCTCTGGCGCGTTCCAGGTTTTCGCCGCGCAGGGAGAGATAATAACTGTAATTGTTCAGCACAAAAGCATCATCAGGTTTCAACCTGAGTGCCTGCTCATAACTCTCATCAGATTTTTCATAGTTTCCCAACCTGTTGTACACATCGCCCAGCGTACTATAAAACTGTGCCTCAAGGTTTTTGTTGTCAACCACCAGTTTCAGGCCTGTTTCGAGTACGATGCGTGCTATATCAAATTTCTGCAACTGGTAATTGGCAAAACCATTGAAAAGATATGCCAATGGCTGCATCGGAAAAAGTTCTATCATGGTGTTACTGGTGGCCAGAACTGTTTCAGCGTTACGGATCTCGTTTTCGATAAACAGTTTTTGTTCCCATGTTACATAGGCGCCCACATCTTTTTCGATTACCTGATTTATTACACCAAGTGCTTCTTCGAGTGCTTTGGTACGATACAGCAACTCGCCATAAATTGACAATGCACGGATATCGTCGGGGTGTGTTTTTGCGATGATTGTGGCCAGATCAAGAGCAGAATCAATTTTTGTTTCATAAAATTCTTCCAGGGAAAAGAAAGACAACAAAACCTGAATTTTGGTATCGAGGTCGAGTGAAGGATTGGCAAATCCCAGCTTTAATTCCTCAATGGCCTTTTTTTCATCTCCTTTACGACGATACAGGTCAGCCATTGAAATGTGAATGAAGGGGTTTTCGGGATCAAGTTCGGCAATACGGGCATAGATTTCCAGTGCGTCATCCTCTTGTCCGGTTTCAAGGTAAGACTCGGCGAGAATTTGAAGATAACGCACATTGCCGGGATAGGCATCAACAAGTGATTCAATTTCTGCGAGAGCTTGTTTCGGACGATTGGAATTAAGATAAAGCCGACGTTTCTGTAAGGATATTTCCTCAGTTTTGCCAACCATACCCTCAATATCCTCATAAGTAGCAATAGCATTTTTGAAATCGCCAGCAACAACATAAGACAAAGCAAGGTTCATCCGGAATTCGATTTTTTCAGGAAATCTGTTTACCAGTTTTTTTTGTGTCTCTATAAGTTTTTCAAGGTTAAAGGTTTGTTTGTACAGCTCAGCAAGAAAAAGATAATACCATTCATTATCGGGATTTATGATAACCGCTTTTTCCATCAGCGAAACGGCATCACCACTTCGTTCAGCCATGTTATAAATGCGGGCAAGCTCGTACATTGATGCATCATGATTGGGGTCAATTTCAAGTACTGCTTTGTAAAGCTCTTCAGCTTCAGACCAGTTGCCCAATATTCGGGCTTTTGAAGCATTCAAAAAAAGCTCTTTCCGCTTGTTTACCTCTGTTTGAGTCAGCGCTTTGGGTTCTTTTGATTTCCGCTGTGCAGACAGGTCGCTGCTAATGCCTGTGTTAATCAACAACAGTAAAACAAAAATCCTGATTGTCAGTTTATTAATCATTTTTTGGAGTAAATTAAAGACTGCCTGAAAAAGAACTTTGACCAAGAATCATTCGATGATTTTTTTCATGCCCCTATTAAACAATTTATTTCCTGCTTTTATTCTGATAACCATAACAAAAATGCATTCGACACCGCATCATTTTTTACCTGTATGTCCAAAACCACCGGCACCGCGCTTAGTTTGCAAAAGCTGATTCACCTCTATCCATTCTGCGTGTTCTACTCTGGAAATAATCATCTGGGCAATTCTATCGCCATCGCTGATGGTATAAGAATCGTTTGAAAGATTTACCATAATAATTTTTATTTCACCACGATAATCAGCATCAATGGTACCCGGTGTATTGACCAGTGAAATACCATGCTGAGCTGCTAATCCGCTGCGTGGACGTATCTGGGCTTCAAATCCTTCGGGCAAACCTATGTATAAACCTGTAGGTATCAGTTGACGCTCCAGAGGCCCTAGTGTAACCGGCCGATCAATATTTGCCCTTAAATCCATACCTGCTGAAGCACCTGTTTCGTATGCCGGCAAAGGATGTTTTGAAGTATTTACAATTTCGATTTTCATCAGCTTTTCTTATGAAGCGGCAAAAATAGGCAAAAGATTGATAATTTGAGTATTGGTAAAATGTTCTGTCAACCGTAAATAAAGGAAGGGATGCCGGATCACTGAGCACAAAAAAAGGCTGTCTGAAAAGTCTGCTTTACCTTTTAAAGATTAAAAAAACAAAATCGAAAACTTTTGAGACAGCCAACAACCGGGTAAATATTTTCAGGTATGTTATTCCTCGTCCATAAGATCATCGGTAATTTCGAGGTTGTGAAAAACTTTCTGAACGTCATCATCGTCTTCAAAAAGGTCAACAATCCGCAAAATTTTTCGCGCTGCTTCAGGTTCCAAAGTAACCGTGTCATTAGGAATACGCTGCAGTTCTGCATTTTCCACTTCAATTTCCAACTCTTCAAGTTTTTTTTGCATTTTGCCAAAATCTTCCATTGAAGTAGTAACGGTTATGGTATTTTCTTCAGTTTCAATATCTTCAGCACCTGCATCAATCATTTCGAGTTCAAATTCGTCCATACTCATTCCGGGCTTTTTGGAAATGATGAAGATTCCTTTTCGTTCAAACAAAAAACTCAGCGAACCGGTAGTTCCCAAACTTCCGCCGTATTTGTTGAAAATGGCCCTTACATTACTTAGCGTGCGCTGGGTGTTGTCAGTTGTACACTCCACAAGTACCGCAATACCATTGGGCAGATAACCTTCATAAGTAACTTCCGAAAAAGTTGTTCCATCCTTATCTTTTCCTTTGTTGATGGCTCTTTCGATATTATCTTTCGGCATGCTGGCTCCCTTGGCATTGGCAATAGCCATTCTTAAGCGCGGATTACCTTCGGGATCGGAACCCCCTTCTTTAACTGCAATCGTAATTTCCTTGATGATTTTCGAAAATATTTTCGAACGCTTGGCATCCAGTGCACCCTTTTTGCGTTTAATGGTTGACCATTTATTATGTCCTGACATATAATTGTTATTGAGGTTATTTATCTGAAACAGGCGGTAAAAATAATGCTTTTAACTTTTAATTATTGCGAGCATATTATTTTTTTGGGAATGTGTTTTCAAACGAGGATTTATCTGCTGCTCCTGCACAGTTGAAACAGGTAAAGTAAACAGAACATGCTTAAAAATATTACATTCCGATTTCTATTTCTATTTTTGCTCTTTAATCTTTTCTTAATGATTTGAAAAAATGATCCACTTCTTTCGCAATGATTCCGTTGTTTTTGCTTTCTCAACAAAAGACCAGCTCAGTGATACATACAATTCCAGGCTAAACTGGCTTTTTGGCGGAGCAATAAAAATAAATGAAACTGAACTTGCGGGTTGGTTTATTGGCCCGCGCAGGGAAATGGTAACACCCTGGAGTACCAATGCTGTTGAAATTAGCCAGAATATGGGAATTGAAGGCATTCAACGTATGGAGCAGTTTATTGAGGTATCCGGCAGTGAAGTGGTTTATGATCCAATGTTATCAGCACTCTACCATGGGCTGGATCAATTGGTGTTTACTGTCGAAAAAGAACCCGACCCCATACTTTTCATCGATGATATAGCCGCTTATAATCAGAATGAAGGACTTGCGCTCAGCAATGAAGAAGTCAGTTATCTCGAAGAATTAAGTCTGAGAATCGGGCGCAAACTCACCGACGGGGAAGTTTACGGTTTTGCACAGGTAAATTCAGAGCATTGCCGTCATAAAATTTTTAACGGAACATTTGTAATAGACGGGACAGAAATGCCTGAATCTCTTTTTTCGCTTATAAAAAAGACTTCAGAGGTAAATCATAACCGGATCGTATCAGCTTACAAGGATAATGTCGCCTTTGTAGAAGGCCCCGAAATATGGCAGTTTGCTCCGCTTACGCAGGATAAACCTGATTTTTTCGGCATAAAAAAAATCGAAGCAGTTATTTCATTAAAGGCTGAAACACATAATTTTCCGACTACCGTTGAACCTTTCAATGGAGCAGCAACCGGCTCGGGTGGTGAAATCCGTGACAGGATGGCAGGTGGAAAAGGAAGTTTACCTTTGGCAGGAACTGCTGTTTACATGACTTCTTACCCGCGTCTTGAAGCTGGGCGGCTGCATGAAGAAAAGATAAAAGAACGCAAATGGTTATATCAAACCCCACTCGACATTTTAATTAAAGCCTCCAATGGTGCCAGCGATTTTGGGAATAAATTCGGTCAGCCGCTCATTTGCGGAAGCCTTCTCACTTTTGAGCATGCGGAGCAAAACACTAAATGGGGTTACGACAAGGTCATCATGTTAGCAGGCGGCGTAGGTTTTGGGAAAAAAGCCGATGCACAAAAAGAAAAACCGCAGCCTGGCGACCAGGTTATTGTGATGGGAGGAGACAACTACAGGATAGGAATGGGAGGGGGTGCCGTGTCATCAGTGGCTACCGGACAGTTTTCCAACAACATTGAACTAAATGCCGTACAACGATCCAACCCGGAAATGCAAAAGCGCGTGTTTAATGCCATAAGAGCAATGGCAGAAGCCGATCAAAATCCGATTGTTTCTATTCATGACCACGGAGCCGGCGGACACCTGAACAGCCTTTCCGAACTTGTCGAGGAAACAGGTGCTGTAATAGAAATGGATAAACTTCCTGTTGGTGATCCGACACTTTCGGACAAAGAAATTATCGGGAACGAATCGCAGGAACGCATGGGTCTGATACTAAAATCAAGCGACACAGACCTGATGAAAAGAGTTTCGGAGCGCGAACGGGCACCATTTTATGTAGTTGGGGAAACCACAGGCGACCACCGCTTTACCTTCAGAAAAAAATCATCACCCATTCATCCCTTAGACCTTGCTCTTACCGATTTTTTCGGTAAACCCCCAAAAACTGTTCTTTACGATAATACCCTGAAAACTAATTTTTCTGAATTAACTTACAGTACAAATCAAATTCATACCTACCTCGAAGCTGTGCTTCAGCTTGAAAGTGTTGCCTGCAAAGACTGGCTTACCAACAAAGTTGACCGCTCGGTAACAGGTAAAATAGCCCAACAGCAATGTGTTGGCGAAATTCAGCTTCCGCTTGCCAATCTGGGTGTGACAGTACTTGATTATCATGGAGAAAAAGGCATTGCCACTTCAATCGGCCATGCTCCGGCAGCAGGTTTGATTGATCCGGCTAAAGGAGCAATACTTGCCATTGCCGAATCGCTTACTAATCTGGTATGGGCACCACTACAGGATGGCATCAGGGGGATATCCCTTTCTGCCAACTGGATGTGGCCTGCACGCAACGAAGGTGAAAACGCCAGATTGTATGCTGCTGTGAAAGCTGCTTCAGCATTTGCGATCGCCCTTGGCATAAACATTCCCACCGGAAAAGATTCACTCTCGATGACACAAAAATATCCGGACAACGAAAAAGTCTTTGCTCCCGGAACTGTAATTATTTCCGCAGTCGCCGAAGTTACCGGCATCAAAAAAACAATCAGACCCGTTCTGAAAAATGATCCACAATCCGAAATTATCTATATTCCTTTTACCCGATCAGCATTTGAACTTGGAGGAAGCAGCTTCGCCCAGGTACTTGGTCAGGTTGGCACCAAAACCCCTGATGTTCCTGATCCTGATTATTTTAAACTGGTTTTTACAGCCATTCAGCAATTGGTGAATAAAGAGCTGATCCTTGCCGGTCATGATGTTTCTTCAGGCGGACTTATTACAACCCTGCTCGAAATGACTTTCCCTTCACTTCAGGGAGGATTGTATCTGGCTACTGATGAGTTAAATGAAAATGATCCAATAAGAATGCTGTTCAGTGAAAAACCCGGCGTTATCATTCAGGTAAAAAACAGCGGAGAGATTAATCAGCAGTTGAAAAATGCAGGCGTTGAAGCTTATCTGATTGGCAGGTATTCGGATAAAAGAACAATTAGTTTAAACCACGATAACCAACAATTTGAATTTGATATTGACAGCCTGAGGGAGCTTTGGTTTAAAACCTCCTATCTGTTCGAGCTTCATCAAACAGTTCCTGAACTGGCATTAAAACGTTTTGCCAATTACAAAAAACAGCCACTTGCCTTCAGGTTTCATAAAAGCTTCACCGGCAGTTTCGGCCAGTACAGTATTAATCCTTTACGCCGGCATCTTTCCGGCATCAAAGCAGCCATCATCCGTGAAAAAGGAGTAAACGGTGACCGTGAAATGGCCTGGTCGTTGTATCTGGCAGGATTCGATGTAAAAGATGTGCATACCACCGATCTGATCAGTGGACGGGAAACACTCAAAGAAATCAATTTCATTGTTTTTGTAGGAGGTTTTTCCAACTCCGATGTGCTGGGATCGGGTAAAGGCTGGGCAGGTGCTTTATTATACAATGAAAAAGCCCGTAAAGCCATCACAACTTTTTATCAACGCACCGACACTTTAAGCCTGGGCATTTGCAATGGTTGCCAGGTTATGACCGAACTTGGGCTTATTTATCCTGAGTTTGAGAAACATCCCAGGATGATGCACAACAGTTCCGGCAAATTTGAATCGGCATTTCTGAACGTAGATATTGTTGAAAACAATTCAGTTATGCTAAAAACGCTGGCCGGAAGCCGGCTGGGTATCTGGGTGGCACACGGGGAAGGAAAGTTTTATTTCCCGGCCGGCAATTCCGGATATTTGATTCCGGTAAAATATTCACATGATGAATATCCCGGAAACCCCAATGGCTCACCCGATGCAGCTGCAGGTATAGTGTCAGCAGACGGTCGTCATCTGGCCATGATGCCTCACCTCGAACGGGCAATATATCCCTGGCAATGGGCCTTTTATCCGGAAAACAGAAAATCAGACCAATTCACACCATGGCTCGAAGCTTTTGTGAATGCCCGGAAATGGGTGGAGAGTAAACTTGAAAAATAATCATTATAAGCCAACTATAGATCATGTCCGACCAGGCAGATAACAAACTGCAGATTGCTTCCCGGTTCATCAACTGCACTAACCGGCATGTTTACATTACAGGTAAAGCCGGAACCGGTAAGACGACTTTCCTCAAAGAAATCTTTGCTTCTACCCACAAAAAAGCTGTCATTGCAGCACCAACCGGTGTAGCAGCTATCAATGCAGGGGGTGTAACCCTTCATTCGCTGCTGCAACTCCCTTTTGGAAATTTTGTACCCACCAATTTTCCAAAATCTATCGATTCCATTTATTCCAAAATCACCACACCAAAAAGTCTGATCAGAGAAAGCCGCCTTGGAAAAAATAAACTCATGCTTGTCCGGGAACTTGAGCTGCTTATTATTGATGAAGTGAGTATGCTGCGCGCTGATCTCCTCGATGCCATTGACACAAGACTGAAGCATGCCCGTCGCAGGAGTGAACCATTCGGCGGAGTACAACTGCTTTTGATTGGCGATTTACTTCAGTTACCACCAGTTGTAAAAGAGCATGAATGGAAAGTTCTGTCAGATTATTATCAGTCACCCTATTTTTTCGAAGCCAAAGCCCTTAAAGAAAACATGCCGGTTTACATCGAACTGACAAAAGTTTACCGGCAAACCGACCAGGATTTTATCAATGTTCTGGAGCATTTCAGGTACAACAAACCCACCAGAAAAGATCTCGATCTTCTGAATGAATCCTGCAAAAAATTTGAAAATGCCAAAAAAAGCAGGGAATTTATTTTTATTACGACGCACAACCGGATTGTGGATGAAAAAAATGCCACTGAACTTGCAAAACTCAAAGAAAAAGAGTTTAGCTACAACGCTGAAATTTAAGGCGATTTTCCTGAACATCTTTATCCTGTTGAATTTAACCTGAAATTAAAAAAAGGTGCCCGTGTTATGTTTATCAAAAATGACTATTCCGGAGAACAACTCTATTTCAACGGAAAAATAGGCACAGTTAACAACCTTGACGAAGAAGACATTCAAATTGGCTTCGACGACGGGTCATCTGAAGTCCGGGTTGAAAAATACACCTGGGAAAACAAATCTTATCAGGTAAATGAAGACACTGGCGAAATTTCAGAAAAAATTAACGGTACATTTACTCACTTCCCATTACGGCTTGCATGGGCAGTAACCGTGCATAAAAGTCAGGGACTTACATTCGACCGTGCAATACTCGATTTGTCGGGAGCTTTTGCTCCGGGGCAGATTTATGTGGCTCTTTCCAGATTGCGTTCCCTCAAAGGGCTGGTGCTGTCAGTCCCACTCAGTTTTAATCATTTACGCACCGACTCCGTTGTACTGAGATTTTCAGAAAACCGACCAGAGGTTTCATCATTGACCAACCAGCTTCAAAATGACATACTCTCCTATACTATTAACCAGGTTTTGAAAGCATTCGACCTTTCGGAATTGTACCAGCAAATCAGATATCATCTGCAAAGTTACGACAAGGACATCAAAAAATCGCACAAACAAAAATTCAAAACCTGGGCTGTTGAATTACTCAACTCTTTGACACCCGTAATGGAAATAGCTGACAGGTTTTTAATTCAGGTTAATCATATTGTCCGACAACATACCAGGCAGGAACTGGATCATTTACTCGCCCGTACAACTGCTGCCAAAGATTATTTCAACCCCATTCTGAAAAATTTAGCCGAAAAAGTAAACGATCATATTATCCTGATAAAAGCTGACGGTAAAAAAATGAAAACCTATGCAGGCGAGCTATACGAACTTAAAATGAGTTTTTACAGGCAGCTCTATCACATCCATAAAGCTGAAACAATCATCAAAGCAGCAATAGACGACACCGAACCTAAACCTGTCAAAGCTTATGACGGTGAAATTTATGGCCAAAACAAAAAAAATCTTCCCGATCAGCATTTAACCGCAAAAAAAACTACACAAAAAACCACCGGAGAAAAAAAAATAAGTACACGGGACATTTCATTTTCGATGTTACAGGAAGGAAAATCCGTAGCTGAAATTGCTTCCGAACGCTCACTTGCCATTTCAACCATTGAGGAACACCTTTTACCCTTTATCAAAAACGGCACCCTGGATATTACCAGATTGATGGACGCTTCAAAAGCGGCTAAAATCCTCGAAGTTGCCCTCAGGTTCGACGAAATCAGGTTAACACCGATAAAAGAAATACTGGGAGATGATTTTTCTTATAGCGAAATCCGTTTTGCACTGGCCAGCCGAAGAGATAAAGAAACGCCTTCATCAGACTAATACTTCAGCCATTTACCCGTAGAAATGCTGCCATCTTTCCTTTTTATGGTCCAGTAATAAATACCCGATGCCCAACTTGAAGTATTGAGCAAAGAAGCAGGATTATCATCCGTAAAAACAACAACTCCTGCCACATTTCTTACAATCATGTTTTCGGCAAGGTGACTATTACTCAAAAAAACTACATCTTTTCCAGGATTCGGCATCATCATGATCTTCGGGTAAGCCTGCGCAACCGGATTAGCGGTTGGTTCACCGGCAATAATAAAAGCCTGCGGTGTAACAGTGGATGCTGATCCATCATCGGTTAAAACCGTAATTCTAAGGAAAGATTCTACCGAGCCATAGTTTGGAACTGTCCATTGATATTTACCATTATTGGGAAGATTATCAGCAACAAGCCACCACGGGCCATCAGGGCCAAAAGCTGAAATTTCGATTTTAACCGTAGAAGCAACATTTGGCTGCACTGCCGAACGCCATTCTATAAATCTTACAGAACCGGGGATGAGTGTTTCCGAGCCGACAGGGAAAACAGATTTAATCCAGAGACTGTCAGCAACTGTACTTTCAAAATAAACATAAAGGAAATTCTTGTCGAACTGAATCCAGCCACCCGATAACTCCTGAGCAAGAATAACCAGATCGGGATATCCATTATTGTCGAAATCGCCGCCCGTTCGCATGGCCTGACCAATACCGGGTGAACCTGAAGTCATAAAATTAGCATCCTGAATCCAGTCGCCATCACCATCACCGAGCCAAAGGCTGAAATTACGATTGCCAAAAGCCATTGCATCGGCAAATCCATCGCTGTTCATGTCGCAGAGTTGAGTCATCTGGTATGTGCCGGAAGATGGAAGGTTGCCGGAAATATCTTCCCAAAGCAAAGCCTGGTTATTCCATGAATACACTGAAATCCCTCCGGAAGCATTTACAAATGATATTCCGGTAACAGCTTCAGGATTAAGATAAGCAATGTCAATAGCAACACGTGAGGTATTGCCTGCTCCCGGCAAGCCGTCATCATTACAGATAAAACTGCCGGTGCCATCACCAAAATAAGCGGTACCCGACTGATGCCCGCTGACAAAATCCATGTAACCATCTTTATTGATGTCAAAAGACCTGACAAGCATTGAGGAATTTCCGTTTAAGAACCCAAATGACTGCATCCAAGTACCGTCGGTTTGGTTCAGATACACATGCAAACCTGCACAGCAAGCGAATGAAACACTGACCAGATCAAGATAGCCATCGCTGTTGAAATCAGCAAAGGCTGTCCCGAACATTCCCCAATCCTCACCATTTGTCGCCAATCCCTCATCCCAAACGGTCCAGTTCATTCCGGTACCGTCACCCAGTACAACCTCAATAAGCTGATCTCCGAAAGATGTAGTGGAATAATTATGATGAACACCATAACCTGCATCTTTTAAACCATCGTTGTTTACGTCCCCGACAGCAATCCCTCCGTATCCGAACTGTCCGTTCATGTAATTCTGAAAATTGCCCTGGCAGTCGCCAAACCAAACTATTATTCCATGCTGCGAAGAATTAAAACCCGGCGAACCGTGATCGCCAACGGACAACAAATCCAGACAGCCATCAGCATTGATGTCATCAAGTGCAAAATCAGTTCCCCCTTCGTCAAAATCCGGATAATCCAAACCAACGGTTTTTCGCAGATAGATGCGAGGATTCTGACCTGTTAACAGCAAAGAAATCAAAAGAAAAAACGGCAGCGATAAAAATACTTTATAAAAATTCATTTTAAACATCAGATAAATTTTTCAAAATAATGAAAGAAAAAGTCTTCTCCACTACTATTCTGTGGGTTTTTTTATCCATTTACCGGTAATCCGGCCACCATCTTCCAAAAAGAAACGATAAAAGTACACACCGGTTTGGAGTTGTTCCGTATTGATGCTGTGCCCCGGATGCTCAACAGATAAAGTGGTCAATCCCGAAAGGTTAATCATTTCGAAGAGTAAAATTTTCTTCGAAGCATTCAAAAAGATAGTACTGTTGCCCGGATTAGGAAAAACATCTGCGTTACTGATTTTTTGTTCTGAAGGAGCCGAAGTTGGTTCACCAATGATGGTAAAAGGCATATCGGTAACGTATGATGCTTCGTCAACACCATCATTAACGGTGAGCCTGAGATAACAATCAACTGATCCATAATCAGGCACTGTCCACTGGAATCGACCATTATTCATAAGGCTGTCAGCTAAATGCCACCAGGGACCATCAGGGCCGAAGGCAGAGATTTCGATTTTAACCAGTGAAGCAGAATTATTGGGAACTGCTGATGCCCAGGAGATATTACGGACTGAGCCGGGGTAAAGTTTTTCATTTCCTTTTGGATACAAAGGTCTGATCCACAGATTTTCGGGCACATCATCCTCAACAAATACATACATGATATTCTGATAGTTGTACCAGGGACCTTCTTCAGCCAGCAGGACGATATCACCATGTCCGTTGTGATCCAGGTCTCCTCCGACGCGAAATGCCTCAGCTCCACCCGAAGCTGCCGCAGTTTGAAAGACAGCATCTTCAACCCAGCTATCAGCGCCGGTACCAAGCCACAATTGAATGACCTGATCCCCAAAAGCCAAAACATCTGTAAATCCGTCAGCATTCATATCAAAAAGCTGACTAAGCCTTGCAGTGCCTGCCGATGGCAGATTACCGGAGTAATCAACCCAGGCGCTTTCTGCTTCATTCCATTCGAAAACCTTTATTCCGCCTTCCTGCGTAATAAAGGCAAAACCACAACCGCCGTCGTTATTCACATCACCGGTTGAAATTCCGTTTCGTGGTGACTGGCTTCCTGCTGAAGGCAATCCTGTATCATCATTCACAAAGTCTCCGTTGCCATCGCCAAACCAGGCTGTACCTGCTGCATGCGCAGCCACAATATCAATGAATCCATCATTATTGATGTCGCAAAACTGTACCAGGTTATCCGAGTTATTTCCAACAAAACCAAAGGACGGTACCCAGCTTCCGTCAGTTTGGTTCAGGTACACGTGCATTCCGCCACCGGAGCCCATCGAAATGCTCACCAGATCAAGATAACCATCATTGTTTACATCCCCGAAATCAGTTCCAAACATAGCCCAGGTCTCACCGTTGGTAGCCAGTCCAACATCCCAGGGAGTCCAGTTTTGTCCTGTTCCATCTCCAAGCGCTGCCTCAATAAGTTGATCGCCAATACCGGTTGTTGCATAATTATGATGCATTCCCATTCCTATATCCATGAAACCATCGTTATTCAAATCACCTGCAACAATCCCCCCATAACCAAAATAACCGGACATGAAATTCACAAAACTCTCATCACCCTGATTGAACCAAATCAATAGTCCCGACTGATCCGTACCAGGATTACCATGATCGCCGATGGAAAGAATATCCACATGGCCGTCATGGTTGATATCCGAAAAGTGAAAATCACTTCGCCCTCCCTCAAATTCAGGAGTTTCAAAACCAGCTGTTAGTCTTGTGTAGGAAAGCATTTGGCCACTTACCTGCATAGAAAAAATCATCACGAAAAGAGAAACAGACCATTTGCTTTTAATTTTCTTCATGTCTAAAGTATTTTATGGGTCAAAGATAAAATAAATCCTGCAACAAATATTTCGTTTTACTTTGCAAAATGATGTGTCTTTTAAAGGAACAGCGGGGGTGAAAAAAGAATCAATGACGATGTGTCAGAAACAAAGACCTTGAAAAAAATATTTTATACTGCAGGAGGTATAGTTGCCTTGATTCTTGGTTTGATTGGCATTCCTGTACCCATGTTGCCGACAACACCTTTTTTACTCCTTGCCGCTTTTCTTTTTGCCAAAAGTTCCAACCGGCTTTATAACTGGTTGATTCATAACCGTTATTTGGGTAATTACATTCGCAACTATCGTGAACATCATGGTATTCCGCTGAAGGTTAAATTATCCTCAATTGCACTTTTGTGGATTACCATTTTATACTCTGCCTTCCGGATAGCTGATCAGGTCTGGCTGAAAATTCTGCTGATTGTCATTGCTGTCGGTGTAAGCATTCACATTCTCAGCCTGAAAACGATCCGAAAGAAATAAATGTTTCCCGGGAAAATCAGCATCTGCCAAAACCCCTGACAAACAGATAAAATAATATCCTTACTGTGGAAATGGATAAATGCCATGGCTGATCCGGGCTCTGCTTCAATTCATCCGTTTCACGCAACCATAGTCAACCAGTAATAGCAAACTAACACCATCGCCTGTTTTGTTTTGGTTCTGAAACTTTTCCGAATAATGCAATAAACTGACATCCGGGAAAAAAGTCAATTTAAACATTCATTCACCCAATGCACACCGCCGGAATGAGAGTTGAATGCAAGGAGAATTTTCGAATTTAGAAACAAGTTACCTGAAAATCATTTGCTTTCTGCTAAAAAAGTACATGAAAAACATCAAAATTCGTTTCATCAAATTATCTTTTAATAACTATCATTTTTTATTTTAATATACATTATAAATCTTTTTGTTACAAATCAGTAACAAAAAAACAGGTACTTTTCTTTAAAAAAGTCCTTATGCATTCATCAAATCAGGGCGCTTTTACAACTGCAAATCAGTTGGAATGGCAACCAGGTATTGTAAAATACGAGAAAAGCTTTTGACAAATTGGATGAATCACCCGGAAAATCTAACCAGAACAAAGACCATTGATGTACCTCTCTCAGTCATTTCTGATCAGTGCGAAATGATGCTCCTTTCAGGAAGTATAATCATTTCACGAATCTTTATCTGATTCAGAAGGCCTGATGCCGGCAGATCGGAAAAAAGAAACCGTCGAAGACCGACAGATTGCTTTTTAATCCTGTATTGTTTTTATCTCCCTTTTTGTATAAATAACAAATGGTTAGAGTTGATAATCATACTTCACGGACATCGAAAAAGCTTTTACAGAAAGTTCCGCCCTTGAACCAGATAAAATTTTCAAAAAAAAACTTGTTTCGATTTGAAAATTTATTGGAAGTCAATATCTTTGTAACCAAAACATAAATTCATATGAATAATAAAATGAATCACAATGAGAACTCCGCAATGACCGGCAACAGGTTAAATCCTTTCAGGGTTTTACCCGGTTTACTCATGTCAAGCTCTCGCAAAAACAAAACATCATGAAAGACTTTGATTATCACTTCAAACATTCCATGTTATTCGGATAAAGAAATGAAAGTAACAATAAATCATCTTCCCGCGAAACAACCGCAGATCTGCCATATCGTGGGAACATTAACAAACTAAAATAACTAAAATTATGAGAAAAGTATTGGTTTTTCTAACAGCAGTTGCAGCCATTAACTGTTATTCGCAAGTTTATGATTACTATACTATTAATTTTGAAGACACCAGCCAATTTTTCAGGGTCATCATAGACACGGTTAATTACCCAAATAATTTATGGCAAATTGGCGAACCTCAAAAGGCAGTTTTTAACAGCGCCCACTCCGTTCCAAATGCAATTATTACCGATCTGAACCACACCTACCCGGTAAATAACACATCAGTTTTCACTATAAGACACATACCTACTTACTCTTTTTGTTGGGGAGTAATTATTTCGGGATATTACAAAATTGATTCTGACACATTAAACGATTGTGGATTTATTGAATATTCGCCTGACAATGGAGAAACATGGATTGATATTATCAATGATACGTATTACAGTCAATTTTGTAACTGGTCTACGCCAAAACCCGTTCTGACAGGCAGAACTCATGAATGGACTCATTTCTATGCAGATATTTCCGGATTGGGAAACATTTTTGGTGTATCCTGGTTAGATACTGTGTATTACAGGTTTTCATTCATAAGTGATCAACAGTCAGAAGAAATGGAAGGATTAATTTTTGATGATTTGTATTTCGAAGACTGGTGGGAAGGAATAAATGAAAATTCAAGCGGTACATTCGAATCAAGTGCTTATCCAGTGCCTTCTTCTTCCATTTTGAACATTGATTTTGATAACAAAGATTATCAATCCTTCGGATTTGAAATTTTTTCCAAAACAGGACAAAGTGTATTTTCAAAGCAAAACATTTTTGAGAATTCGTTTACTGTCAGGGTCAATGATTTTGTGAATGGAATGTATTTCTACAAAATCACCGGCACTGAAACAAAACAAGTTTCGACAGGGAAAATCCTGATTATTAAATAACACCTGACAACAGGATAAAAATAATAATGCCTGCATGCTTTATGATCATCATTCACCGACTAAAATCAGACACTTTCGGACATTTCAATCTTCCTGACCGACAAAAATTTTCAAAAAAAACTTGTTTCGATTTAAAAATTTGTTGAAAGTCAATATCTTTGTCACCAAAACATAAGTTCATTGAATAATAAAATGAATCACAATGAGAACTCCGCAATGACCGGCAACAGGTTAAATCAAGGTAAAGCGCTGTCATAAAAGAATTAAACTCTGATATCAAAGCTAAAATTGACTAAACCATGAAAAATTATTTATCTTTGTAAAAAATTAAAAAATGAATAAATGGACTAATTTTAGTATAGAATACGCAAACCAAAGATCATATCTTGATGATTTATTTCATGTTTATCCGACAATTCCAGATGGCATAAGGACAATTAATGAAGAAATCTGGAGGAAAGTTGAAAAAGCATTTAATGAAAAAAATAACATAGAATTTCTGAAAAACCTTTTTAATTTGGATTTATTTCCAATAAAAGACAGCTATGTAGCTTTTTTAAAAAAAGATAAAACTTCAATAAACAGAAATCCACGGACTGTTAATAGACTTTGCGGAAGACTTTATGAAATGGGTCTGAATAAAATACAAGAAAAATGTAGTGAACCTAAAGAAACTAATAGACAAATTGGGCCGATGTTTAGTAATTGGCTGGACAAAAAATCATTAGGTGTTCAGCCTGTCGGATTGGATGAATTTCTTAAAACAAGTGATGATGCAATATTAAAGGCAAGTGATGATGAAAAGAAGAAATTTGCCAAAGATAATTTAAACTATTACAGAGACAAAGGTCTTGACTTTGTAGGAAGATTTAATGGTAAATATGTAATTGGAGAGGCAAAGTTTTTATCTGACTTTGGTGGTTCTCAAAATTCTGACTTTGAAGATGCAATAGCAACCCTTGAAGCCAAAGATACTAATGCAATTAGAATAGCTATACTTGATGGTGTCTTATATTTGAAGAGTAATTCAAAAATGCATAAATTTATAACTAACCCGTACAAAGAATACAATGTTATGAGCGCATTAGTCTTGCGGGAATTCGTTTATCAATTATAAACATTATGAAAAACTTACTGATAAAATCAGAGAATATTAAAGGATTGAATTACTTACTTAAAGAAAAATATTTGAAAAGTAAGATTGATTTAGTTTATATAGATCCTCCATTTGCAACAGGAGGAAACTTCACAATTTCGAATGATCGTATCTCAACAGTAAGTACCTCCAAAAATGGGAACATAGCATATACAGACATTATTAAAGGAAAAGAATTTATTGAATTTATAAGAGAAAGACTAATATTATTGAGAGAATTATTGTCAGAACAAGGATCTATTTATTTACATATTGATTATAAAATAGGTCATTATGTTAAAGTAATGATGGATGATGTTTTTGGAATAGGAAATTTTAGAAACGATATTACTCGTATTAAATGCAATCCTAAAAATTTTGATAGAATTGGTTATGGAAATATTAAGGATTTAATTTTATTTTACACAAAAACACCAAATCCTATTTGGAATGAGCCAAGAGAGAAATATAATGAAGATGATTTAATTAAACTATTTCCAAAAATAGATAAACAGGGGCGAAGATATACTACCGTTCCAATTCATGCACCAGGTGAAACAGAAAACGGAAAATCAAATCAACCATTTAAGGGAATATTACCACCAAAGGGAAGGCATTGGAGAGTTGATGTTGATACATTAAACCAATGGGATAAAGAAGGTTTAATTGAATGGTCATCAACAGGAAATCCAAGAAAAATTATTTATGCTGGCGATCGAGAAGGTAAAAGGGTACAAGATATATGGGAATTTAAAGACCCCCAATACCCATCTTATCCAACAGAAAAAAATTCAGATTTATTAGACCTAATTGTTAAAACATCTTCCAATGAAAATAGTATAGTTTTAGATTGTTTTTGTGGTTCCGGAACGACATTAAAATCAGCCCAAATAAACAATAGAAAATGGATAGGAATTGACCAATCAGAACATGCTATTAAAGCCACGAAAGAAAAAATAGAATCAATTAAAGGCAACCTTTTTATTGCTAAACCAGATTATGAATTTATCCAATTGACAGACAAGATTGACAATTTGAAACATAGCCTGAATGCAATTAACCAGTAGGTGAACTTGTCAAAAAAATACCATGAATAAAATAAATTCTTTATAATTATTGAAAAATGCCCGGCATGCCTGAGTATAAAAAAGCGGAACCAGCTATTAAGCTGACTTTTTTGAGCTATCAGTCATTAAAACCGGAGGGCCATTTCAGGCCACAAATGGGCTAAAACAGATTTTTTACCCTGAGTTCATCCTTCAATGCGGGCAGTTTTTGAGCAAGATCGCGATAATGGTTGATCAGCTCATTGATTTGATCCAGAGGTAATGGAACTATTGTGGCAAGTTGAAGACAATCGGCAAGTCTGGCATATCCTTCTCTGTGACGATGATTTCGATATATATGCGCTGCTGCTTTGCCAATAATATTCAGGCATTCCCCGGGGAAAACATCCATAATTGGAGGCAAAAGCTCATGAAGTTTATCGAAAGCTTGTTTTGAGTTTGCCATCAGTTTTATTTCGTCCCATGCTTTTTCGTGCTTCAGTATTTCGAGTTTGAAACTAAAATCCGGCTGATCTTTGGCAAAAGCGATTGCTTCCTCGCGTGACAGACATTTTCTGGCCTGTACGTAATGCGTCATGGAGTTTTTACTGGCAGCGAGTTCCATTTGCAATTGACAATAAAGAGCACCTTCAGGTTTAATTTTTCCTTCCAGATAATCAGCCAATAAAAGTCCAAGATGCTTGAAAGCAATCATGGCATAATGATCGAAGTCTTCCGGTATGTTCTCAAAATAATAATCCAGTAGTTTTTTGGCCAGTTCCGTATGTTCCGGAAATACAGCCTTTGCAAGTTGCAGCCAGGTATTGATATCTCCGGTTTTTCGGGTAAGCAGATCAGCCAATTCGGGAATGATCTGTAAAGGTATTGAATTCTCTTCCAGGCTGTTAATAATTGATTTTGCCTGATTTGGGGTTTTTACCAGATGACTGAAAAAATTGGTGAGATTGTTCAATAATTTAAGCTGGTGATTTAAGGCGAATTGAAAAATACTGTCAGAAACTGCAATAACATCCTCATCATCAGCCGGAATGGTAGTAAAGCAGGTTGCAAAAACCTGATTTATTTCAGTATTAATTTTGTTATTAAGAAAAATATTCAGTGAGTCTGAATCTTCATCACCGGCATCAGTTCCGAAAAAATCGGTGTTGGCTGCCATCATACCGCACAGGATTGCCAGTGCCTGAAAGTGATAGTCTGCACTGATCTCGGTTAAAATATCCACCCGCCAGGCTTCATAAAATTCGTTGGCTGCGTCCTGAGCATCTTTGGACATTAATTGCCGGCCGGAATTTTCAATTCTGTTCAAATGATCTTCAAGTTCTTTTAATCCTTCTCTGAAAGCATCATAGGTTTCTGCTATTTCAGTTTCAAAATTCAGCACATTCAATTCGCGACGGGAATGATTTCCGCCCTGACTAAAATCTTTGACAAACTCCTCAAAACGATCAAGCAATCTGTCGTTACTGTGCATCATTTCAAACAAAAAATCATCTTTTGCCTCCACAGAAGCTGAGCGAATCAGCTCTCGTTTCTCAAGAATTGTTTTCATCACAATATCACCTAAAACTTAAATTTTATGTCATCAAAGATAGCAAAATTATGAATAAAAAAAATTTTTTCTTTTTCATTAAATTTTTAATCCTATCATTTTAGTTCAATTTTACTATTCCGATATTATGACGGAGATTAACATGGCAGTCACTAAATCTTTTCTTTTTTGCGTGATGCAGGCTTTCGGGGCAATATCCATGCTATTTCCACTGATTTTTCATTTCAGTTTAGCGTGCATTTTACTTTCACGCGCTTTGCTTTCTTTAATCCACTGAGGTACAATATCTTCATAAAATTTCCTTTTATAATTCCTGAGTTCTTCCATAGGCAGGTTGATAAATTCCTGAGCTTTCTCCTTCGTGGAAATATCAGGCATATCAAATGGGATTTCCACATTGTGACGGGTAAGGATTTCGGCAAGCAGAACGCGTGCTTCCCGGGATTTTTGAATAGAAGTTCCAAGAACTCTGAGTGCTTCAACCGGAGAGTGGAATCCCATTGCATTGGCAGCAGCCACCCAGTCCCAACGCCATAGTGCATGACGGATAAGCTTCAGCACCGGCAACATTTCTTCTTCGGAAGCACCTGCATCCCATGCAATTTTTGCTTCAATGTGTGTACAGGCCAGGTTGGCTTCAGTAATATGCCTGAGTTCAGCAACTTTATCCTGACGTTCATAAACATTCTCACGCAGTTTTTCTTCACTTTCGCGATGACAGACCTGACAAGAGCCCGAAATATTCTGAAGCGGGCTAACCAAAAAATGGCTGGTAAACTTTATTCCACCATCACGTTGATAAGGCATGTGGCAATCGGCACATGCAACTCCCCTGTCGGCATGAACACCTGTCATGTGGAGTTCATAATCCGGATGCTGAGCCTTCAGCATTGGTGTACGGCTAAGTGCATGAGTCCAGTCGGCAAATTCATACTCGTCGTAGTATTTTTCCATTTCATCTGCACTAAAGCCTTTATCCCAGGGAAAAGTCAAATATTTTCCTTCACCTTTAAAATAATATTCCACATGGCATTGTGCACAAACCAGAGAGCGCATTTCCTGATGTGTGGCATCGTTGACATTTCTTCCCTGGCGTTCAAAAGCTTCCACCAGCCCCGGACGGGTTATTCGCAGGTTCATTGTTTTCGGATCATGACAATCCTGACATCCGATATGATTAACGATCTGTGCTCCCATATCAATCCAGGGTGTTTTATAAAACTCAGCTACTCCGATCTCATTCATAACCCTTGGCACATCAGTACTTTTGCAGGTCCGGCAGGTGGATGGCTGCTTGAAACGAGAAGTTGTTCTGAGTGTTTTTCTGTTATCTTCAACTGCCTGGTAATGTCCACGACCCTGATTATAATCACTTGAAAAAGAATAACCTGCTCACATTACCACCATTTCGGGGTATTTGGCCAGGTAGTCAATGTGTTTTGAACCGAAGTGTTTGCTTTTGAAACTGGTATCGGATGTTTGAAGATAAGATTCATATTCACGTGGAAAATTCTGTCCCCAGACTTCATTACGGGGTTCCCATTCAGGAATTTCACTAACCATCTGAAAATATAACTGTGACTCGCTCCGGCGTTAGATAATGGATGAAGCAAACAATCCAATAATAAACACAATTACTACAGTAACCAGAAATATCATCCGGTTTACCCAGGGTTTCCTTTTTGCTGTGTGGTCATTGTTTTTCATCGGTACAAATTTTAGTTGGTAATGGAATCTTTTTTACTTTTCAAATAAGTTGAAAGCCAGTCAGGAAGCACGGATGGCATGCGCGGAACCAGAGAATAAGGTGCCGATGATAAACTCTGAACCGTTCCGTGAGGCACTTCGCTGTGGCAGTCCCAACAGAATCTTCTTTCACCGTTTCGTGCTGTTCTTCCTGTATGTTCAGTCAGTTGTACCCTATCAATCAAATCCTGATGGCATCGTTTGCAGTTCTCCTGTAGTACATTTTCACCGGCTTGTTTTATCAGAATAACCTGCGGTTCTGCACGAGCAGTAAAAATGGTGGCATGGCGTACCCCATCTGAAGTTTTGAAATAATAGGTCCTGAAAATATTGTTCTGTGGAACATTGCAATCATTGCATGTTGCCCATTCCCTGTGACTGCTGTGCATCTACGATGCATATTGCGGATACATCACATGGCAATTGATGCCATTTGTCGGTTCATCTGAAAGATAGGAGGTTGCTTTACTAATGTGGAAAACATAAAAAAACATCCCAACAATGATGCCTGTAACTATCACGGCTGCAGTTCACCATTTTGGTAGTGAAAGAAGAAAAAGGAACGGCTTTTTTATATATGCAACATTAAAAGGTAATGTACTACTTAATCACAAAATTAGAATATAAAACCACTTAAACATGAAAAAATGGAAATTTTTACTGATTCCAAATATAGAGAGCTCCGGGATCATTCATGGAAAGCATCAATAAATCAACTAATATTAAGGTTTTCTTGTTTGAAATTCGGTGTGCCTTCAAAATTTAATTAAGAAGTAAAAATTATTTACCTGGTGGTATTCAACCGAATTAAAGATTTAAAGAGGGTGACGATTTCAGGAATTACTCATCCGTGTTAGTGTTTTGTTCCAGTTCGCTGAGAATTTCGGCAGATTCGTCGGTTGGAAGAGCCATAACATCCTTAAGTTTTCGATTAATGGCGTTGGTACGGGTTCCTTTAAGATGCTCGATGGTCTGACCTGCACTTGTTATTTGTTTGTGTGCCTTGTCGAGCAAGCCGCCAAATTTTTCAAACTCGGCTTTCACAGCGGCGAGAATGTTCCACACCTCACCACTTCTTTTCTGTATAACAAGAGTGCGGAACCCCATTTGCAGGCTATTGAGAATGGCAGCGAGTGTGGTTGGGCCCGTAACTACAACTTTAAATTCGTTGTGTAACTGATCGAATAAGGCTGAGCGGCGGATAACCTCGGCATAAACTCCTTCGAAAGGCAGAAACATGATGGCAAAATCAGTTGTGTCGGGAGGATCAAGGTATTTGTCATGAATATCTTTTGCCATTTTCTTGATTACATTTTCCAGATTACGATTGGCCAGGTCAATGGCAGTCTGGTCTCCTTTTTCATATGCATCCACAAGATGCTCGTAGGTTTCTGCGGGAAACTTTGCATCAACAGGCAGATAAACAACATTTTGATTTTCTTCTCTTCCGGGCAGGCGAATAGCAAATTCGACCCGGTCGTTGCTGCCTTTTTTTGTTACCACATTTGCTTCATATTGCTCAGGAGCAAGCATTTGTTCAAGCAACATTCCCAATTGAACCTCACCAATACCTCCGCGTATTTTTACATTGCTTAATACTTTTTTCAGTCCGCCGACATCCTGGGCAAGGTTTTTCATTTCACCCAGTCCTTCCTGAACAGCCTGTAATTGTTTGCCAACAGTTTCAAACGACTGGCTTAGCCTTTCGTTCAGGGTTTTTTGCAATTTTTCGTCAACAGTTTCGCGCATCTGTTCCAACTTTTTCCCTGTTGTTTCAACCAGTTCTTTTTGCTGTACTTCAAGCAAACCAAGTTTTTCACGAAGTTTATCTTCTAAATTTCCGAATTTCTGGCGAAGTTCTTCTATCAGTTGTCCAAATTTTTCGCGTTGTAAATCATTGAACGACTTTACATTCTTATCAAAAGCATCTTGAAATTCACGAATTTCCTTTTGCATTTCATCCCGCATCTGCAGGTTATCTGTTTTTGCCTGGGTTGTCAACTCTTTGAGTCGTTCCAGCACCTGCCCGAAATTTTTATCAATCTGTCCAAGCAGCTGACCTGAAAATTCCATAAATTTACCTCCGAGTTCTTCCCTGTTTTCTTTGTTTTGGCTGCTGTTTTCTTCCCGGCTGATTCGAAAATCATCTTTCATGCCGGATTCGAATTTTTGCAATAATGCCTGAAAGCTGGCAATACTTTTCAGGATATCATCTTCTGAGTTCTTTTTTCCTGGACGAAGAACGATAATCAGCACTATGACGGCCAATAACAGAATAACATTCGTAATAAGCAAAATATCAGTCATTTGATTATTGAATTATTAGTTAAGGACAGGTTTTTGGCAAAATTATAAAAAAGAAGCCAGGAGAATGAAAAATATTGGGTAGTTTAATTCAGAGTTTTCGGTAATAAAAAAAGAGAAGCTGTATTAAAAGTCTGTTTTATCCCCGAAATGTTGAAAAATCAGAACAAAGACTTTTGATACAGCTTCTCCTGAAGCAGGTTCATTCAAAATATTTTACCATCCATTCAGGCTGATACCTATGGCAAAAGGATAAAGTTCGGGACCTTTTCCATCTTTGAAGATAGTATTCAGCGAATAGGTTCCGTAAAGGTTTATGATCCCCCAGCCAATCCGTGCAGTTACGTCATATCGGAAAGGGTTCATGTGAAAACTTTCGCCTTTGATTTTTTCTACGTTGCGGCCACCTTCTTTTGTCATCATTTTGGTGTAGGTTCTGAAACGCCAGCCCAGTATCATTCCTGCTGATACATGAAAACTGCCGGTGTTTGAATAAGGGTTGGTCTGGTATTCAAAAAGTAAAGGCAAGGTGAGATAATTAGCAACAATTTTACTTTTTTCCCACTTTTTGCTCATATCATTGTAACCAAATATTGTTGTGGTGTCAGGCACCAAAACCATGTTATCGGCCAGTCGGAAATTGTTCCATCTGATGCCCAGGCCGGTAACAATTCCAAATTTATTATTGATGAGATTAAAGTCCTGTTCAAAAAAATTCAGGTTAACATCTATGGACTTTTCGTATTTCAGATCAAGGAAATCATATTCTTCGGGAATGGTAAGATCGAAATTATTGTCTGTAAAACCATTAATTCCAAGATCAAAACCAGCCCAGTGACCATTAAATTTTTTGCGTTTGACTTTTTTCAAGGAAACGTTACCGTCGTCATCAACAGTCAGGGAAGTATTTCCAAGTATGACCTTTGTTGTATCATCATCAATTACTTCGAGATGTATTCCCCCTGCAGAAATACGTGTTGTATTTCCATCTTCATCGACACGGAAAGTGCGGTTCCTGATAATGTTTTCATCCAGACTTTCAATTTCGGGATCGTTGTAAATTTTTACATCTCCTGCGCCGCTTGTTTTACTTTTAAGCAGTTTTTCAGCATTGACCGAAATATTTGCAGCACCGCTGGATTCTACTTCAGCCGTCTGGGTAAGCATATCTTTTGCATAAATGCCTGAAGCGCCGCTTGCAATCATTATGGCACTGTCAGCTATTCCTGAAAGAGTAACATCAGCAGCTCCACTGGCTTCCACGGCAATTTTGTCAGTGTCAACATCCAGATTAATCTCGGAAGCCCCGGATGCATCTATTTCTATTGAAGATGCATTCAGGGTATTGGCAGCTGATAAAGTTGCAGCACCACTGAAATTCAGGTTGGAGATGACTGGTGCTGTAACATAAACATTCAGTTTGGTTGCATTTCTTATACCTGAAGAACTGATGTATAAAATTTCATTTTCTACCTTAGTAGTTATGGCATCCATAAGATTTTCATCTGCCTCAACAACTACTGAAATCTGGTCTTTGATGGTTAACTGAACATTAAAAGCTCCTCCCGCATTAATCCCTGTAAAGTGATCAACCGTTCGTTCCTGGCTGATTACGTTTTTGTTTCCTGTCATTCTCTGTGCTGATACCGGCAATAAGTTTGCAAGGAAAAATACTGTCAGAATCAATCCTGTTAATAAATGATATTTTGTTCTCATGATTTGAAGTTTTTAATTTTGGTGGTATGACGTGATGGTTTTGAAAAAAGTTACAATTGCAATAGTGCAGGTTTCACAAATTGGATAAGATGGAAAGTAACAATTAACTATAATAGTATTAATCAGCAACATAGAACAATCAGTGTTTGCCTTTCAAAACCTTACAGTTGGGTAGTGTTCATCCTCATGAACAATTTGAGATTACTTAGGAGCTGCTGAAAAACTCAATTCTTGATTAAAAGCTGATTTATCAGGCAGCAACCGGTTTTGTGTTATCGAAGATGTCGAAAATATTTTTATCGGATACCCTTGCTGGTTGCAGAAAAATCGAATTTTCAAAATACCTTGCTGAGAAACTTTCAAAATATTTCGATAAAAGGCATAGCGCACCCACCCCGGCCCAGGACTTCGTGATTGTGGATTTCAGCCTGCTTCACAAAACCGATGCTCTGCAACTGACTGACCTTGCAAGCCTCACTATATTGGAGCAGGCGCTCACTGCCAGCCACCAGCAGGTGAATCTTTAAGGCGTACCGGCTGGCACCAACGTTTACCGGATTTTCAACAGCAAAGGACTGGAGGAAAGCGGGAAATTGGTGTTAGAGTAGAAATGGAAGTAAATCATACCAGGAGCTTTGCACACTGACAGGTTTTTTAAATTAACTCCGTTAATGTTATCAAACTCCCACCAAACCTGAAACTGCGGTGGCTTTTGCTGTCAATTCAACAGTTGATTGATTTTCATTCAATATTCGATATTCCTTATTCTATTCTTCTTCAATGGCTCACCATAGCATAACCTTTTCCGTTGTCTCGCTGCTGCCGGAGGACAGTTTTACAATGTACAATCCGGGATTAATCTTTTTGCCTTCTTCAGCCGCTATATCGAATGTGAACTGGTTGATGCCGGACTTGTGATTTAGCATTTTTTGATAGACTTTCCTGCCATTTACCGAATACAGTTCAATCAACATACTTCCACTTTCACAAGCCGAAAAATCAATGCTGAACGAGTGATGTGCAGGGTTTGGATGCAGGTTAATAATATTCAGACAATTCTTACCAGGATCAAATGCATTTACATCTTTTGGCACACTGAAAAGAAGTTCTTTGGTGCGAACAACATGTGAAAAGTTGTCGGCAATAAGCTGCCGATCAAGGCCTGAGATGATTGCAGATGATTTATATAACCCCGATTCGAGTATGGTGTGCGCCAGGTTAATAGCCGCGTACAGCGAATCGTAATATGAAACTGGCTGGTTTAGCATGTTTTCGTAGTTATCAATAGCTGTAGCAAAATCTCCTTTGTTGCGCAGCGCAAGATTCTTGTATTCGAAGGCATATTTCTCGATACTGGTACTGATAAGGCTGTCCTGTAACACGTGTTCCATGTTCTGAACAAAATCGTCCCATAACATTTCCCCATACATATAGCATAAATATTCTCCCGGTACTGCATACAAAGCCAGATAATTATCAGGGTATTGCATGATAAACTGTTGGAACATTTGCGCGGCAGGTAAGTATTGCTGCTGTTCAAATTGATAAAACGCTTGTTGAAGCAACTCTTCGTATGGATCGAGTGTTAATTCCTTGAAATTGGTCTGGGCAGTATCCAATAAGGGACTGATTGTAAATTTATTGGAAGGTATGAAATGAGCGATCACCACGGCAGTATCGGACGAACCATAATAGTTATTGCTCACATTGAGTTTGTTATCCGGAAAATCATCTGTAAAGATCATATATACGCCGCGTGAACTATTATAAATGTCATTTTTACCGTTTTTTACTTTTGGCAGCGAATTGTAAATGGCAATGGCCGTATCATTATCAATCAGCCCATTGTAATAAGGAATGTTGCCGAAAGCTCCGCCCACTAACCGTGGAGTGCTGCTGGCATGAGATGCTACCGCGATTTCGTTTCCGGTGAAATAATTACCGGTAATATCCGGCGCATTGGCATAGGCGCATATACCCACACGGTTGTTTACAAAGCTGTTGTTTTCGATGGTTCCGGGCGAACGCGAATACATAAATAGCCCCACTTCCGCATTCTCTATCCGGCAATATTCCAGGTCAACAACGCCATTGGTCTGTGCTGTGATACCTCCCCAGTAATTGTTGGCAGAAGTAATTATATTTGCCCTGATTTGGATGGTATGATTTTCTGTACCCTTTGCAATCAGTTTACCATTCACCAAAAACTCAGCGCCCTCAGTAGCAAAAACCTGGGTTCCGGGTTTAATAACAACTGTTGAGCCATAAGGGATTTCAAATGCCCCTGGAATAAGTATATTGTCTGTCCAATAAACAGTGTCGTTGGATTTGTAATAGGCGGGCTGCATAAACATGCAATTATTTTTAAGATTGCCAAGATACCCTTGCCACATCCATGGGTTACTGTTTTCAAGCAGTTCAATATTGTATAAATCTCCACTATTGTTTATCAAAATATCTACTTTCCCATTGTTTTCTTTATCATAAATAGAATAGTTTGCGCCTGGGTACGTCCAGGGTAGCTTAAAAACAACTGAATCATTAATATTCTTGGCTTTTAGGTAATACTTCATGCCTTCCATAACTACATATATTATCTCTGGA